>VAPB010687248.1_pt1 | contig 19644 bp, 17 predicted proteins | sample 3395101 | NCBI WGS metagenome assembly VAPB01 (sample SAMN08290433, study PRJNA428436) | hydrothermal vent metagenome | isolation source: Deep-sea hydrothermal vent chimney | place: Indian Ocean: Southwest Indian Ridge | reverse complement strand
TGCCCGACTTGTCTCTTATGGAAAAAAGCCTGACTATGTCATCATGTGTGGGTTTCTGACTGGTTTTCAGAAGATCAGTATTCATAATTATGTAGCTGTGAATTTACACAGTTAATCATTTATTGCTCCTGTTCACATTGAGAATATATTAAGTGTTTTATCAAATAAACTTACTATTGTCAAATCAATTCTCACATTCTAATATATAATAATGTGTATATAATCAATAGGTTACGCCCATTAAGGGCGAGAAGCATATGATCATTGATATCTTACTGTATCAATAGGATCTGAACATCCATCACATTCGTCCCGGTCGGGCCGGTAACGAGTAGAGAACCGATTTTATTGAAGAAATTATAAGTGTCATTATTATTTAAAAACCCATCAACATCAAGTCCGAGGCTTTTAGCAGCTGATATTGTTCCGCCGTCAACTATAGCGCCGGCCGCGTCTGTAGGGCCGTCATTTCCGTCAGTTCCTGCGGAGAGAAGCGTGATTCCATCAATACCCTCTATTTCTTTTGCAAAGCTAAGGGCAAGCTCCATGTTCCTTCCGCCCTTGCCGCTGCCTTTAACTTTAACTGTGGTCTCCCCACCACTTATAAGACAGATTTTCTTTTTGTCACTTGTCACGCGCTCGCCTCGCGAAGCGGGTAACATATCACGGGTTTTTATTGCTTTTTCCGCCAGCCACTTTCCTGCTTCAACAGCATCACCGGAAAGGTCACTGGATATTATTTCCGCTTGAAAATTAAGCTTTTCAGCTTTCTCCTTTGCCGCATCAAGTGCGATCATGTTACTGCCAATAATTACATTATCAATATTATTAAATACCGGGTTGTCCTCTTTGGGTGTTTCAGGCACCTTCCCTTCCATCCCTTTATTCAGCAGGTCAAGGATGCTCTTCGGAGCACTTTCAATCAGTTTGTATTTCTTAATCACAGACAGCGCATCTTTATAAGTAGAAGTGTCAGGCACTGTGGGGCCTGAAGCAATAACATCAAGTTTATCTCCAATTACATCGGAAAGAATAAAGGTTACCATTTTAGCCGGATACGCGATCGCAGCAAGTCTGCCGCCTTTTATATTCGACAAGTGTTTTCTTACTGTATTTAATTCAGTAATATCTGCCCCTGCCTTTAAAAGCAGGTCTGTTATTTTCTGCTTTTCTGAAAGAGATATCCCCTCCTGTGGAGATACAAGAAGTGCAGAACCTCCTCCTGAGATCAGGCAGACAACCAGAGTGTCTTCCCCTGCATTCTGTAATAAACTGATTATCCGCTCAGTGGCTTTAAGGCCGTTCTCATCAGGTATTGGATGTCCCGCCTCATACACTCTTATTGGAGATTCGAGGGACTGAGAAGTTAAGAGGCTGAGAGGTTGAGAAGTTGAAGTTTTCTTATCTTCTAAACTTCTTATCTTCTTAGCTTCTGTTCTCTGCGCGTGACCGTATTTTGTTAAAACTATGCCCTCTATTACAGAGTCCGCCCCTATGGAGTCTTTAACAGCAGCTGCCATTTGGCAGGCCGCCTTTCCAAATCCAATTACAATTATCCGATTACATTTCCCCGGAAATATGGCGTTTCGTACTATAGTCAAGGCTCCGCTTACAGCAGAATACGGATCAACTGCTGATAATGCTGAAGAAAATATGTCATATACGATCTTCTTATTATCCAATTCAGATTACCTTTCTTGACCTATTACTATATAATATTTATACTTAATGTAATAAATTTTCAAGGTTTTTTGTTAATTATTAACAGGTTATTAATATAAGGCGGGTAAATGGCGGATTTACATCAAACAGGAGTACTGGCTACTTTTCACAAGCTCGGAGATTCCAATCTTGAGAAGATCGAGGCCGAGCTTTCCTGGTATTCGCAGGAGCGTCCGATTGCCCTTGTACTTCCATCCCTCTACTCTGAACTGGAGGGAAAAGCGTTAAAGGGAATAATCAGGGAATTAAAGGGTGTACAGTATATTAAAGAAGTAGTTGTTGCGCTGGGTAACAGCACCAAAAAGGAATTTGATCGCGCGCGGGAGTTCTTCTCTGTTTTACCTCAGACCACAAAACTAATCTGGATGGACGGAGACAAGATCAAAGACGTGTTTAATACAATCGAATCAGCACGGCTTCATGTAGGTGATGTAGGGAAAGGCAAATCAGCCTGGATGGCTTACGGATATATTATAGCCCAGAAAAATATTGATGTTATTGCATTACATGACTGTGATATCCTTACCTATAACCGTGAACTGCTGGCAAGATTATGCTACCCTGTGACCAATCCAAATCTTGACTATGAATTCTGCAAGGGTTTTTACAGCCGTGTTACAGACAGGATGCACGGCAGGGTAACAAGACTTCTTGTGACACCCCTTATCCGGTCGTTGAAAAAGATTCTCGGACACCTCCCTCTTCTCGAGTTCCTTGACAGTTTCAGGTATCCGCTTGCCGGAGAATTCTCAATGGATGTGGATATTGCGCGTGTAAATAGAATACCAGGTGACTGGGGACTTGAAGTAGGTGTAATGGCTGAGGTCTACAGAAACTGCGCGGTCAGGAGAGTATGTCAGGTTGAAATCACCGACAACTACGAGCATAAACATCAGTCCCTGTCTCCTGATGATCCTTCAAAAGGACTTTTAAAGATGTGTATAGATATCAGCAAGTCTCTTTTCAGAACACTGGCATCTGAAGGAGTTGTGTTTTCAGACGGTTTTTTTAAAACACTGATCGCTACATATGTCAGGACGTCGCAGGATATGCTTAAGAACTATGAAGACGACGCCGCAGTGAACGGCCTGACATTTGACAGACATGAAGAAAGCCTGGCAGCCGAGACATTTACCGGAGGCATAAGGCAGGCGGCAGAGATAATTATGAATGATCCCCTTGGCGTGCCGTTGATACCGAGCTGGGACAGGGTTACGTCAGCCTTACCTGACATTCTTGAGATGGTCAAAGATGCTGTTGAAGAGGACAATAAATAATCGGGAGGTTTATCAGATATGAGTTTCTGGGAGAAAATTCAAAAAGACATAAAGAAGAACATCAAAGACGGCCTTGAAATTGTTAAAGAAGGGAGTGTCATAGTCTCAAAGAGGATAGAAAAACTTACTGAAGAAGGAAAGACAAAATATCAGATATTTACCCTTAATATGAAAGTCCAGGATGAATTTGCCAAATTAGGCGGCAAAGTGTATGACGTTAGCCACAAGTCAAAAAATCCTATGACTAACAAAAACGTGACAGCCATTATGTCCCGAATAAAAAAGCTCGAGGCAAGAATAGCAGTATTTGAGAAGAAGCATAAAAAGAAAGCGGTAAAAAAATCATCGAAAAAAGCAAAAAAGAAAAAAACACGCAAATCAGCGGGGTCAAAGTAATTTGACCGGCAATTTAATTAAAGGGTTCATTACCGCAACTATTCTCATCTTCGCTGTATTTTATTTCCTCAAGAACACCAGGATTGTCAGTACTCCAGACATAGATACACCTGTCGAAGCAAACAATTCCACTTTGCTGACAGGCATTGTCCGGTCCAGTGAAACTATGGACTCTATTTTTGATAAACACAACCTGAATAAATCTGAACTTTCCGAGATATACCTGTCGGCAAAAGATGCTTATGATCTGTCAAGGATATCCGTGGGCAGTGTTTATTCATTTGAGCTGGACAAACAGAACAGCATCCAGAGCATGAGGTATGGAATTAATGAATTATCCTTTCTCAACGTTGTCAGGGATTCATCAGGCTTCAGCGCCCAAAAAGTTGATATTCAGCTTAAAAAAAGGATTGGTTCATTATATATAACGATCAGAGACAACCTTATTTATTCAATGCCGGGCACCCATAGTGAATATCACAGGCTCGCGCTTGATCTTTCAGATATTTATTCCTGGGACATTGATTTCTTTACTGACATAAGAAATGGAGACTCGGTCAAGATAATAGTCGAAGAACTGTGGGCAGGTGAAGTTTTCAGGGGATATGGAAACATTCTTGCGTCTGAATTTATTAACGACGGCAAATTATATTCAGCTTACAGATTCGAACATGACGGCTATTCCGACTATTATGACAGCGACGGCAAGTCCCTTAGAAAGACGCTTCTGAAATCACCGTTAAGGTTCAGTTATATAAGCTCGCGTTTCAGCAATAGGCGTTTCCATCCTGTCCTGCGCACATACAGGCCTCACCTGGGAGTTGATTATGCGGCGCCTTACGGAACGCCGGTCTCTGCTTCCGGCAGCGGCAAGGTAATATTCGCAGCGTACAAGGGCCAGAACGGAAAGATGGTCCGTATCAGGCACAGCGGCGGATATGAGACATACTACGGACATTTATCAAAGATTCCCAAAAAGATAAGAAAAGGAGTGAAAGTATCCCAGGGAGACATCATAGGATACGTGGGCTCTACCGGGCTTTCTACCGGCCCTCATCTGGACTACAGGGTAAAACGAAACGGCAAATTCATTAATCCATTAAAGATGAAACTTCCCAGAAATAAATCAATACCCGGCTCAAAAATGGCTGAATTTGATAAAACAGTGTTTAGTCTGGGATCAAGACTGTCACTGTTAACCCGGCCTGTTATAGCTAATTCAGCAAAAAATAAAACCTCCAGTTAATGAAACAGTATATGCCGAACTATTTTAGCAGTATTGATTCCATAATACTTAAGGCCTTTCTGTTGTTTGTTCTCTATGTTGTTATAGCCAAGGCAGCTGACGTGTTCATTGATAAGGTCCTCAGACGCCTTGTCAAGATCACAAAATCCGAGCTTGACGACAAACTGATCGACATCAGTCACCGCCCGGTGTTCATTACAATTTTAATATTGGGCAGTGTAAACGCGATCAGGCTGATGGAGCCGCCCTCAAGTGTTGTTTTCTATTCCTCGGGTCTTTTATATTCGCTTTTGGTCTTTATCTGGGGAACATGTGTTATCAGGATCAGCAATCTGACGATCAAGAGTCATGTTCATAAAGTTGCCGACATCACAGGCCTGAGCAGGGAAGTAATCCCGCTCATTGAGAATGTACTGAAAATAGTAGTGATCGTGGCAGGCATGATGGTGATCCTTTCAATATGGAAGATCAACGTAACTCCCCTTCTGGCTTCTGCCGGCATAGCCGGCGTAGCGGTAGCTCTCGCTGCAAAGGACACACTCGCCAATTTCTTCGGCGGCATAAGCATCTTCATGGACAGGCCGTACAAGATAAGCGATTTTATAGTTCTTGACGGAGGTGAAAGAGGAGAAGTTGTTGAGATTGGAATACGCAGCACAAGGATTAAAACCCGTGATGATATTCTTATAAGCATACCCAACTCAATTCTTGCGAATACCAAAATAATTAACGAAAGCGCCCCAATACCCAACTTCCGTATCAGGATACCGGCGTCGGTAGCGTACGGCAGTGACATCGAAAAAGTTGAGGAAATACTGCTCGGGATAGCTGACGATAATGATTATATCCTTAAAGAACCGAAGCCCCGGGTCAGATTTAGAGAGTTCGGGGAATCCTCCCTGAATTTTCAGTTACTCTGCTGGACTAAAGAACCTGTTCTGCGCGGGCGGGCAATACATGAGGTCAATAAAGCCATTTATCATAAATTCAATGAAGCCGGCGTCAATATACCATTCCCGCACAGAACGGTCTACCTCAGGGAGGAAAAAGAGTGGAAGCCGTAATAGCGCCATTTGAGTTCAAACAGGCTGTCAACATCTCCAAGTCCACAGGGGGAAAAGCCAATTCCCTCCGGAGATTAAAAGAGGTCATTTCCAAAGTAAGCGGCGAATCAATATTTCATCATACCTGTCAGTATTTTCAAAAGGAGCATTCATTGGGATATACTAATGACTTCGCGCAGTGGGCCGGTGAAAGTCTTGAGGAAAGGGCTCTTGCCGAACGCCTTTCAAACATTGACCCATATTCTTTTAAATCTATTTCAGGGACAAGAAAGGAATTGATAAGGGTAATAGACGCATACCTTGAAGATTTTCCTGAACCGCGGTGTGTGCTGTCAGGAGACGATTTTTACTTTCTTGAAACGATAACACTGGTCTTTCCCCTTGGTATAAGGGTAACCAACCTCGTTGAATTCCTTATTGCGCTCAGGCATGTTGACCCCGGCTCCATATATTTTCATTTTTATGAAGCAAGGGTTCGTCTTGGAAAGGGAATTGACGATTTTTCAAGATGGTTCAAAGACGCATTAAAAAGAAACAACCTTGCATTGAATATAAGATCGATCGACCCTTTTATGCACGATATTGACGGTATAAGGGAGCATATCAGGGAAATAATAGAAGAAGACCTGATGTCGCAAATGGAGGGACTAAGAACTTGATTAATATGTACTCTGGAGTTGTTCCAGGCAGGGATCTTCTGCTTATACAAAAACTCTGTGAAAAGCTGAGCGGCAAGTCATTCCTGCATATAAATTCCACGCGCGAAGGCGGCGGAGTCTCTGAGATCCTTCAGCGGATGATACCGCTCCTCAGAGATCTGGGAATAAACGCCCGATGGGATGTCATCGAAGGGGATGCGAAGTTTTTCGATATAACCAAAAAAATGCATAATGGACTGCAGGGCAATGACGAGATTATTACCGAAGAAATGTGGAGATATCATTATGATGTCAATAAATCCAATGCAGACAAAATAGATTTCGATGCTGATGCTGTACTTATACATGATCCTCAGCCTGTCCCATTAATCGAATTCATAAATGATCGGAGCAACAGTGCATGGATGTGGCGGTGCCACATTGATGTTTCAAATCCCAGACAGGATATATGGGAACATGTCAGGGGATATGTTGAAAAGTACAATACCGCCATTTTTTCAGTCGCCCGATTTTCAAGGGCATTGCCGATCGATGAGGTTTTCATTACTCCATCTATAGATCCGCTTAGTGAAAAAAACAGGGAACTTACAGACAGGGAAATAAACGCCGTTATGGAAAAATATACAATTCCTACTGATAAACCGATAATACTTCAGGTATCAAGATTTGACAAGTTCAAAGACCAGAAAGGGACTATAGAGATTTACAAGATGGTAAAAAAATATTCCGACTGCACCCTTGTCCTCGCTGGCAGCCCTGCAACCGATGACCCGGAAGGCGAAGCCGAGCTGAATGAAATAAAGGAAATGGCCGGCAATGACCCGGATATACACATCCTGCTCCTGCCCACATTCAGTGACAAGGCAATCAATGCCCTTCAGCGATCTGCTGATGTGATCATACAGAAGTCGCTCAAGGAGGGTTTCGGGCTTACAGTCGCGGAAGCCATGTGGAAGGAAAAACCCGTAATAGGCGCTCCTGTGGGGGGTATTCCCCTTCAGATCGTGAACGGAATAACAGGCTTTCTTGTATATTCTGTTGACGGGGCCGCCTTCAGAATAAGACAATTCCTTAATAATCCCGATATGGCTAAGCGCATGGGACAGAAAGGAAAGGAATACGTAAAAAACAACTTTCTCATTACAAGACAGATACGGGATTACCTTTCAGTCTGGTACTTTATCGCCAACCAGGGTAAAAGTGTAATTGAGCTATTATGAGTTATGAAAAACTGACGGCATTCATCGACGAAAGCGTCTCCAGGAAAAATCTCATTATAGTATCAAACAGGGAACCTTACGTACATAAAAAAACAGGAAATCATATAAGGATTGACAAACCTGCCGGCGGACTGACGTCTGCTATGGACGAAGTCCTCAGGGCAACGGGCGGTACATGGGTCGCCTGGGGAAGCGGTTCGGGTGACAGGGAAACCGTAGATGACAAAGATTGTGTCAACGTACCTCCGAACAAACCGTCATATACACTGAAAAGGGTCTGGCTGAGTCCTGAGGAAATTGAAAATTATTACCATGGCTATTCCAACCAGGTTTTATGGCCTTTGTGCCATATCACCCTGGATCGCGTATATTTCAGAAAAAGGTACTGGGACGACTACAAGAAAGCGAATGAGGCCTTTGCCGACGCCATTCTCGATATTGCTAATGAAAGCTCTATAATCTGGATACATGATTATCACCTCTGCCTTGTTCCTAAAATCCTTAAAGAAAGGAAACCGGGACTTACACTTGCGCATTTCTGGCACATCCCCTGGCCGAACTTCAGTGTCTTCAGGATATGCCCGCAGTCCGTTGAAATTCTTGAGGCACTGCTCCAAAATGACCTTTTAGGGTTTCAGCTCCCCCTATTCACAAGAAATTTCATGGAATGTGTAAGCGAAAGCATGGAAGAAGCAGATATCGACCATCAAAACTCCACAATTACTTATAAAGGACATAAAACAAAGCTCGAAGCATTTCCAATAAGTGTGGATTATAAAAAATTCAATTCACTTGCCATGTCCGATAAAACATTCAAAAGAGTCAATCATTTAAAGGAAAGGTACGGCCTGACACAGCAATATATAGGTATCGGCGTGGACAGGCTCGAGTATACAAAGGCATTGATAAAGAGACTGCAGGCTATCGACCTGTTCTTTGAAAGGCACGAGAGATTCAGGGGGAAATTCACATTCTTTCAGATAGCTGTTCCTACGAGGATGAAACAGCCATATATTGTATACAAGGAAAAGGTGGAAAGCCTTATCAAAAAGATCAATAAAAAATATTCTCAAAAAAACTGGAATCCGATTGTCTACCGGGATGTCAAGGCCGAACATGAAGACCTTGCCGTCTATTACAGGATGGCCGACATAGCAATTATCAGTTCCATTTATGACGGTATGAACCTCGTTGCTAAAGAATTTGTAGCCGCTCAGGTGGACGGTAAAGGTGTATTGCTCCTGAGCGAATTTGCCGGTGCAGCCGAGGAGCTGGAGGGTGCGATTCTCGTCAATCCTTATGATATTGAAGAATTCTGCGATTCCATAAGGACCGCTTTAGAAATGCCCGTTAAAGAAAAGAGAAGCAGAATGAAGACCCTTAAGAGGCAGGTGAAAGAGAAAGACATTTACAGATGGATATATGATGTGCTTAACCAGATATTATTGATCTCCTCTGACAGATTAAGGGACTGCTGTTACTTTTTTGACAACATCGACAGAGTCAGCAGATCTGACATATTTCTTTTCCTGGATTTTGACGGTACAGTGACACCTATTGTAGATTCTCCTGATAAAGCTGTGCTCTCAGACCATATGCGCTCACTTATAACTCATTTGATGAAAAAGATTCCAGTTGCCATTGTCAGCGGCAGGTCACTTGATGACCTTATGGAGCGCGTCAATATTAAAGGCATGATATATGCCGGAAACCATGGTGCAGAAATATGGGGGGGGCAAAAAATTGTAAAAGGGCAGAAACACGGCAGCCAGAAAGGTATGAGAAAGATAGTCAGTGAATTAAGGCAGACACTATCGCCCGTGAAGGGAGTAATAGTGGATGATAAAGAAATTACCGTAAGCGTTCATTACCGAATGGTAAGCCAGCGCAAACTTGGAAAGCTATTTGATCTTTTCTGGTCGGTAGCGGACAAATATAAAGATATAACTGATGTAACTACCGGGAAAAAAGTCCTGGAGATCAGGCCGCACGGCATATGGAACAAGGGCGACGCAGTGAAGTGGATATGCAAAAACTTCGGGAAAAAGAGAATGCCTGTCTATATCGGTGATGATACAACTGATGAGGATGCCTTTAAGGCAATAAAAGGAAAGGGTATAGGTATATGCGTCGGCCTGAACCGTCAAGCTGATTATTTTCTTGAATCTCAGGATGAAGTCGAGAGGCTTCTGCTGTTAATGGGAAATTTACTGGCGTGAAGACAGTATCACCCGGCATGGACATTCAGGATAAGCTTTCCGAAATAAATGAAGCTGACATTATTGTCGGAATCCCGAGCTTTAACAATGCCGGAACAATAGGACATGTTGTAAGAGCCGTCCAGGCAGGTTTTGCCAGATACTTCCCTGATAAAAAAGCTGTAATTATAAATTCAGACGGAGGTTCGACTGACGGTACAACTGATGTTGTTCAGGATGCCGCAATAGAAGATTATCACTCAATTTTTGTAACTCATCAGAAACAATTTCTTAAGATATCTACTCCATATCATGGTATACCCGGCAAGGGCAGCGCGTTTAGAACCATATTTGAAGCAGCCTCTTTTCTTAATGTTAAAGCATGCGCTGTTGTAGATTCTGATCTCAGGAGCATAACCCCTGAATGGATCGATCTGCTTTTAAGGCCCATAGTTGAAATGGACTATGACTATGTTGCTCCTTTCTACTTAAGGCACAAGTATGACGGAACGATCACGAACAGCATTATTTATCCCCTGACGCGGACTCTTTACGGTAAAAGAATAAGACAGCCCATAGGAGGTGATTTTGCTTTTTCAGGAAAGCTTGCGGCCTTTTATCTTACCAAGGATGTCTGGAACACTGACGTGGCCAGATACGGCATAGACATATGGATGACGACGACCGCGATCGCAAACGGGTTTAAGATCTGTGAATCTTTTTTAGGTGCGAAAATCCACGATCCAAAAGACCCGGGCACGGATTTGAGCGCAATGCTGTATCAGGTAATAAGTTCAGCATTTGATCTTATGGAAAACTACAATGAAATATGGAAGTATACAGGAGAAACTGAGCCTGTGCCCACTTTCGGCTTCAGATATGCTGTGGGACTTGAACCGATCACTGTTAATTTTAGTAAAATGGTTGATCTTTTCATGCTCGGCGCAAAAGATCTATCAGCTTTGTGGAAGACATTCATGCCTGATAATTTGTGGGATTATTTATGCAATGACCTGGTGAAAGTTCCTGCCGGCATCTTTAATATGTCTGATGAGACCTGGGTAGATATCATCTATGCATTTGCTTATGCGTATCATGCCAAAAGCATCAACAGGGAGCATCTTTTGAAATCACTTACACCTCTGTATCTTGGCAGGGTCGCTTCTTTTGTTATTGAGACACAGAACAGCAGTGCCTCTGAAGTCGAAGATAAAATAGAAAATTTGTGCAGGGTTTTTGAAGAGAAGAAAAGCCAGTTAGTAAACAGCTGGAATGAATGATTAAGGGAGGTAATAATGAAAAGCACATTACAGGAAACAATAATAGAGCCTATTAAGGAGTGCTATATCCGAATACTTGAATTCATGCCCAGTCTTCTCGCATCTGTTTTCATCCTGATATTTGGAGTGTTTCTTTCGTTCATATTAAAAAAAGTATCCATAAGAGTGTTTAAAACTGTAAACCTGGACAAGCTGTCTGAAAAGTTTGGTATAACGGAAGTGCTGCGCAAATGGGGTGTGAAAGAGTCTGTCTCTCTCCTTCTTACAAAAATAATAGGCTGGATCATCATACTCTCATTCCTTATAATCTCTCTTTTGACACTCAGGGTTGCCACAATAGAAGGTTTTCTCAGGGAACTTTTCCTTTACATGCCGAACGTGTTTACTGCTATACTTATATTGCTGGCAGGCTATTTATTAAGTAATTTTCTTGGCCGGACCGCGCTCATCGCCTCTGTTAACGCGGGGCTTAAGATATCCGCCTTTATTGGTAAGTTTGTCAAATTTACTGTATTCTTTCTAGCGGTTACAATGGCACTTGAGCAGCTCGGCATCGGTAAGGAGACAATATTAATAGCCTTTGCCGTGATATTCGGAGGTGTTGTGCTTACTCTGGCTATTGCGTTCGGTGTCGGCGGACAGGATGCCGCAAAAGAATATATCGATAAAAGACTTAAGGGTGAAGGCGATGAAGATGCGGATGAGATACAGCATTTGTAAGTTACGAGTTGCAAATAAAAAGAGTTAAAAGTTAAGAATTAAGAATTTAAATTTTAGATTTTGCACTATTTAGTTAATCAGGTGTGAGCTATGAACTATTGAGCCATGAGCTATTGATCTGTGGCTCTGCTGATTACTGGTCACTGATTACGGGTTAAGAATTATGAGAAAGAGCGTATTAGAAGAATCGGTCATGTTTATAAGTATCGTCAAGTGGTTTTTCCTTGCCACTTTTGTGGGTATTTTTGTTGGAGCGTCTACCACAATATTCCTTAAAGGCCTTGATAGCGCGATAGCCCTTACAGAACAATACCGGTATTATTTTCTTCTTTTACCAGTGGCGTTTTTCCTCAGCAGTTTAATTATAAAGTATCTCGCTCCTGAGGCAGAAGGGCATGGCACTGAAAAGGTCATTGAAGCGGTCCATAAAAGGTCTGGAAGAATAAACCCGTTAGTAGTACCGATAAAGCTTGTTGCCACTATCATAACCATTGCATTTGGCGGATCAGCTGGAAAAGAAGGCCCATGCGCTCAAATAGGAGCCGGCCTCTCTTCGATATTTTCCGGCATTTTCAGGTTTAACAACAAAGACAGAAAAAAACTGGTCATCTGCGGAATCAGTGCGGGATTCGCCACTGTTTTCGGTACACCTATAGCAGGCGCTATATTTGGGGTAGAGGTCCTTTTTGTCGGAGGACTGCTATATGATGTACTTTTCCCGTCTTTCGTAGCCGGAATAGTCGGCTATCAGGTGTCTTCAATGATGGGAATCACATACTTTCATCAGCCGCTTGAATTTGTCCCTGAGTTCAGCAGTCTTCTTTTTGTCAATGTATGTATAAGCGGCATATTTTTCGGACTATGCGCATTTAGTTTCATCAAAATAATTAAATATGTCATTATTCTGAGAAAAAAGATCAAAGTATGGAAGCCGGTTGAAGGACTGTTTGGCGGTGCCGTGCTGGTAATATTGGCCCTTGTTTTCTCTACAAAACTCCTTGGACTGGGCCTTGATACTATTCAAGTAGCGCTTGAAGGTGAGGCCATCAACCCTGTGCTATTTATAGGTAAAATGATATTCACATCAATAACTCTCACCTTCGGGGGCAGCGGCGGCATTGTAACACCCATATTTTTTATCGGCGCTTCATCAGGTAATGCGTTTGCCAATATATTTGGCCTTGATGTGGCAATGTTCTCTGCAATCGGAATGGTTGCAATGCTTGCCGGAGCAACGAATGCTCCCATATCAGCAAGCATTATGGCCGTAGAACTCTTTGGCCCGGAGGTCGCGCCTTATGCCGCGGTTGCGTGTGTTATCAGTTTCCTCATGACCGGGCACCGGAGTGTTTATCCGAGCCAGGTTCTGGCCGTAACGAAATCACCTTCAATTTTCGTTGAAAAGGGCACTGAAATGGAAGACATTATTTCTGTACAGATCAAGCCAAGGCCCCGGAGTATTACCAATATAATTATGAAAATATCCGCAAGGATCAGCACAATTCTATCAAAAGAGAAGAAGAAATGAGTCTTGCTCTCCTGTGGATATTATTTCTTGTCTGTACCCTTGCAATCCTTTACTCCGGCGCAAAACTCTCCCGGTACGGGGACATGATCTCCGAGAAAACCGGCCTTGGCGGAGTCTGGATCGGGGTTATACTTCTGGCGTTTGTAACCTCGCTTCCCGAGCTGGTTACAGGTGTCAGCTCAGTGGTTATGTATGACCTTCCGAATATTGCTGCGGGGCAGATCTTCGGCAGTTGCGTGTTTAATATGCTTATTCTTGCGCTCCTCGACGCATTTCACAGAGATCCGATATCATCGAGGGTACACCAAAGGCACATTCTTTCTGCCGGTTTTGCGATACTTCTTCTTTCTATTACGGCGATTAATGTATTCGTTAATATTATTAACCCCGAACTTAATATATATATTGCCTGGATAGGAATATATACACCTCTGATTCTTTTCATTTATGTGCTTTCCATGCGGCTGATTTTCTTTCAGGAAAAAAGAATAATTGCCGCATTTGTGAAGGAAAAGGTTGAGGAACTGAAATACAAAAAGATATCCAAAAGAAATGTTTACATTAACTTTACGATCAATGCATTTGTAGTTGTCATAGCAGCAATATTCCTGCCTGATCTCGGAAAATCCATTGCCGAAATGACAGGGCTTGGCCAGACTTTTGTCGGCAACGTACTGATAGCAGTCTCCACTTCTCTCCCTGAAATAGCTGTATCAGTCGCTGCCCTGAAAATAGGCGCTGCTGACATGGCAATCGGAAATCTTTTCGGAAGCAATATATTCAATATCGGCATACTCGCGATAGAAGATATTTTTTATATTAAAGGCCCCCTCCTCTCATATATTGATGCCAGCCATATGTTTTCCATAATTTCGGCACTGATAATGATGACAATTGCTGTAATCGGTTTGACATACAGGGCGCGAAAAAAAGCACTGCTGCTTTCATGGGATTCCATTGCGATCATATCGGTTTATATCCTGAATGTTTTTGCTCTTTATAAGGCAAGATGAGAGAGTTGATTTAGAAATGTCTAAAACTATATTCTAATGACATGGCTTATGTAATAGCGCTGGCCGGCAAAGGGGGAACAGGCAAGACGACTATTGCCGCCCTTACAGTCCGATACCTTATTGAGAAGAAGCAGAAACCGGTTCTTGCTGTGGATGCCGACAGTAATGCCTGTTTGAATGAAGCGCTGGGCGTCCCTGTGTACTCAACCATTGGAAATATGAGGGAGGAGGCTCTTGCTACCGTTCGCAGCGGTGCCGACAGGCCCGGGGGAATGAGTATGGAGCAGATGTTTGACTATCATATCCAGCAGGCGCTCATTGAATCAAGCGGATTCGACCTTCTGGTCATGGGCAGACCTGAGGGTCCCGGATGTTATTGCGCGGCAAATAATATTATCAGAAAATACAGCGATCAACTATCAGAAAAATATCCATATGTTGTAATCGACAATGAAGCGGGTATGGAGCATTTAAGCCGGCGTACAACACATAAAGTAGACCTTTTAATAGCAGTTAGCGACCCTACGCTGAAAGGGGTAAGTACCGCAAAAAGAATAAGCGAACTCATAGATGAACTGGATCTTGATATTGACAGACGGATACTTATAATCAACAGATCATCCGCGGGTAACCTTGAAAAACTGAGTGAGAGGATCAAAGACCATAAATTTGAAGCCATCACATCCATGCCGTCTGATGAAATGGTCTCTGAATATGACCTTGAAGGAAAACCGGTCTTCAGCCTGCCTGCCGGCTCAAAGGCTCTATCGTCGTTATTTGATCTTTTAGACACTCTTAATATGCCCTGATATTTTCCTTCGCTAAACCTATTTGTTTTTTTTATTTCCAAATTAGCCTCTCAAAGAAACCTTTACCATAGAACCGCTCTTATGCTATATTTATTAACTTGTCTTGAAAAGCCTGAAATTAAAGATTTCAGGGATATTGCATGCGAAAGGAGATACGACCGGATGTTAATTATCGGTGAGAAAATAAGCGTTATTGCAAAGAAGGTCAGGGAAGCCATGGATTCGCGCGACCCTAAACCCATACAGGAACTTGCTGAAAGCCAGTGGAAGGCCGGCGCCCATTTTATAGATGTCAACATAGGTCCTGCCGAAGAGAACGGTGAAGACCTGATGAAGTGGATGGTCAGCAGTATACAGGAAGTCGTCAAGGCTCCTCTCTGCCTTGATACAACAAATGCGTCAGCGCTTGAAGCCGGCCTTAAAGAACATAATAACGAATGGGGAAGAGCTCTGATTAATTCCACATCAAATGACCCTGAAAGATTCGGAATGCTGGAACTCGCGGCAAAATATAATGCAGAGATCATTGCGTTGACAGTCGGCAAAGGGGGACTGCCTGCGGACGCGGAAGAAAGATGCGGAATAGCCGCCGAAATTATGGCAAGGGCAGCGGAGTACGGAGTTTCTCTGGAAGATATCTACCTTGATCCGCTTATCCTGCAGGTCTGCACTACCCAGGACCAGGCCTCGCACTCCTTAAAGGCAGTAAAAATGTTTCAGGAGCTTAATGACCCTCCGATGAAGACAGTCGTAGGGCTCAGCAACATATCCAATGGTGTTCCTAAACAGATGAGAGGTCTCATAGATAAAGTGTATCTTACATTATTGATGTATGAGGGTTTGACTGCTGCCATTGCAAACCCGCTGGATAAAGAGCTTATGGATGTAATTAAGACTACTGACATCTTTCTCGGAAATACTCTTTACGCACATTCGTATCTTGAAATGTAAAACAAATAAAAGTCATTAAGTTATTTAGTTATTGAGTCATTAAGCTGTTATCATTTTTTTTCAATAACTTAATTACTGAATTTCTCAATGACCCGGTTATTGCGGAGGTTTATTATGTCATTTGTTGTTCCAAAAGAATCTTTCAACGGTAAAGTTTTAGCCGTAGATTTCGGCAAAGATGATAAGGCGCTTGTGATAGGAGGCGAGAGCACCCTTCCCTTTTTGTCATTTGAAGGTGAGCTGCCGAACAGGCCTGTAATAGCGTGTGAAATTCAGGACTGCGCTCCTGACGACTGGCCTGATACTGTAAAAAACATATATAAAGATGTGAGCGATGATCCGGTCAAATGGGCGAAATACTGCCAGGATGAAGTAAAAGCCAGTGCAATTGCACTCAGGCTTGTCAGCACTCATCCTGATAAGGATGACCGCTCTGCTGAAGATGCAGCTAAAACTGTCAAAGACGTGCTTTCGTCAATTGATGTGCCCCTTATAATTCTCGGTTCCAACCATATTGAAAAAGACGCGGCAGTGCTGGTTGCCGCGGCAGAGGCCGCCAGCGGAAGCAACTGCGTGATAGGAAAGGCACAGGAAGGCAATTATAAGACCATAGTGGCCGCCGCTCTTGCACATAATCATAAACTTATCGCGATGTCAGAGCTTGACATCAATCTGGCAAAGCAGTTAAACATCCTGATCACTCAAATGGGGTTTGACAAGGAAAAGCTTATTACCGACCCTATGTGTTCCGCTCTGGGGTACGGCCTTGAGTACACCTATTCTGTAATGGAAAGGATAAGGCTTGCCGGACTTGCTCAGAATGACGCTACAATGCAGCCGCCAATACTGGGGGATGTCGGCATGTACGTTTGGAAAGTAAAGGAGACAGTCGCGGACGTGAATGAAGTACCCGACTGGGGATCACTTGAAGAAAGAGGTATAGCATGGGAAACCATGACAGCTACGTCAATGCTGTTATCCGGATCAAATCTTTTGATAATGAGGCATCCCAGGGCTATTGAAAACGCAATAAAAACCATAGATGAACTTGTTTAAATAAATATTAAGTTATTAAGAAATTAAGTAATTGCGTCATTGAGAAAAAGAATTTAATATTTATTTAATAACTTAGTGACTAACTGACTTGGAGGTTTCAGAATGGCGTTAACCGGAGTGCAGATATTTAAACTTCTTCCAAAAACCAACTGCAAAAAATGCGGTTTCCCGACCTGCCTCGCGTTTGCAATGAAACTTGCCCAGGGCGGTGTTGAGCTTTCCGCGTGCCCTGATGTTTCTGAAGAAGCACAAAAAACACTTGGCGAAGCATCTGCGCCCCCTATCAGATCTTTCTCCCTGGGGACCGGCGACAATGCTGTCAAAATGGGAGGAGAGACAGTTCTTTTCAGACATGACAAGAAGTTCGTCAACCCCTGTGCATTAGCAGTGAACATAAAGGACAATATCAGCGATGTAGATTTTGCCGGTAAAATAGCGGAGGTCGCTGGTTCTGAAATTGACCGTGTCGGGCAAAAACTCAGGGTCGATGCGGTTTCTGTTGAATTTGCTTCCGGTGACAGTGCCAAATATGAATCTGCTGTTAAGCTCGTTGCTGAAAAAGCTCCCGGGGCATCTATCATCCTGAATTGTAAAGACCCTGCAGCCGCTGAAGCCGCTGTTAAAGCTGTTGCGGACAGAAAACCTCTGATATACTGCGCAAATGATGATAATGTCGAAGCAATGGCAAATATCTCAAAGTCCAATAAAGTTCCTCTCGTTGCGTGTGCTGACGGCCCTGAATCTTTAAGTTCACTCACTGAAAAAATAAAAGGTCTTGGTGTTGAAGATATTGTTCTTGATTCCGGAGCAAAAACAGCCAAAGACATTATAGAGCACAATACAATTATCAGGAGGGCCGCTCTCAAGAAAAGCTTTAAACCATTGGGTTATCCCATAATTAATTATGTTCTTAGAGACGATCCTGTATTTGAAGCGTCCATTGCATCTGTAGCAGTTGCAAAATACTCGTCAATAGTTGTGGTCAGCAGTATTGAAAAGTGGAAGAACCTGGCTCTGTTTACACTGAGGCAAAACATATATACCGATCCTCAGGTACCCATGCAGGTAGAACAGAAAGTTTATGAAATCGGTGAACCGGCTGCGGATGCACCGTTGATGATAACAACCAATTTTTCTCTTACGTATTTCATAGTCTCGGGCGAGGTGGAGAACAGCAAAGTACCGAGCCGTCTCGCTGTAATGGACTGCGAGGGACTTTCAGTTTTAACGGCATGGGCGGCCGGCAAGTTTACCGCTGCCAAAATAGCCCAGTTTATTACAGAAAGCGGCCTTGAAAGTCAGGTAAGCAGCAAGGAACTAATATTGCCCGGTCAGGTTGCTATTCTGAGCGGAGCTCTTGAAGACAAACTGTCCGGCTGGAAGATCACCGTGGGGCCCAGGGAAGCGAATGCCATTCCCACGTTTCTGAAGTCCCGTAGTAATTAGGCAGGAAACCTTAGTCGGCAGATTGACAGGAATTATTCTTAGTTGATATTCTTTATATGTAGATGCGTACGAATATGTTTTCAGCAGAAAGATACAGGCACCTCGGTATCAAACTTACGCCGCAGAGGCTGGCAATTCTGAGATGTCTTGACGGCAACGGTTCTCATCCGTCGGCAGATGACATTTACCGGTCTGTATTAAAACAGTTTCCGACAATGTCTTTCGCGACGGTTTACAATACAATTGAGGCGCTTAAGACCAGGAAAGATTTAAGGGAACTGACAATTGATCCCGGTAAAAGAAGGTATGACCCTGTTGTTACGCCGCATAATCATCTTATTTGTGTAAAGTGCATGGAGATAGTTGATATTAACAAGGATTTCAGGATCGGCCTTTCCAGCTCTATGGCTAAGGGATTTGATTTAATAGGGAATCACATAGAATTTTACGGTATTTGCCGCAAATGCAGGAAAAGACAATGATACAGAATACAACAAAGAAGAAGTTAAGAAGTTAAGAAGTTGGGAAGTTGAAAAATTAAGCGAATGGGATTTTTTATCTCAACCTCTCATCTTCTCATTTTCTTCATCTTAATCTTATTAAATACAGGAGGGTTAAATGTCAAAATTAATTGCCTCTGCTGCAATAAGGGCGTCGCACAGTCTGTTCAGGCAGGCAGAGGAAATACTTGAAAAGGCCGTTGCCGAGAAAGGCAAGGAGTTTATTGTTGAATTTCCGGATACAGCATTTTATCTTCCCCAGATATATGCGATGACGGCCTTCCCGGTCAAAACACTTGCGGATATGAAGGTCGCCCTTGAAATGACCAGGGAAATGCTTCAGGACCTGCCGGATGAAAAACTCTGGAAACCTTACCTTGGAGAGGCCCTTGATTCAGGCATGGCCACCCTCTTCCTTGAAGAGATCATCCTCGCCCTGAGATACGTAAACGGTGAAGAGCCTGCAAAGGACCCTGAAACAGGTTATGTTTATAACGGATTTATAACCGATACCATTCAAAGAAACCTCGGTATCCAGCTCGTTGACGGAAGGATGCCC
>VAPB010555583.1_pt1 | contig 19755 bp, 17 predicted proteins | sample 3395101 | NCBI WGS metagenome assembly VAPB01 (sample SAMN08290433, study PRJNA428436) | hydrothermal vent metagenome | isolation source: Deep-sea hydrothermal vent chimney | place: Indian Ocean: Southwest Indian Ridge | reverse complement strand
GTGAAGGAAGTAGGAGAGGGGGTTTCAGGAACTTGCCCTCAATGCGGTGTGGACACAATTGTAACGATGCGGGACGATGTAAATAACAAGGTTGTGACCTGCCATGGGTGTGGAAACCCGTTCGAGATCGAATGGTCTGAAGAATAGTATCAAGTGCCCTGAGACTCATGCTATGATGAATACGCATCCAAGAGTTCACTGATCTTTTTCAGTGCTAGTTCAAGGTATTCCTTCTCGCTGCCAAATCCAATGCGGATATAACCGGGCATCTCAAAATATTCGCCAGGAGAGATGAGGACACTTTTCTCCTTCTTGAGCCGTATTGTGAAATCAAGTGAGTTAATGTCATCTTTCAGTTTGATGAAGCAAATCGCAGATGCACCAGGAGGAATAGTCGTCATCAGATCAGAGTGTTTTGCAATCCATTTCTCCATTACCACCCAATTCTCACGGATAACCTGTCGTGTACGCTTCTCAATTTTAGCTTGAATGTCAGGTTGTAGTGCTAATGTGCCGAGCCAGTCACTTGCCTTAGCAGGACAGATAGTTGTGTAATCAGAATAAGTCCATAATTCCAATGCAGCTTTAGGTGAGGGACATACCACCCATCCTAGTCGCAGACCAGGGAGACCGTAGGCTTTGGATAGACTTGACGTGATGAGGACTTTGTCATAGAAACCATGAACTGAAGGTGCTTTGCCCTCTTGAAGTTCTGCACCCCTGTATATCTCATCTGACACAACCCATACACCATGCTCCGAGGCAATGTCCACGATGGTCTTTAGTTCGTCTGCCGAAAAAAGTTTCCCTGTTGGATTGTTAGGTGTGCATATTGCTATAGCTGCAGTCTTCTTGGAAATCGCAGCCCTAAGTCCATTGAAATCAGGCACCCATTTTCCATCACTCATCTTGAGCTTGAATGGAATGACGTTCCCACCCAGATTTTTCCAGATGCCGCTGATCTGCATGTAGTTTGGAATTAAGAAGATGAGCTCATTGCGATCAGGATTTTCCTTATGCAACCACCAAGTCACTAGGAAGTTGGCTTCAGCCCCTCCAGTCGTAGCAAGGATATGTTCAGCAGTAGTCCCAGGATAATGATAAGAGATTGCTTCACGGAGTGCAACAGTACCGTTTGTCTGGGAGTATCCTAATTGAAGGTTTAGTAGTTGATCTTTCAACTCCTGAGTGTCAAGCAGGTCTTTGATATGTAGTGGTTCCACTCCACTCTCACTTAGATTATACTTGACATGATGTTCCCACTCAGATTGATTACGCTCAAGCTCAAAACGTTCAAGTTTCATTAGTCCAAACACCTGAAAGCTTCAGTCGGAAGGTGCCATATGAATCCTACTCATAACTCACTTCTTCATGTACTTCTCAAGCTCCTCGGTCTTCAACTCGGCTATAATCGATTCTTTGTGGACTTTAACTGGTTAAGGTTACCGATTTATGTGGAATTGTGAAAAATAGAAATGAGAGTGTCAGAGGTGAACACGAGCACAATCTCATAAAAATCAGAGAAGCAAAGATTGAATCATCGCCATCTCAATTTACCCGTGATGATATGCGTATATAGAGTCTTGACTCTTGGATTCCGCCACCACTCTTTCCAGAGTGTTTTCGATTCTTAGCTCATTAATGCTGATGTTAATATGTTATTGAAACTAGGAACAGTAAAACAGCAGCACCAATTGATCTCAGAATGAGTTTGACTTTTCGACGACGCATTATCAATTTCTCCTTGGTTTTCATAATATTCCTATATATGTTATAAGATATAATAATATTATATAATATTTACATATAAATTATCCTATAATATATGGAAAAATAACGAGTTTTCGTACATTTAAGCATCAAACTGTGTTGAAAATTGAAAGGATCGAAAAAGAAGAGTGCGCGGGCACCTTGCCCGCGTTTTTGTTTTATTTGCGTCGTTGTGTGGTGAGTACCATAACAATCAACGCTAAAGCACAATGTCTGCCCGTGGTGAAAGCGAGCATCAGAGAAGCATTGGTTGAATCAACGCCCTTACAATTTACCTGTAACGATAAGCGTAGGCTAAAGCTTCAGTCGACTGAGCTTTCTTCAATTTATTCTTCTTCCGCTCGTTCCTAGATAATGCCATTTACCTTTCCTCCTTTTTTTGACTTATGTCGGATCAGCGTGGTCGTGATACAGCGATCCAAGAGTCTTGACTCTTGGATTTCCGCCACCACTCTTTCCAGAGTGTTTTCGATTTCTTAGCTCATCAACCATTGCAATTCTTCTCCTGTGCAATCTTCTTGTTTTGCACGTAATTATATTACATGTTACATTATATAAGTATTATGCAACACGAGATATGTACTGTTCTAGTGAGTCTGGTGAAAGAAATGTAAGTGGACGGGTCTAAGAATCCAGAATTGGAATGACATATTTCTGGAGAAATCCAATATCATGGTCGAAAGTGACAGTCTTTAGGGTACACCTGAATGCTGGTGCTATTAATTTCTCATCTAAAGACCTCGCAATTAGAACAAGTTGAGCCCCTGATCCTGTTATGAAGAGGGTTGCAACCTCAATCGAATTCGAATAGGTCAAGCGATCAATCCCCTCCATGATTTCGTCTGCTATCTTCGTTTCTGCTTCGTGTATCGCGTCACTTTTTGATAAACCTCTTGTGTCATAAGTAACGTATCTCGAGGCATCTACGTTGACTTGAGCTCCCATAGTCATGAATATAGTATCAGAGTATAAAACCCCCAAGAAAAACTACTACATTTGACAAAGACGGATTTGTTAGTCAAGGGTCGTCTGTATATGAGAACTAACTGGTGAAATGCATTCAAATCCTTGATTCTTAGGAGAGTTAACGAATTTGGATACCTCAAAAGATTCCATTTCATCTGGGGGATATGGTTCCAACATTGACATTAGGCCCGATACATCTTGATATTCAGGATCCAACCAGCGCTCTTCAAATTCAGGATGAAGAATGACTGGCATTCTATGGTGTATTGGCTTCATCAATTCATTCGGAGTCGTTGTAACAATCGTACAACTCTGGAGAGTCTTCCCAGATTTGGTCTTGTCCCAGTACTCATAGAGTCCGGCAAAAGCAAAGGGTTTTCGACTCTTCAGACGGATGTGCATGGGCTTCTTGACCTTTCCCACTTTTCGCCACTCATAGAAACCATCAGCAATGATAAGGCAACGCCTTTTCTTGAATGCAACTCGAAATGCAGGTTTTGAGGAGACTGTTTCGGCTCGAGCGTTTATCATTCGATTTCCAATCTTGTAATCATCAGCCCAAAAAGGAACAAGCCCCCACTTCATTTTGACTAATTGTCGGGTCTCTCTCTGTACGACAGTATTCACCATCTGCATCGGGGCAATGTTGTATGTTGGTTCAGGTCGGTCGATAATCTCCTCTATATTGAATCTTTCAGCTAGAGCCTCGGCATATGTCAAAAGAGAGAAACGGCCGCACATCACAAAGGATTATCATTCAAGTAGTATAAGAATTGAGGAATAGTCGTTGTTGTCACGGATGCATTTTCAGAGTCCCCTTAAGGACCCCTGATTATTCAGAAATCACCCTCTTCTTCAACAGTCTTTCTTACTCCAGTGCAAATAGAACTGTACTCAGTAAGTTTCCACTGTCCACTAGAATTAGATCTGAGCTGAACTGGCGTGTTAAGGTCCTTACCGCCGCTATCAATAAAGATTTTCAAACCCTTCCCATGCTCCTGTTTCTTAGTAACAGTCATAGTTAGCTTGTTTTTATTGAATTTGTAGTCATTCTGAGGAGTACCGCCCACATAGGAACGGGCAATGTGCTTGTTTTTCTTGAATTGACCAATGAAGTACTTGGCACTTCTTCCAAGCTTGAGTCCAGATGGAGACCCTCCGTCCTCCATACAATCTCTCTTCGAGACTAAAACTGTCATCATTGAATCAGCAAGTTTTGGGTCCTTCTCGATGTTGAGAGCGGCAATCAGATAGTACATGATTGTGTTCTCAGGTTTTCCTGCATCTTTCTCCCATGCAGACTTGAACTTGGTAAAAGATGAAATCATAGACTTGGTGATCTTTGCCATGTCGAATCCCTAGGATTTGCATTACATCGTCATACAAAAAGCTTCAGTGGTTAAACAATATCGATAAGGACACGATCTCCTCTTACAAGACCCCAGCTTAGAAATTTCAATTGACTCCATCGTTCAAATGCAATAGACTGGAAATTCTTCAATTTGCAGAAGTACGCTGTGAGTACAATTCCATGTGAAACCACAAGGATATTCTTGCGATGAAACATCATGTTGATCTTGTTTACTGCACTCTCGAAACGTTTGAGCGCGGCAGCTCCAGACTCCCAACCAGGCACATTTTCATCCATGTTCACTAAGGTTTCACGTACTCGCGTTCTGTACTCTTCATTCGAAAGAGTTCCCCCATTCTCTCGTTTTAGTTCGTCCAATCCCGACAACGCGTACTTTTGAACGTCTAGTCCCTCGGCAAAGGCATCTACAGTCTGACAAGCCTTCTTCTCATTTGAATGTACAATTCCCTGAATCGCCTCGAATGCCTCTTTCGAAGCGAGTTCTTTTGTCTTCTCCAAACCGTCTGATGTGATGGACCACTCACGTACTGGTGTTGACAAATCAACCTTGGTCTCTGCATGTTTTAGAAAGTAGATGGAGTTTGACATTTATTTTCAATCCCTTCTATCTTTTCGCGATCTCTACATCTTATACTATGCCGCCTTACTACCAGGTGGAAGTTCCTCGAGTTTCACTGGCACCCAAGCGCCTTCTTTGTCAGCCCTTTCAACAGCGAGGATCATACCATGACTCTCTATGCCGCCTATCTTCTTTGCCTCTAGATTCACAAGGAAGAGACCTGTTAGACCCTCAAGTTCCTCTGGTTTATAGAGATGACCAAGTCCCGTCGCCATAGTGCGCTTCTCAGTACCGATGTCTACCTCTATCTTGAGGAGTCGATCCTTTCCTTTCACTTTTTCACACTTCAGAATCTTACCTGCTCTAAGGTCAATCTTCTGAAAGTCGTCAAATGTTATCGTATCTTTTATTGGTGCCAATTTTACTTCCACCTCTCCTGATTGTGCTGCAGATGCAGCAGCTACTCGGTCGCTAATAATCTGTTTGAGTTCTGCAAGAAGCTCCTCATCAATCTTGGTAATTACTGGGGCAGGTTTGCTCAGTTTTACTCCAACCTTAGGAGGAACAAGCGCTTCCTCAAACAAAGTATCATGAATACTTGTTGAATCATTACCAAGTTGTGCCCAGATAGTTTCTGCAGCTGATGGAAGGAACGGTTCGATAAAGATCGCGAGAGCTTTGGATAAGGCCAGTGCATTGAAGAGAACCTCTCCTGTCTTTGTCTTATCCTCCTTCACAAGCTTCCACGGTTGTTGAGCCTGGAAGTACTCATTGCCAACTGCTGCGATTCTTAGAACTTCATCTGCGACCTTTTTTAGCTCGTACTCGTTCACTGCATCAGTTATTGTTTCGATTGCAGTTTCAAGTTCTTTCTTGAGCTTTGAGTCGAGCTTGCCCTCTGGCACTTCACCAAAGTGCTTGTGTGTGAAGTGAATCGCTCTATAGAGAAAGTTCCCTAATGTTGCCACAAGCTCATTGTTAACCTTGTCAGCGAATGCGTCCCAACTGAAGTCCAGGTCTTTTGTTTGAGATGTGTATGCAGCGATGTAGTATCGAAGATAATCAGGATCAAGACCTCTATCAAGGTAGTCTTCGATAACCCACACTACATAGCCCCTACCTCTGCTGAAATTGTGACCTTCAATCTTGACCATGCCTGATGCAACAATTGCAAATGGAAGATTGTAATCACTTCCTTTCAGCATTGCAGGCCAGAAGATACAATGATGTTGAACTATGTCCAAACCAATGTAGTGAACAAGACGGCCATTTCCAGGTTTCCAATATTTCTCCCATTCATCTGGTTTGCCAATCTTCTTCGCCCACTGCTCAGTGCTCGACATGTATCCAATCGGCGCATCTACCCAAACATAGAGGACCAATGAATCATCGCCAGGAAACTTGATACCCCAGTCTAGGTCACGTGTTATGCACCAGTCTCTCAATCCCTCTTTGACCCAACCAAGTGCAAAGTTCCTTGCGTTCTTTGTACCATCCACGTTCTTCAGAAAGTCACCGATGAAATCCTGAAACGTACTAAGTCTCAGAAACTGATGTTCTCTCTTGATGGGGCGTGTAGGATTCCCACAGACAGCACATCTTGGATTAAGTATCAATCCGGGTTCGATGTACCTTCCACAGCCTTGGTCGCATTCATCTCCACGAGCTTCTGAACCACAATAGGGACAGGTCCCTCGAATGAATCGATCTCCCTGAGAGCGACCGCAGGTATCACAGAAGGGGGTCTCTATCTCCTTTGCATAGATATGCCCATTGTCGATTAGAGTATTCACGATCTGGAGAGTTCTGTGATGGTTCTCAGCATTGTCTGTATGGCCATAGTTGTCAAAGAAGATGTTGAGCTTTGGGAATGTATCAGCAAGTATCTTGTGATACTTCTCATAGGTTTCCTTAGGTGTGAGACCCTCCTCCTCTGCCTTCACGATGACTGGTGTTCCGTGTGTATCTGACCCGCAGACGAAAGTGACATCAACTTGTAACTTCTTCAGGAGTCTGACAAATACGTCTGCAGGCACGTAAGTCCTAAGGTGACCGATGTGCATCTGACCGCTTGCATATGGAAGTCCGCATGTTACAAGCACTGGATCTTTGGTAGGATAGTTTCTCAGTTTAGTCACACTCCTTTTTTTGTTGATTGCAACCTATTCTGAACTGAAGAGGAAAGTCTGCAAAAGATGTGAGATACTCTAATGTCAAGTGTCTCGCATAGGCGACCTTTGAAACAAATGTTCTGTCGTTTCTTTCGTTGAGTTTTATTCCCGCCTTCAATCAAGTAGGTTAAAGCTTCACCAAAGTCTAAGAATATAACTCTAGCGATGAATCGCATTGACGCTAACTGAAAACTTAGAACACGTGTTCCAAGATTATCGAAAGAGAAACTCAGTGAAGAAAGAGAATCTGTAAAACTACCTCTTATTCTTAAGACGCCGACGCATTGCTCTATCTGATTGGAGTCGATGTTTTCTAAGGAGGGAGGATGAACCCTTTGATCGTGCCAGTTTTGTTTTTTCCGCGGCGGCCATATTGATCAACTCATGATGAGGACGGGATTGTTCATTGGATGCTGAAGAGGTGAGTGGACCACAGTCAACGCAAGATGTTGTGGGGGGACAAACCCTAAGGTTCGTCGACCCCACTGTGTCTCAATGATGCCGGGAGGTGCACACGGAGACAGCGAAATGACCTCATTGGAAAATGAGGATCGTAAAGGAAGTCAGGAACTCGCGTAGAGATATCGAAGACTCTGCGCATCTTGGTCAGTTGGTTCGCGGTCACTATCCAACAGCCCATAGAGAGTATGGAGAACTTCCGCGTTCTTTTGGAGGGTTGATGTGGGTCGTGTTTCCTCGGTCATTTTTCGCTTCACCGTATGTTTCGTTTAGTGTGGTACAACACACCTCTTCTTCTTTTGGAATAGTGGAATTTACTAATAATACTTGGCGTTACGTGGCACTATACACCCGTATGACGGACGTATTACAGAGAGATGTTGAAGGCAATATACTGACAATAGGACTCCAGACGCCCGGAACTCTCTCTGTAGCACACCTTACAGAGCTCGTTCCACAAGAAACCAAGGAGGGAGGGTGTAGCATTTTCAGACCTGAATATCACGCCTACGGCTGACTCACCCAAGAAAGATGACAGATTCAACTGAAAAGAAAGACATAACAAAATGCCAAATGACGTGCCCCATTATTTATGCGTAAAAATGTCACTCAGTATTGACTTCAGCATTGTAAGGGTATATTGGAAGGAGATACTCGTCTTCAATCGCCTTGAACACTTTAATGTAGACATCGTCTGCCGATACTTCGGTGGAAGTTAACAAACGCACTAACCGCGCAAGATTGAAAGAACCATTTGTTTCCTCCAAATGTATTGCTTTCTCAATAAACCTCAAAGGTTTTGGAAACGTCTTTTCACCAACCTGATATCTCCGAATAAGAATCCCATCCATGAGATCGTCGTATAACCTTTCGAAGGTCTTGCTTGTCTGGGCATCAATGACCTTCGGACTTAGCATTGCCAAAGAGTCGTCAAGCATCATTCCGACTGCACGTGCATAGCTAATCATTTTCACTTCTTGTTCAACTGACGGAGGTGCCACGGTAATGAAGGCACAGATTAGATTCTCAGTAGGTATTGTACGGATAACCTCAGAAATCGGAATCAATGAATAAACGTCCGACCTTCCACCCGAGTCAAACTCCTCCCTGAAATGCATTATTGCTGTGATGAATGCCGAGAGAATTCCCTCTTCAAATCCACCCTTGTAAACCTTCGAATAAATAGGCACACCACTTGATTTGTGAAGAATAAGGAATCCGAGAATGTTATTCGCATCGTTGAGTCGATTCTTGATTGATACAGCTGTTGTGTGTTTCTCTCTTCTTCTTCTTGAACGAACTCTTTGTCCTGCAACTGCTGCAATTGCTACAGCTGCAACGACTCCAATTGACCCCGAGGACTCCATTATGATCTGAAACAATCGTAGATCTGTATCGATTGTTGGAACAAGAGCAGAGCTGAAATCCTGTGCCATCACGTGATTTGCTTTCTCAATTGATATCCTGAGAGTATATGTTTCACTACTAGCCTGAGGCATTGTAATAGTTACTGAATAATTACCCGCACTTGTTTCATTCATCAAAGTATCAAAATAGAAAAGATTACCAGGACGATAAATCGCAATAGTGACATTGGCACCAGACACCAAATTTCGCGTATCTGACTCAACTATCTGAACATCGATTGTAATGGGTGCTTGCTCCTGACCAACAAGAGTAGATATGTAATTCACTTCTACTTCCACGTCATTCACCAAGAAAGAGAGGACATGAGTTTGATTCTCGTATCCTACTTTTGAGAATGTGATTCGAATACTATAATCCCTTGAAGCCAATGGCTCTAATGTTAGATTGTAATGACCATTTTCAGGGTCTGTAACAGTTGCCCACACAGATCCGTCGCCAGTTACTTCCACTATAGCATCATCGATGCCTGTGCCATTGAAGGACATTGTATAGAAGTAATCAAAGCTATATTGTCTACCAAATATTAGGGGTGTCAGTGGACCAGTTGGAGTATCAAGAGTTGTTAGGAAATGAGACCTGATTGTTATTACCAGAGGAACGGTCTCAAAATAGGGAGCTGCGGACACAACGTGTATTTTGAATTCTCCAGCTCCTACTAGAGCAGTGTCAAAATCAGCTTGCCACCAATTCTTCACAACGTCTGGAGTGAATTCAATATCAGTTCCAGACCAGTTACCAACGACTTGGGCCCCATTATTCACTATATATTGACCATTTTCTGCATCAAAGAATCTCAATACAACAGTTATGAGCTGACCAACCACGGTTTCCAACTCATCTTCAAAAACAACTTCTAAGATTGCCTGATGGTGTAGTGCAAATTCTGCAACGCCGTATGCAATTTCTGTTCCATTAGACCAGAAATAGGAAACACACCATATACCTGCTGTCGTATTCGTTCCTCCAAAAATCACTGAAGTGCTTTCAGCAGAACCCACTACTCCACTTACTGTTGACGATTCATGCCACATCGTACTGTTTGGTAAGAAATAGGTAAAGTTCACTGCATCTGTCAAAATGGGAATCTGAGACATTGAACCAATATTCACGGAGAGTCGTGATTGATCGTCAGTGTGGAAAATACTCTCCTCAATCCAATCAGTCACATCAAATCTTTGAATTGAAGCATTGAAAGCATAATTATGGACAGCACAAACGACCTTCCACCAACCAAGCCTATCTAAGATCAAAGTTGTAGGTAATTCAATGTACTCGATTTCCTCAGTGGTATTCGATGTTACATCAACAAGGAAAGGATCAAACACTGTAAAGTTTTGCCAATCACTAGGATGAAAAATTCTTATTGTTAGATTCTCATACGCACCTATGAAACCGAGATAAGTAAATATCTCCAGATTTCCGCTTTGATCTGGAGTTATACTATACGCAACACCTTCTTGGAGAGTGTTTGTCGTTGGTGTAGAGTTTAGATATCGGTGGTTCAAAAGGAGGGTATTGTAATCAAGAGATATACTTGAATTAGATACCAATGAAAAACTAAGAGGACTTGTTTGCCAATACAGTGGATTTTCAATAACCCCAAAGCCAGAACCTGATAAACCAACAATTGGTGTTGATAAAGAATCTATGATGAATTGCAAGTCAACGGCTTCGCAACTTGGAGGCGTAGCACCTTTGAACGATACATCATCAAGTAGCACTGTGATGTACTCGCAATGTACAATTCCATCAGGGATATCATCAGCATCATCATAATCCAAATCAGCATCAACAACAAAGGTATCTTCAATTACTAGACCAATCATGAACATTGTTGTTTCTGAAGATATGGTAATATTCACTGGAATTGTTCCACTATTATACCAGGTTCCTCTTTCACTAAGAGTTGGTAAGTCCTGTTTCCATACAGATTCCCCATCAACGAGTACTTGTAATGAAAAATTACCTTGTAAAGCAGTAATTATTGGACCTTTAAGGTAAAGAAAATCAAAGCTCAGGAGAAATTGTTCCGTATAAGGAGTGATTGCAATTGTCTGGTTCCAGAGAACGGATGTGTCATTATAATGTGTATACTCATTCTGCCCTGTATTTGTTTCAGGAGCCAAATTTTGAACTGAAACAAAGCGGCTTCCACTACTATCTTCGTAGGAAACTTGTTGTGTTTGTTCGGGGTCAGTGTTATTACTTACTGCAGACCAGCCAGTTGGATAGTTTGCTAGAGTTCCATTAGGATTAATAGTATACCCGAGATTTCCTTCATCAAATGAGCCATTCACAACATAGAGTTTCTCTAGATTAGTAACCTCAACCTGAGCAGTACTAGCAACCCAGTCATGATCGGTATCAATTGTTAGAATCTGTTCAGTATTTGTTGCTGAGTCAGTACGTGCAGAAACATTTCCGGTTTCAACGTATCCACTCTGTTCAACAATAACTGGATTCAATATTCCTGATGCTGGGTCAGGTTCATGCGTATCAGATAGTGACCAAATTTCAGGGACTGATCCAATAGGAGATATAATTCTGTCCGTTTCTAGTAGAAATGAAGAGCCTCTTGAGTCAAGCGAAAGAACATTATCAAACGAACTAGGTTCCACCGAGAATTGCATCGAGAAATGAGTTATCGGAAATACAATAAGGAGCAGAAGAAGAAGACTAGTGTTTTTGTATTTCCTAGTATCCATCCTCATAACGTCCCAGAGTCGTCAAAGCTATGTCAACTGTAGATTCATAGCTTTGAAACGTGAATATAATATTAGTTCGGATATAATGTGAGGAACTAAACCTCAATCCCCATTGGTAACAACTCGACCTTGAGCAACGACATCATGCTTGTGAATACTCTCGAGTGATCGTGCTTCTGCAAACATCTCCAGATCACGATCCATATACTTTTCTTTTGCACGCTGTAAGATATTTCGACAAACATCTTCGACAAGCAATGGGTTGTCATGCATAGCTTTGGTAACGTGCATTTCATCCTCAAGTTTGAGAAGCGAGTACGTCTTGCTGGAGAAGGAATTCTCAATGATTTCAATCATTGTTCCATAAGTTGGGATTTCATCAATCTCACCGACAACACGTAATCTTCCTATGGCTCGTTGAATATGAGTAAACCCTTCATTATTTACCATGCAGTGAGGGCAGACTGTATTCCCAATGACTCGTAATTCCACGTCATGCATGAATGGCTTGTTTTCTTCCATTGTAGTTATAGCTGTGACATCACAGACTTCCCAGGTTCTCTTTCTGGATACAGGAGTATGACTCTCATAACCAAACTCAAATTCGAACTTGACTTCACCCCGCTTGAAACTATGCTTCTTTGAGAGACCCTCTAGTATCCGCATCTGAATATGTTCAACTGACGAATGAACTCTGAACTGGTCACTGAGTTCCTCAGTCATAGATTCTACTAGTCGTGACATATGCACGCCTTTCAATTCCGCAGATAGGTCGATGGTGATGTCGACTTTGGGGAGTATGTGATGCCGAACACCACTTCGTTCAGTGATGACGAATGTCTTGAGATTCTTAACACCGACTTTACTAAGTTGAATCCTGTGTTTGGGTTGTTCATTCTGAGTGTCAAAGACCAAATTGTACGCCTCTCAGTTGTCAAGGGATGGCATCATCGTTTGTAGCAACCCGTGTTGCCTGCACTCTCACTCACACACACATTTACACGGAAATCTTTGGGAAAGTCTAGTTGTTCCAAGATGTGTTGTGCGAGTAGCTCAGCGGAAGTGGCTTTTAACTGAATAATCATACAGTCTTCTTCTGGAAAGACATACCTTTTCTCACCAACATGCACTTCGATGAATTCCTCTGATTTGGAAACTTTGATAGTTTCAGAATCTCCAGGAAGCAGCACCTTATGGTCCAAGGTCTTGCAAATCTTGATAGCCATTGATTTCACCGCTCTGAAATCGTAGACCATACCATCATCATTCAATGGGCCTGTGAGCTTTATCTTTAGAGAATAATTATGCCCATGAAGGTTCTCGACCTTGTCCTCACTCTTTAGAAAATGAGATGCGCTGAAGTGCATTCTTTGGTCCTGTACATTCACGCTATACATATGAAAACCTCCAAGTTCAAAACAAGCTACGAACGAGTTTGCATGTAAAACTGTCGGAAGTACTCTATTGATTGATTCCTCTCTGACGTTCAAAAAGTTCAATCAATTCATCAACCGATGTTGCTTGAGTGGGGCCCTTATCATCACGCCAGCGACCAGTAAATCTGGGAAAACGTATTGCAAGTCCTTTATTCTTCAAGTATTGTTTTCCAGCAGGATGTGTAGGACTTTCTGTTATCTCATCACCAAGCACTTCGATTACATCAATTGGCTCGAACCAAACGTCTGCCTTAATATCAGAGATGACTTTTGCATGCTTTGTGTCAATCTTATGATGGTCAAGTCGTTCTTTGAACTCGACCAATAAATCATCCGTAAAACCAGTTCCTATCTTGCAAACCGTGGGGAATGTATCATCATTGGAATCATAGACTGATGCAAGAAAAGCACCGTAAAGCCCAGTTCTTTTTCCGCGGCCGTGGATTGCACCAACTAAAACTAAATCCAAAGAATCAGCGAAACCTTCTGTATAAGATGCCTTCAATTTAATCCAGAGCCAACTTCTTGAACCGGTTTGATAGGTTGATTCTTTGTGAACTGCCTTGGCTATCACTCCTTCATGACCTGAGCTGATTGCATCTTCGAAAATCTCTTGAAGTCGTTCCGGATCCTCTGTTAACTCAGCTGTTGTAAGATGAACGCGTTCAGCGATCTGTATAGTTTCCTCTATCAGTTCTCTTCGTTTCAGCATAGGGTGCGATGTGACGTCTGCACCATTGAGAAATAGAATATCGAAGAAATAGATTGCAACTGGAACTTCTTCTCTCATCGCCTCGATACCGGTCTTTCGTCTTCGCCGCATTAATTCTTGGAAGGGACTCATCTTGCCCGTAGTAGGGTCTATTGCAACACATTCACCCTCCATGACACAAGTATCAGCCTTCACATGTTCATTAACTAAATCTACAACATCGGGATATTGTGCAGTAATGATCTCTTGTCGCCGTGAGAAGAGAACAACCTCATCTCCATTCTTGTGAACCTGAATCCGCTCTCCATCGTACTTGTTCTCAACTAGTGCTTTCCCGCCGGCTTTCTCTATTATCTCGGAAGCACTTGATAGCTTCTTTGCAGTCATCATTCGAATGGGAATTCCCACTTCTGTCTTTATAGATCTCACAGCATCGATTCCTTGGTTAGCGAGTATTGAAGCCACATGACTCAGATCACTGCAGACATTGAACGCATTTTCAATCTCGCTTCGTATATCCCGATTGCCGGTGAAGGCAGTAGACAAGGCATCAATAATTCCCATGTTACCAAGACCAAGTCGGAGAGACCCTGTCACTGTTCTGAGAATATATCTTGCTTCTACCGGCTCAGCATCTGTTAGAAGGCCAACTAGTTTGGAAACCTTGATCTTGTTACTCCCAGATCCGGATACTTTCGAAGTCTGGTCCAAGGTCTCGTATACGACAAGAACTGTCAGGTCTTGTGTGAATAAAGTAGCTTGAGCGCTTTCCTGCAACAGTTGTTCTCCTGTAGTCCCAATATCTCCCGTTTTCAGCAATGTCTTCTGGACATCACTCTCGGAAACTGAAGCAGCTGAAGCTACTAATTGGATTGCCATCTTTTCTGCGATTCCAATTTCGGGTTCGCTCTTCCAGTCAGGATGTAGTTTGCCTAAGGTAAGAGCAATAATCAGTTGTACTTCTGAGGGGTCGGCTTTTACTAGCAGCTCTGAGAACAATTGGATTTTATCGAGAGTGCCACTTGTCTTCTCTATTGTGTCATAAGCTTGAGCTAACGTCCCGTATAGCATGAATTCACGCTCAGGGTCAGAGGCGCACCACATTCTTTATAAACTCAGTCTGAAGCAGACCGGCATTCACAGACAAATCGGTGAGTTAGAATTGGGTAGTGTAAGACCTCGATACATTAAGAACGCGGCAAAGAACCTACTGGCTCTTTACCCGGACACATTTACAGATGATTTTGAAACCAACAAGAGATTAGTAGAACAACTCACTGACGTCATGACAAAGAAGGTCCGGAATCGCATCGCAGGTTACGTGGTCGGACTAATTAAGATTGGAGTCGCTAGGGAAAAGGCTGAAGCTCAAGAGCCTGGTGAAGAAGTCACTGATGACATGGAGATGTAGATTTCCTAATTCCACTCCTCTCATTCATTACTAGTACCTCAAAGGTATCTTAAGGGAGAACACATAATCTTTGATTATGAAGGATTGGCAAAACCTGATTTTGTATGGCGATTGTCTTGATGCCATCAGGAGCCATCGAGAGATGCTCAGTGGTCAGGTTCGCCTAATCTATATTGATCCACCTTTCTTCTCGGGAACTGATTATACTCTGAAATCACGCTCAGGTGCAGATAAAAAATCCGCTGGAATTCTGAGAGATCAGGAAACATACAGCGATAAGTGGAAAGGAGGCCTTGAAGAATATCTCGAGTTCATGAAGGTCAGACTCGAAGCAATGAAACCACTACTCAAGGAAGACGGGTCTCTTTGGGTTCATGTTGACGGGCATGTGTCCCACTATATCAAGGTGATTCTAGATGAGATATTCGGATATTCCAATTTCGTCAATGAGATAGTGTGGAAACGGACCAATAGTCCGAAAGCCCAAAGCAATGGATTTGGTAGGCAACATGATGTCATCCTTCTCTACGCTGCAGATGCATCAAAGTTCAGAACAAATCAAGTCTATAGAGACCATGACGAGAAGTCTCGGAAACCATACAGCTATGAAGACGACAAAGGTAAGTTCAGATTAATTGAAATTGAAGCACAGGGTATCCAGAGAACGGAGGGGCGAAAGCAGTTTGAGTGGAAGGGGAGAAAAGCTCCCTTTCTTTATCGAAAGGAAACACTAGATGAATGGGAGAAAATGGGTCTCATCTACACCAGCAAGAATGGAAGATACACAAAGAAACAGTATCTTTCAGATGTACCAGGCATTGTGGTTTCTGATTTGTGGATTGATATTCCTCCGGTTCAAGGTCTGTCAAAGGAGAATACTGGGTTCCTAACTCAGAAACCAGAATCGTTACTAGAAAGGGTCATTGAATCAGCCACAGATCCAGGAGATCTTGTTGTGGATTTCTTTGCTGGGTCCGGAACAACAGCTGTAGCAGCAATGGCCACTAATCGACGCTGGATTCTTTGTGATTCATCTGAAGCTGCAATCACGGTCGCAAAAGAGAGGATTGAGAGAACCTATAGGTCTGTTTCTTATTCCCTAGTTAAAGTATGATACTCAGTCCATCCAAATCGGTTCGTGAGAATCAGTCGTTTCAACGAAGACATCTCCCATTGCATTATTGTCCCATCTTTTAATGACGAAATAGATAATGATTCCTATAACAAACGCAGCGATGAAGGGAATATAGATTAACACATAGAAAAGGTAAGGAGAGTACGGAAAGTTAACTGAAACTGTCACGAGCAACAAAGTAAGTCCGATCAGTATTGTAGCTATAATACTTATACCCAATCTACGAGCACCACGTCTTTTCTTCTCCCATTCTCGCAAGCCCCAGATGACAGACTGCATTTCTTCTTCATCTAGAGGAGAACCTCTTTCAACTTCCACCTTTGCTACCTGAGGATGCATACCATAGACTTCCGCGACTCGCAAAAATACTGGTTCATGTCGCCAAAATGCACCTTTAATCATAAAGGCCAGGAAGAATGGAATGAAGAAGTAAGGCATGAGGGAAGAAAGAAGGCTGATTATCATTAAGGGTCCATAATATTCTATCATTGAAATTGTGGATATTAAAAGCGGAACCAGAAACAATGCAGAGAGATTTGTGAGAATCAAGAGCAAAACAAGCGAGCCTATGTAATCACCGAACCAGCGATTTCGTGGAATCCTCGCCAGATGGAACGCAAGCAGAACCTCACCAGCCTCTGGGCGATCCAACATCAATTCCAACATGGGCTTTGAAAGTATGACCGCAACAAAAACCGGATTGAATGTGGATGTGATGAATGCGTCACTACTATGACGAATCCATACTTGTGCGTTGGAAGGAATTAGGATTTTTTGATGGACTCGACCGATTAGTTCGAGAAATGCAGGATTAGTTGACGGATTTTTGAACCGGAAATTTAGAATCAGTAAGAACACGAAATGAGTTATTGTTCCCACAAGGAGCATCAATAATAGTGAAATTAACCAGTTTGTGGATAGAATTGAAAAACCAAAGTAGAGGAAAAGGAATCCTGAGAGAGGCAGAGCTACAAGCAATGTGGCAATCGCAAGGCCTCCTCTAGAGATCAAAACAACTCTTGTGCCAAACAATCTAACTAAACGATTCGAGCTCTGGCTCATCCCGCCACCTGTTTGCAACTCTTGTTCCAAGCGTTATAACTTATCGGTCCAAGCAGAAACCTATTGAGATAGTGGAACGTCAACCCCGTTTATAGATTCTTGATTTTTCTGATTGCTCCTCCAGGTGCTACTCCTTTCGGACAAGCCTTCACACAGTTCATAATGAGGTCACACAGAGGTGCACCATCAGACTGTTTTGCTGTTTCCAGGAGTCTCTTCTGGTCGGAATTGCGAGAGTCCTCATGAAATCTCCAAACCTTGGCAAGTGCAGCTGGACCAACATACTCTTCTTTCACCGCATTAATTGGACATGAACTATAACAGAGAGCACAGAGGATGCAGTTCACATATCGTTCTATCTTTTTTCGTTCCTCAGGACTCTGAACACGAGGTTTATCCTCATCCTCAGATTCACTCCACAGCTTCATCGACTCAAGAACATCATAGAACTTTGCCATGTCAACAACCAAGTCTTTCAGAATGGGCATATTGGGAATTGGCTCGATCAGTATCTCTATTTCAGGATTCCATCCAGTCGGACCTTCAGAGATTGCTGGGAAGGGTTTCAGTTTCATGTTATTACCTTTTACATCAGCCACTTGAGTCCTACAGGCAAGTCGGGGTTCTTTATTGATCAACATTGAACAACTACCACATACCGCACCACGGCACGAGTATCTGAATGAGAGGGATGCATCCATTCGATCCTGAATCTGAAAGAGTGCATCGAGGACGGTCATTCCCTTTTTTACGTCCACTTTGTAAAGATCATAGTGGGTGATAGAATCACCATCTCTACTTCTAGCAATTCTGAACATCATCAGTAGGTCCTCTCCTTCACTTCAAACATTCCCAAATTCACATCTATCAATTCAGTTTTGACGTGGTCGTCAACCTTGGTAAACAACGAATGTTTCAAGAAATTTTCATCGTCACGAGCGGGGTAGTCTAATCTCCAATGAGCACCACGACTCTCCCGTCGCATAAGCGCGCCCATCGTGATGATTTCTGCTAAATCCAACATATTTTCTAATTCAAGAACTCGAATCAATGCGAAATTGTACTTTTCATCACTGCGACCAACACTCACATCATTGAATCGTTCCTTCAACTCGCGAATCAACTTAAGAGCAGCTTCAAGACCTTGGGAGTTCCGATATACTCCCACGAGGACATCCATTGTCTGACCCATAGTCTCGCGAATGTCTGCAGGCGAGTCTCCTCCCTCATGTAGAAACAGAGTTTGAAGTCTCTCACGTGTTTTGAAGGTTTCCTGTTCTACACAAGCTTTGTCTGGAGTCTTTGCAGTGCCAGCGTATTCAGCAACTTTTCCTCCTACAACTCTACCGAAAACCAGTGTTTCAAGTAGGGAGTTTCCGCCGAGCCTGTTTGCTCCATGTACACTCATGCACGCAGCTTCACCAACCGAGAAGAGTCCAGCAACTGGTGTGATTCCATGTTTATCCGTGTGAATACCACCCATCGAATAGTGATGTGCAGGTTGAATTGGTATTGGGTCATCAATCGGGTCAGTTCCTGCAAAGTGGATACAAATCTCTCTAATTCCGGGTAGACGTTCCATGATTTTCTTCTTTCCCAGGTGTCTCAGGTCTAGGTGGACATACTCATCTTCGAAACCACGACCTTCAAGGACCTCTGTTCTGATAGCTCGAGCAACGATATCCCTAGGTGCCAATTCCATCTTCTTTGGAGCATATTTGTCCATGAACCGTTTTCCTTCAGAGTTGACAAGATATCCTCCTTCACCTCTTGCACCCTCTGTCATGAGTATGCTCGAACCAAACAGACAAGTCGGATGAAACTGTATGAACTCCATATCTTTCAATGGAGCTCCAATTCTCAGGGCAAGTGCACATCCATCTCCTGTGTTGATGAGGGCGTTAGTGGAATGTGCATATACTCGACCAAATCCACCAGTTGCGAGGACCACAGCTTTAGCTGCAAAACCATGAACTTCTCCCGTTGCTACATCAAGAGCTGTGAAGCCACAGATACCATCTCCAGATTTCACGAGTGAAGTGACAAACCACTCAGTGTAAAACTTGATACCTCTTCTGAGAGCCTGTTCAAATGTAGTGTGTAAAAGATTATGCCCGGTTCTATCAGCAGCATAACAAGTGCGGGGAAATGCTGCACCACCGAAAGGTCTCTGAGCAATCTTACTATCATCTGTACGGGAGAATGCTGTTCCCCATCGTTCATTCTCGATGACAGCTCGTGGGGCGTCCTTTGCAAGAAGCTCAACCACATCCTGATCAGCTAGATAGTCAGATCCTTTTACAGTGTCAAAGGCATGAGACTCCCATGAATCATCAACACCTAGTGAAGCGTTGATTCCACCTTGAGCAGCTACAGAATGAGACCTAAGTGGATGAACTTTTGTTACGATTGCGACATCAAAATTGTCAGCCAATTCAATAGCAACTCTCAATCCAGATAGTCCTGCTCCAACAATAAGAACGTCATGATCAAATGTTGAAATCGTCGCTCACCTCAAGTGTATCTAATGACCTGCTCCGTTATTATGTATACGGCGTTTCGACTAGAC
>VAPB010194407.1_pt1 | contig 19813 bp, 14 predicted proteins | sample 3395101 | NCBI WGS metagenome assembly VAPB01 (sample SAMN08290433, study PRJNA428436) | hydrothermal vent metagenome | isolation source: Deep-sea hydrothermal vent chimney | place: Indian Ocean: Southwest Indian Ridge | reverse complement strand
TGCCCTGTCACGCGACAACCGTCGCATTCGAGCGGCGCCGAATCCCGACCGGCTGCGTTCCGCCTCCTCGCCATAGCCACCGCTATGCCTCGTCGCCGCGCTTTGCAGGCCGGGCCCGGCATCACTCTCGGTGCCGATGTTTGTCACCTGACATGACACTAGCCGCCCCCTCCACCAGGGCATTAATAAATAGGCTCGGCAACCTACCTGTAGCCTTCTCATAGAAGACTTTGATGGCGTTTAAAGTAGATTGTTGGTGAGGTAGTGCGAATTATTTACTCCTGAAAGTCAATCCTGCTATACTCTGGCCCGGACATAACGTCGAATTATTGATTCCCTCTGTCTTCCTGGAGGAAAATGTATGCCTGCCTACAGTTTCACTGTGAACGGACAGCAGCACAGTGTGGACGTGGATGCCGATACTCCATTGCTGTGGGTGTTGAGAGACCCACTCGATTACAAAGGGACCAAATACAGCTGTGGTGTCGGTGTCTGCGGATCCTGCACTGTGCTCGTTAACGGTGCCGTTGAAAGGTCGTGTACGCTGGCGATCAGCCAGGTTGATGGAGCAGACGTGATGACTATCGAAGGTATGTCACAGCATGAGATGGGCCGCCTGCTCCAGAGTGCCTGGATCGACGGGCAGGTACCCCAGTGCGGCTACTGCCAGTCGGGTCAGATCATGGGGGCTTTCGCCCTCCTTGAGAGCAATCCCTCACCCTCCGACGCCGACATCGATGAAACGATGTCCGATTATCTCTGCCGGTGCGGAACCTACCAGCGGATCCGCCGGGCAATTCACCGTGCAGCAGGGGAGGTGGACGATGTCACGCGTCGTTAAGGTGAACAGGCGGGACTTCCTGAAGGTTTCGGTGACTGCGACCGGTGGACTTGTACTGGGTGTCCACGTCTCCTTTGGTGAAACGGCAGAACCGGACGGTGCTGAAGAGTTGAAGCCGAATGTATTCGTTCAGGTGGATTCGGAAGGCATCGTCACGATCTGGATACCCAGGCCCGAAATGGGGCAGGGTTCCAGAACTGGACTGACACAGATCGTGGCCGATGAGCTGGAGGCTGACTGGGACAGGATCAGGATCGTCCAGGCTCTGGCCGGTCCCAGAGAAGTATGGGGCAGCATGTCGGCCGGTGGCTCCTCGAGCATCCGCAGCTTCTGGGGTCCCATGGGTGACGCCGGAGCTGCCGCCAGGGAGATGCTGGTCGCAGCGGCAGCCGCCAGGTGGGGAGTGCCCGCATCAGCCTGTGTCGCCAAGAATCATGCGGTACACATCCAGACTGCTGATCAGAAGCTGGATTACGGCGATCTGGTCGAGGACGCGGCTCGACTGCCTGTACCGGAAGAACCGGCCAGGAAGCATGAGAGCATGTACGAGTATATCGGGAAGCCGATTCCCCGTCTCGATATTCCCCGGAAGGTCAACGGTGAGGCTGAATTCGGATTCGATGTCCGTATCCCCGGCATGAAGTTCGCCAACATCCGCCGCTCTCCGGTTTTCGGCGGCAGATTGAAGGGATTCGATGACTCGGAGACTCTGAAGGTCAATGGCGTCGAGCAGGTAGTAGAGATTTCAGCCGGTGTAGCGGTAGTTGCAGATAACACATGGACTGCGATGAAAGGGATGGATGTCCTGAAGATCGACTGGGATGAAGGACCCGATGCGAACCTCTCTTCCGACCAGATCCAGCGGCAGCTCCAGCAGCTGGGCCGGGAAGAGGCGATGATTGCCGAGAAGAGCGGTAATGCCCAGGCGGCTTTCGCTGCAGCATCGAAGAAAATCTCTGCTTTATATGAAGTACCATACCTCTCCCATTCGCCTATGGAGCCGATGAACGCCACGGCCTATGTGGGTACAGACAGCTGCGATATCTGGCTGCCGACCCAGTCCCCGCAGGATGTACAGAACAGGGCTGCAAGGGCTCTCAACATGCCTACTGAGAAGGTTAGAGTGCATACGGTGATGACCGGCGGGGGGTTCGGACGCAGGCTGACCAACGAGTTTGTGGTAGATGCGGTCGAAGTGTCGCGGGCGATCGGCAGGCCCGTTCAGATATTCTGGACCCGGGCTGAAGATACGCAGCACGACTTTTACAGACCGGTCAGTCATCATCAGATGGAAGCGGCATTCGACGAATCGGGTACCTTCACGGCGTGGAGGCACCGGGTCATCGCCCATTCGATGTCGGGGTCGAGGAATCCGGAACGGATGGCCGCTCGCATTGACAGCGGTGCCATGGCCGGGGCCGCCAACCTCTCCTACGGCTGGCCGAGCGCTCTGATCGAATGGAAGATGGCGGTCACACCGGTACCTGTCGGTCCATGGAGATCCGTCTACTCCTCTCAGGGATTCTTCGCAACCGAGGCTTTTCTGGATGAGGTGGCTGCCGAAGCCGGTCGCGATCCACTCGAATTCAGACTGGAACTGCTGGATGAGGACCCGCGCATGCAGGCCGTACTGAAGGCTGCGGCCGAGGGGATCGAATGGGGTAGAGAGAGGCCGGAGGGGAGGGGACTTGGGATCGCCTGCAGCTACTGCTTCGGAGGCAGAGTAGCGCATGCTGTTGAGGTCGAAGTCAACAGTCGGGGTCTGGTGAATATCCTCTACGTGCACAGCGGCATTGATTGCGGGTGGGCGGTCAATCCCGATCTGGTGAGATCGCAGGTGGAGGGGGGTGTGATTTTTGCCCTGTCTGCCGCACTTCACGGCGAGATAACCATCGACAGGGGCAGAGTGGTCCAGGAGACTTTTGCCGAATATCCACTCGTGACCATGGCGGAAGCACCGGAAGTGACCACTCATATTGTTGAAGGCGGGCCGCCGCTGGGTGGTGTCGGCGAACCTCCGGTTCCGCCTCTGGCGCCGGCGGTTGTGAACGCGATATATGCAGCTACGGGCAGGAGGATTCGAAGGCTGCCGATTCGAATTGTGGAAATCGGGTGATAATCGGGAGATCGATTTCGGGAATGGGAGCGTCCTTGAAATCCATCAGTCAGATATGAATGAGCTCAGAGAAATAGTTGAGGCCTATAAATCATTCACTGCTGAAGGCAGACAATCGGTTCTGCTGACTCTGGTCGATGTCGTCGGATCCTCCTGTCGCAGGCCGGGTGCCAGAATGATCGTGGATGAGGAGGGGAGAAGTACCGGTTTTATCGGTGGGGGGTGTCTCGAGGGTGACCTTGCAGAACATTCAAAGCTGGTGCTGGAGGGAGATCGACCAAAGACGGTTACCTACGATCTCTCCGAATCCGGTGACCTGGCCTGGGGTCTGGGCATCGGATGTCCCGGTAAGATAGTGGTCTTTATCGAATGCATGGAAGAAGGTCTGGCCGATCGGCTTGGCGAATGGGCACAGTTTGAGGAACCTGCAGTTGCGATAACAGTCTTCGAATCCGAAGAGGGATCCTCGCACCTGCCTGGTATGAGGTGGGTGATACGGTCTGACAACACCCTGGAAGGTCTCTCCGTCGATGATCCTGTTGTTCCCGCCATCATTCAGATCGGCCGGAAGACCTTCGCTTCAGGAAAGTCGGTTGTAGAAAAAGTATCCGATGGACCGGCTGCCATCATGATCCTGGCGGAGTACCTGCAGCCGCCACTGAAACTGCTCGTTTTCGGATCGGGGAAAGATGCCGCAGCTCTTCTCAGGATTGCATCCGGGATGAACTGGGCGGCAGCAGTTGTGGACCCGGGGGCCGGTGACGATGGGACCCGCCGATACCCCGATTCGGCCGACAGAATTGCAGAAGAGCCTGTATCCGTGTTCGATGATCTGGGAATAGACAGCCGGACAGCGGTGGTAATGATGAGTCACCTCTACCAGCGTGACAGGGCACTGCTGGAACTGCTGGCACATACCGATGCGCGGTACATAGGACTTCTGGGAGCTTCATCCCGCAGGGATTCACTGATCTCGGACCTCTCCCCGCAAACGCGGGCGAGCCTGGGGGACAGACTTCACGCTCCGGTGGGACTCGACATCGGTGGAGATAGCCCCGAAGAGATCGCACTTTCCGTGGCAGCCGAGATCGTTGCCGTATTTTCCGGCCGGAATGGCGGATTCCTGCGTGAACGCAACAAACCGATTCATGACTGAGCAGCAGAAGGGATGCACGGTGCTTGAGTAGTCCAGCGGGCAGGAAGACAGCAGCTGTTGTGCTTGCTGCCGGTGGTTCCACACGATCGAGGGAACCGAAACAGCTGCTCCTCTTTCGTGGCAGAGAACTGCTGAAACATTCGGTCGAAGTTGCAGTCGGGTCGGTATGCGAACCGATCTGTATTGTTCTGGGTGCCGGAGCGGATCAGTTCGAGAAACTGGTTGAGGATCTCCCTGTAATCATTGCGATAAATCAGGATTGGGAGAGCGGTGTAAGCAGTTCGATAAGAACCGGTCTGAGAAAGGTAGGAGAGCTGGGTGACAGATTGGATGCGGTTCTGTTCACGGCTATCGACCAGCCTCTGGTGACCTCGAAGATGCTGGATGATCTGGTTGAATTATATGAGAGACGGCATTCCCTGATTGTTGCATGCTCGTACAACGAAACGGTTGGCATCCCCGCACTCTTCGATCAGTCGCTCTTCAACCATCTGGAAGGTCTCGAAGGTGACCAGGGTGCCAAGCAGGTGATCTTGCAGAACATTGATAATGCGCTGCGTGTCGATTGCCCTGAAGCGGGCATCGACATTGACAGTGAAGAGGATCTTGCTCAGCTGAATGAGTTGCAGCAACTTGAATAAGGGCGCACCCGACCGGAGGGATTTTCTGAAGGGACTGGGTGCCGGTGCAGCTGCAATGGCTCTGCCCTTATCGATTACTGTCCCTCAATCCAGATCATATGCAGGACCGAATGTAATCCTGATCATGACCGACGATCAGGGATACGGTGATCTCGGCGTGACCGGCAATCCAATAATCCAGACTCCCAACATAGATCAGATGGCCGGTCGCAGCGCGCGGCTTGATAACTTCTACGTAAGCCCCGTCTGTTCGCCCACGCGTGCCTGCCTGATGACAGGTCGATATAACTACAGAACCCGCTGCATAGATACCCTGGTCGGCAGATCGATGATGGACCCGGAGGAGGTGACGATGGCCGAGATCCTTGCCGATGCGGGGTACGCCACTGGAATCTTCGGAAAATGGCACCTGGGTGACAACTACCCGATGCGGGCGATGGACCAGGGTTTCCAGGAGTCACTCGTACACAGGGGAGGAGGTATCGGCCAGCCGTCCGATCCTCCCGGCGGGGAGGGCAAATACACAGATCCCGTTCTCTTTCATAACGGCAGGCAGGTCGAAACACAGGGTTACTGCACCGATGTCTATTTCGATGCCGCCATGAACTGGATCGAGAGCAGCCTGCGGTCCGGACGGAACTTCCTCGCCTGCATCTCGACCAATGCCCCCCACGCTCCTTTCCACGACGTACCCCTCGATCTCTACGATTATTACAGGGGGCTGAACCTCGAAAACAGCCAGTTCCCTCAGGAGAGGGGACACAAACTCCCCGATGAGGCCGATACAGACAGGCGCGCACGTATATTCTCCATGATCACCAACATAGATCAGAATGTCGGCCGCCTCTTCGACAGGCTCGATCGTCTCCGGATCGCTGACAGCACACTGGTCATGTTCATGACCGACAACGGACCGAATGGCCGGCGGTATAATGCCGGAATGCGCGGAATCAAGACTGAAGTGTATGAGGGAGGAATACGCTCGCCCCTCTTCATCCACTGGCCCGCAAGGCTGGAGGCCGGCCGCTCCTCAGACCGGATTGCGGCACATATAGATGTGCTTCCTGTAATCCTCGATGCCTGTGGCGTCAAGGCCCCGGACGACCTTCAGCTGGATGGAAGGAGCTTTCTTCCACTGCTTACCGGTGAAGGGGCTGAAGGAGCAGGATGGCCCGATCGAACGCTTTATATCCAGGCCCACCGTGGCGACCGGCCGGTCATGTACCATAACTTCGCTGCACGGAACCAGAAATGGAAGCTGGTGCATCCGAGCGGATTCCACAGTGAGAACATGACGGGCGAGCCGGAGTTCGAGCTGTACGACATGGAGTTCGATCCGCTGGAGAGGAATAACATCGCAGCCAGACGCCCCGATATCGTCCGGAACATGCGGGGGGATTACGAGCAGTGGTTCCTCGACGTAAGCAGCACCAGATCCGACAATTATGCCCCGCCGTGGATCTATATAGGAACACCTCATGAGAATCCAACCGTTCTGACCCGCCAGGACTGGCGCCATACCCGGGGTCGGGTCTGGGCGGCCGATTCGAATGGCTACTGGGAACTCTATGCACCTCAATCGGGCACATTCGATATCAGGGTGCGCTTTCCGGCTGCAGAAGCCGATGGAGAGGTCCGGCTGATGACGGGCGGCCGGGAGATCACTCGCTTCTTTGAGGCGGGAACCGCAGAGGTAACCTGCTCTGACATCAAACTGGATCAGGGACCGCTGCGTCTTCAGGCCGGACTGAGGATAGAGGGAAGGGTAAGGGGACCGTGGCAGGTGGATGTTGTTCGTCGTTAGCAGCACGTTTATTCTCTTTGGAGATACCGGGCATTTCTGAAAGGTAATGGAGATGAAGAATCGGTGCATTGGACGATCGATCCTGTCGATGGCGGCGATCCTGCTGCTGACAGGTATCACCGGCTGCGGAAAGGAAAAGGAAGAGCCTGGAATCCGGGTGATGACCTGGAATGTCTATGTAGGTGCAGATATCAATGCCATACTCGAAGAAACCGATCCCACCCTGATCCCCGTCCGCGTTGCTGAAGCCTGGGCTGCGGTCCAGAACACGAATTTCGCCGCACGAGCCCGGGCTCTGGCCTCTGAGATTGTCCGGGAACGCCCGCATCTGGTAGGTCTGCAGGAAATATCCACCATCTCGATTCAGAGCCCGGGTGATTACCTGACCGGCAATCTCGATGAAGCTGATGAAGAGGTACTCAACTTCCTCGACCTGCTCCGCAGTGAGCTTCAGGAACAGGGTGCCGGATACAACACCGTTGCCATCACGGACGGTTTCAATATTGAATTACCCATGCTCGTGGAACCGGACAGCCTGTGGTACGATGACATCCGCATTCAGGATCACGACGTGCTGCTTGCAAGAGATGGTGTACAGGTAGGCAATACCGAAGAGAACTATTTCGAAGCCAATCTTGAAGTGTCGATAGGTGACTCCATTGTGATCGTCCAGAGGGGGTGGGTTTCTGCCAGTGTGATGATCAAGGGTAATGAGATCTACGTTGTCTCAGCCCATCTCGAAACGTCAGAGAACTCCGCGGCCGTCCAGGATTCACAGGCGGCCGAACTCATTGAGGCATTGAGTACGGTCCAGCAGCCCATTGTCCTGATGGGTGACTTCAACTCTGACGCAGACGGGAGTACAACACCTGTGTACGGCAATCTGCTGGCGGCGGGATTCGTGGATGCCTGGCTGGAAATGGATGGGAAGGGAGCAGGCTTCACATGCTGCCAGCTCTCAGATCTAACCAACACGGCCTCCATGCTGGACAGGCGCATAGACTACATTCTGCTCAGCAGAGGAAGTGGATATGAAGTTCTGAATATCACCCTGGCAGGTGCAGATCCGGAAGACCGCACTCTCTCGGGATTGTGGCCCTCCGATCATGCGGGCCTGTCAGCCAGGATCCATCTGCCGTAATAGTCCAAAGCCGGCTGGATATTCAGCTCCCGATATCCAGAGCGATATCCAGTGGTACTTTGAGACCCGTGACCAGGACTTCTGCACCCGAGCCATCCAGATTGGCCCGCTGTATTACGTTATTCCCGTCATCGATCCAGTACATCTGGTTGTTCGTGAGATCCAGGGCGATTCCCCTCGGCTTGTTGAGTCCGGTAACCAGGGTTTCGACGCCTGAGCCGTCAAGATTGGAACGCTGGATCACATTATTTGCATCCTCAGTCCAGTATATCTTGCCACCGGCGGTATCCAGGGCGATGCCGTATGGTGCTGCGATCCCTGTTACCAGATTTTCAACAACTGAACCATCCAGGTTAGCCCGCTGTATTGCGTTGTTCCCGTCATCGACCCAGTACATCTTGCCGGCGGCGACATCCAGGGCTATGTGCCGCGGCTTCTTGAGTCCGGTGACCAGGTCTTCGACGCCCGAGCCGTCAAGGTTGGCACGCTGGATCTTGTTACGTCTCCTCCCGTCATCGGTCCAGTACATCTTGCCCCCGGCAACATCCAGAGCAAGTCCCAGTGGAATCTTCAGCCCCGTGACCAGGGTTTGGATACCGGTACCATCGTAGTTGGAGCGATGGATGGCATTGGTCCCGTCATCGGCCCAGTAGATCATCTTCCCGGCGATGTCCAGGTCTATACCTGTCGGTTTGTTGAGCCCGGAGACGAGGATCTCAATACCCGAGCCACTGGTGTTGGCCCATTTGATGTTCTTTTCATTCCTGTTCTGATCGGTCCAGAACATCTTCGAGACGATAATAATCGGGAGATCTATGATGATTGTGTTCTGAACCATGGATGATGTGTTGTAGTCGAGAATATATTCGAAGGTTCCATTGCCGGTGTAACCCGACATAGCCCCGGTCCCCCCGGTAATGTCGAATGTGGCGTATATCCGCCTGGCATAGAATCCGTCGTTGCCCAGATCGAGGTTGGCAAAGGAGATCTTCAGGGTTCCCCTGTCGGTCCAGTACATCTTGCCGTTCGTGGCGTCAACGGCCAGTCCGTATGGAATGGAAAGCCCGGTGATCCGGTCCTCCACGACGGAGCCGTCCAGATTGGCCCGGTGGATCATGTCTGTGCCGTTATCGATCCAGTACATCTTGCCCCCGGCAGCGTCGAGGCTTATGTGTCTTGGTCTGTTCAGTCCGGTAACGAGCGTTTCTACACCCGATCCATCCAGGTTCGACCTCCGGATATGATTATTCCCATCGTCTGTCCAGTAAATCTTCCCTCCCGAGGTATCCAATGCGATCCCCAGCGGAATATTGAGTCCGGTTACCAGGCTCTCTATTGTTGTGCCGTCCAGGTTGGCACGGTAGATCCTGTTATCCCCGTCACTGCTCCAGTAGACCTTGCCTCCAGAGACATCCAGTGCAATACCCATCGGATTGTTGAGGCCTGATATGATCACTTCGGCACCGGTACCATCCAGGTCGGCACGCTGGATATGGTCTTCCCTGTCATCAGTCCAGTACATCTTGCCCCCGGAAACATCCAGTGCGATACTTCGGGGTCTGCGTCCCGTGGCGACCAGGCTTTCACTGCTGTAACCATATATGCTGCTTCGATGGACGGAATCTGTGGTAGCATCAACCCAGTACAGCATCCTGTTGATTTCATCGACCGCGATACCGTTTGGTCCGCTGAGACCGGTTACAACGTCCGCTATGTAAGGTCCCGGGTGAGGGGTAATGATCTCTTCGATGATTCCACCGGTAACCGCACCTGTCATGGTTCCCGACTCACCAACTTGCGATACGTCGACGGTTATTATTCCGGTTGCAGTGCGCGCCGCACTCGAGAATGCATGTGGATATGAAGTAAGCAGAACGCCGTCGGGTGCGGCTTCGGTGTACCCGGTCCAATCCCATGCCAGGCTCTGGGTCGAGGAGAATGTCCATATACCTTCAACAAGCTGTGTTGTTTGAGCTATTGTCTCTGCTCCGCCTATCCAGTCCCCGTTGGAGAAGTACTCATCGAGCCAGTTTACACTCCAGTTCGTGGCAGGTTCCCCCAGCTCGAATTGATAAGGACTTACCCCTGCAATTTGTCCGAAAAATCCTTTGTCGGTCGAACTGCCGCGTGTGGGGCGGGTAGGGGAGGACATCCACTCGCAGCTTCCCACGAGCAGGATCGCTCCTGCCAGCGATATAAATATGCCGAATCTGTGATTCATCTCCAGACCTCCTGAAGTACCATGCCTGCGTTCAGCAGGTCGATACTTGCGGCGATCATCACTGCCGATCAGGTACTGTTTTCAGCCTATGCAGTTTCCTCCAAAGGTACAAGCCCTTACGACGAGTCCAGATGAAGGGTGGCTCAGCGTCTGATTTCATGCATCCCGAAGGCGTTCTCAACATACAGGATACAGTTATCCACCGAATTAATATCGCAAAACATGTGCCATCCGGTAGATAATTTTTTATTGGTATCCCCTGAATACCGTAAAATATTGTAAGACATGGAGATAAAGAAATATGCCTGTCTCTGTATGCAATTATTGATAAAGGAATTCCACATTGATAATCAAATATTTGTAACATATTTGTTCTACAAGTACGATATGCAGGTTATTCAGTTACAATAATGTAATTTAATGTACACACATTCATCGCAGACCGATTTCTGCTTTCATTAAAATATGATTTCCAGTGCGAGTCGGGAAATGGGATAGAAAGTGACAAAATGGCGTTGTTGCATGGTACGGCCGTACCTAAACTACGCGCCATGCACTCCATCGGGTCACATCTGCTCACGTTCCCTTTGAAGGCTCGAACTGCGCTCCTCCTTTATACTCTTTTATCCTTCTCCAGCGGAAGCGTCCTGTCTCAGGATCAACCTGTGACAACCGGTCTGCAGGATTATGCTCCTGGTCGCGTGGTTGTGCATCTCGGTCCATCACCGCTGGCTGCCCGCGTTCAGCAGGAACAGTTCACTTCCGAACTTGGCGAAACCATAGCTTCGCAGCTGGCAGTTGCCTCGGCTCGACCTCTCTTCCCGCTGAATGGTCCGGCAGTTGTTCAGCTTCAGCGAATCAGGTCTTCGAATGCATTGCTCCTGCCGGCTGAATCTGAAGATGCCATCCGGATCCGCCGCAGCCGGTTCGGTCTCGACCGGTGGATCGTGCTGGAACTCGCCGGCGGGGAAACGGTCACTGGAGCGATCAATCGGCTTCGTGGCCACCTGCTTGTAGAGATTGTCGAGCCCGATTATCGGGGTAGAGGAGCAGGAGTCAGAACCACTGACAATTCCCTTCCGGGATTCACGCCCAACGATCCGCGTTTCAGCGACCAGTGGTACCTGGACAATATCGATGATGCAGACATCGATATGCCCGAAGCGTGGGATATCCAACGGTCAGCGTCGGCCGTACCTGTGGCAGTTCTGGATACCGGTGCCGACCTCGATCATCCCGATCTGGCCGCAGCACTTCTCCCCGGATGGGATTTTGTGAATGATGATTCCAACCCCGAGGATGATGAAGGACATGGCAGCAATGTTGCCGGTTTGATCGGAGCGACAGGGGGCAACGGGCTGGGTATCGCAGGAGTGGCGTTCGAAACCCTGATCGTTCCGGTAAAAGTCCTCGACCAGAATCAGTTCGGTTACTACAGCTGGTGGGCGTCCGGATTCTACTATGCCGCAAATCTGGGAGTCAGGGTCATCAACCTGTCGGCCGGAGGGGAGAACCATTCAGAGGCGCTGAATGCGGCAGTTCTGTATGCCTATGACAGGGGAATAGTTATCTGTGTGGCCATGATGAACGAGAACAGTGATGTGCCCTACTATCCCGCGGCATACTCAGAAACTGTTGCTGTGGGAGCTACAGATCGTCAGGACCAGAGAGCGGATCCTTTCACCTGGGGTAAAGGGTCCTCATACGGTGACCACATCGACCTGGTAGCGCCCGGAAATGGTCTGATCTCAACTTTCCTGAACGGTAGTTATGCCCGCTATGCGGGAACTTCCCAGTCGGCACCCCTGGTAAGTGGTGTTGCGGCCCTGATGATCCAGATCGATGTGACACTGACTCCCCGGGAAATCGTAACGATCCTGCAGCAGACTGCAGATGATCAGGTGGGCCGACCAGCAGAAGATATTGCCGGATTCGATATCTATCACGGATATGGCCGTTTGAATGCCCTCTCGGCTCTCACTGTGGTTTCCACCGGTACGGTGACTCCCGATGTGTTTGCATCATATCTCCCCCGACCCAATCCGAGCAGCGGACCGGTCAGGTTCGTATACGATCTGATGGAACCGGCCGCGGTGACTCTCAGAATTTTCGATGTAAGAGGGCGGCTGGTGGCCACTGTACTGGAGGGAGTATCGCGATCGGCAGGCAGGCATGTCGAGACCTGGTTCGGGATCAGTCTGGATGGGAACCAGGTCCCATCCGGAGTGTATCTATACGAACTGGTTGCAGGGTACAATAGAGCAACCGGGAAGTTAATACGTCTGAATTGATTGTCATTGAATCATAAGTCTTCACATGTCCTTAACATAATCATCAGACTCATCATCTATATTCCGGTTTGATAAATTGGTCGATAGCTGGCTGAGGCCATCCAGGCAGTCGATGGTGGAGTCGACTGAAGAACAGGGGATCGGATACTCATGATGTCACGGAAGACGATGGAGAGAAAATCGGATAACAAGCCGATAAGCGGTCGCCGGAATTTCCTCCAGGTTATCCTGGGCGGGAGTATATTAAGCCTTGCAGGTTCCATTGTATATCCGGTCTGGCGGTTCATTTTCCCCCCACGTACGATCCGGGTAGCAGAAGAATCGCTCAGCGTCGGTACTATCGATGAATTTCCACTGAATTCCGGCCGATTGTTTTCATTCGGAGGCGAGCCCGTCATACTGATCCACACTCCTCAGGGTGAATTCCGTGCCTTTTCGGCAACGTGCACGCACCTTGCCTGTACAGTGCAATACCGTCCAGACATCAGTCATATCTGGTGCGCATGCCATGATGGTCATTTCGACCTGACCGGGAAGAATATACAGGGCCCCCCTCCGCGCCCCCTTCCTCCGTTCGAAGTACAATTCCGTGACGATGAGGTTCTGATCAGACGGATTTAACATGCAGCCGGCATAACCGGCAGGACCTTTATCGATTCTTTGGGGATCCTTCATGCCGGCTTAATTCTCCATTCCATATAATCCATCTGCATAACACGCAGGTCCCCGTAAAATAAGGAGAGGGACAATGAATGCAGATAAAACACTTAGGGAGATCAAAGCATATATCCGTACAGAACGGCTGGATGCAGTTGTTCACGCCCTGGATGGACTTGGTGTCTGCCAGATGACGATCGTGGAAGTACAGGCACTTGCCGGTGGAGTGGATACGGCGGATTACAAGTATTCCATCAAGCTGGCAGACAAATACTCGAATCTGGCCAAACTGGAACTGGTCTGTCCGGCAGATCGCTCAGAGAGGATCGTTGAGGCAATTGCTGACTCAGCCCGCCTCGGAGAGCAGGGAGACGGATTTATCTTCATCTCAGAAATCATTGATATGGTTGACATCTTTACCAGGACCGGACTTGCTGCTGTTTGCAGTGATTGAGGGTTGGACCTTGTCTCAATCAATTATGAAGAGCACGGGATGAACATGGGCGGCAACCGGATTACCGAATCGCTCAGGTAAGCTGTCGTTTGACGAACCAGACGATAAGCAGGGGCAGCAATGTCTATTGTAGAAGAGGAGTCAATCCGATTATTATTGCTGATAGAGCACCGAGGGCTGTGAAAGCGATGATGTCTATCTTCCATGAATTCCCATACGAAGTTCAGAAGGAAAGCGAAAACAGCGACAAGGAGGAGAGTGATGAGTAAGAAAGACAATCTTCGCAGCTGCTTTTTCCCCTTGATGTCGAGGCAGGAAAATAATGGATGAGCAGGTGATTTTGCCCATCAGCGGCATGACCTGTGCCTCGTGTGCCTCACATGTCGAGCATGCGCTGGGTGAAGTGGAAGGAGTCATGAATGCTTCGGTTAACCTGGCGACAGAACGGGCGACGGTATCCTACATTCCCGGTGTCGTGAGTCCTGAAGCACTCAAACAGGCTGTTGAAGAGTCGGGATATAAAGTCGTGGATATCGACTCCCTGGCGGAATCCGATCCTGCAGATCTGGTTGAGCTTAAAATGAAAAAATCCAGGTTCCGCATGTGGATGTCATGGGCTTTTACCCTTCCCATAATCATATGGATGTTTGTGGAAATGTTCTTCGGCATAATGTGGCCGAGCGCCACCGTTTTCAATCTGGGTATGATCGTCCTCTCAATTCCCGTACTGTTCTGGCTGGGCGGCCGGACCTACACAGCAGGCATGTCGGCAGTCAGGCATGGGCATGCCAATATGGATACGCTTATCGCTCTGGGAACGGGAGTTTCACTTCTCACCGGCCCGATGTCGTTCTTTTTCCCCGTGGCCAACTATGCCGGTGTCTCAGCGATGATCATGGCATTTCATCTGACCGGCCGGTTTGTGGAGGAAACTGCGAAAGGAAGGGCTTCACAGGCGATAAGGAAACTTCTGGAAATCGGGGCCAAGACAGCCCGTATCATCCGTGACGATCAGGAAGTCGAAGTATCGATTGAGCAGGTCGTTACCGGTGATCTGATGATTATCAGACCCGGTGAGAAAATTCCGACCGACGGCATGGTTGTTGAAGGCGAAAGCACCGTTGACGAATCGATGGCGACGGGAGAATCAATGCCTGTCAACAAGCTCAATGGTGAAGAAGTCATCGGTGGAACGGTGAATCAGGAAGGACTGCTGAAGGTAGAAGCTACAAGGGTCGGCAAGGAAACTTTCCTGTCCCAGGTAATAAAACTCGTTGAGGAATGCCAGGGTTCCAAGGTACCGATACAGGAGTTTGCAGACAGGGTCACCGGCATATTCGTACCGGTTGTCATCGGTATAGCTGTGCTGACTTTCGGCGGCTGGCTGGTCTTTTCCACACCCCTTGCTTCTCTGCTGAAGGCCGGAACTTTCCTGCCCTGGGTGAATCCAGACCTTGGAGTGCTCACTCTCGCCATAATATCAACAGTCGCCGTTCTTGTCATCGCATGCCCTTGTGCCCTTGGACTCGCCACACCGACCGCTCTAATGGTCGGAAGCGGCAAGGGAGCAGAAAACGGCATATTGATACGGTCTGGTGAGGCTATCCAGACGTTGAAAAATGTCGATGTAGTAGTCATGGACAAGACAGGAACAATGACCAGAGGCCGGCCCGAGGTCACAGATGTGATCGGTGTGGAAGGTATAGGGGAGAATGAAGTCCTCAGTATGGCTGGAACCGCGGAGTGGGGAAGCGAACATCCCCTCAGTCGGGCCATCATCATTGCAGCGGAAGAAAGAGGGCTTGAGCTGGAGAAGACGGACAGCTTCAAAGCTGTTCGTGGGAAGGGTGTTATCGCCCGTGTCGGTGATCGGCGGATTCTGGTGGGGTCACGTAACCTGATGCTGGATCATGACATAGATCCGAGTCCGATGGAAGATGCCATGCAGGCGTTGGAGTCCGAAGCCAGGACAGCGATGCTCGTATCAGCCGATCAGGATATTCTTGGTGTTATCGCTGTGGCGGATACACTTAAGGAAGATACCGTCGATGCGATCGCCGAGCTCCATAGAATGGGTCTGAAGACGGCCATGATAACCGGTGATAACCGTCGTACGGCTGAAGCGATCGCCCGGCAGGCAGGCATCAACTACGTCCTCGCAGAAGTACTGCCCGAAGGAAAAGTTGCAGAGGTTCAGAAATTACAGCGGGAATTCGGGCTTGTGACGTTCGTTGGTGACGGAATCAATGATGCTCCGGCTCTGACTCAGGCCAATGTCGGTATAGCCATTGGAACCGGCACTGATATCGCAATAGAGGCGAGTGACGTAACGCTTGTGAGGGGTGAGCTTACGGGCATTGTCGAGGCCATTAATCTGAGCAGAGCGACATTCCGCAAAATCAAGCAGAACCTCTTCTGGGCCTTCTTCTATAACGTTGCCATGATTCCTCTGGCGATGATCGGCTGGATGCATCCTGTGCTGGCAGAAATAGCCATGGCGACAAGTTCAACTACTGTTGTGGGCAATGCCAACAGACTCCGGAGAACGGATATCAGTTCTTCAAAGTAAATGTGGATATTAACGGCAGTTGTCTGAGATCAGGCACTTCTCGGGAACAGATTGAACCTGGTACGGAAGAAGTCCAGTGTAACTGAGCGACGGAGAGCCGGCCAGAATTCCTGGTAGGAATATTCTCCCTGGAGTATGCGGAACAGGGAACTTACCAGGCCGGGTCTTTTTTGGAGGAAGCGTACAGCCACGGAGGGGTATCTGTATATGATATTTGCTATTTTGCCGGCGGATTCGAGCTCCGGGAATATATGTCTGCTCACGCTTCCTGCATAATGTTCTGCCGGGCTGTTATCACCAGCGCCGGTTGAAGTAATCGCCTCGGCCGCCAGTACACCCGACCAGACGGCATAATAGATACCTTCACCCAGAAAGGGATCGATTAATCCGCCTGCATCACCAATCGCGAGGATTCTGTCACCTGCTATCCTGGGGGGGGGATTCCTGTAAACGGGTATGAGGTGTCCTGCGGGCGCAGAATGCTGCAGGTCTGCAAACGGCAATGTATCCGAAAGGAATTGCCGGAATAACTGTCTGGGTCCTGGAACACTGTTCCTGATTCCAGCCACACCTACATTCAGATGATCACCCTTTGGAAAAATCCAGCCGTATCCGCCCGCTGAGACTCCGATATCGATCGTCATTATCTCGTCGTATGCCTCTGCAGTTTCCTGCCGGGTAATCTCACTTTCGAGACCGACTGCCCAGGGGAGGTCGGGGCCAAGACCATATTTTCGAGCGGTCATGCTGTTGGCTCCATCCGCTGCGATAATGTAGCGGGCTTCCGTGATATCCCTGCCTGCTCGCACCCGTACGCGATCACCGGTTGTCTCAACATCCTGTACCTTGACACCGTCGCGTATTTCAGCTCCTGCATTGCTGGCTCTGTCAGCCATCCAGGTATCGAATTCTTCCCGCATGACAAGATATGCGACCGGTTCGTCCGATTCGAAAGTGATACTCCTGCTGCCCCCGTACGTGAGCCGGGCTCTCGTAACGATGTGTCGTGTAAGGTGCAGGAATCCACTGCCTGTGAATTCTGTGATCCGGGACGAAAGAGCACCACCGCATACTTTGGGGCGCGGGTAGGTCATTTTCTCCAGAAGAGTTACATCAGCCCCGGCTGAAGCAAGTTCATATGCAGCGCTGGTACCCCCCGGTCCGCCTCCGATGATCACTGCATCTCTTATTCTGACCACTTTCATCCTCCTCTCTCCCGAGACCCGTCCGGTGTCCTGATATGGTAGGATAGAGGGGGTAAATGGGAGGTGAAGCAAGGATTAATCGTTCTTAATGCAATGCCGGGCAGGCGCAACGCCGCAGGGGCCGATGCAGCAGAGGATGAATTACAACGCAACGGATTTATGATTCAGGGCGTCAGCGTTCGATCTTCAGGAGCCTCGCGTTTATGGCAACGATGACGGTGCTCAGGGACATAAAAACCGCTCCCATTGCAGGGCTCAGCAGGATACCTGCCGAATACAGGACTCCTGCTGCTATCGGGATTGTAATTATATTATAGCCGGCAGCCCACCAGAGGTTCTGAGTCATCTTTCTATAGGTTGTGCGTGAGAGTCTGAGTATGTCAATTGCATCGAGCGGATTGCTGCGGACCAGAACTATGTCTGCTGTTTCCACTGCCACATCTGTCCCCGCGCCTATCGCGATGCCCACGTCAGCCTGAGCCAGTGCAGGTGCATCGTTGACACCATCTCCTGTCATGGCGACAGTCAATCCCCTCGATTGCACCTCTTTCACCTTCATGGCCTTCTCTTCCGGCAGGACCTCTGCGAAGAATTCATCCAGGCCAACTTCATCAGCGACCCACTTTGCGACTCTACCGTTGTCGCCGGTCAGCATCATGGTAGTAATACCCATCTCACGGAGTGTCGAGACGGCCTCTTTCGATTCCGGCCGGATGATATCGGCAAGGGCGACCGCACCCTTGACATCACCATCCACTATCAGGAATACGACTGTTTTACCCTGTTCTGACAGGGTATCCACCCGGTCATCCTCAACGGCAAGATCGTGTTCTCTCAGGAAGCCGGGACTGACCACCTGGACGAGTCTGCCTTCCACCCTGCCTTCCGCACCCTTGCCGGGAATGGCCATGAATCCATCAACCTGAGGCGGATTCTTCACCGAACTGACGATTCCCTGTGCAATTGGATGCTCTGAATGGGATTCAACGGCTGCGGCAAATCGCAGGACTTCTTCCTCTCCGAAGTCATCAGAAAGCACAAGTGTGTCTGTGACACCGAACCGTCCTTCGGTCAGGGTTCCGGTTTTGTCGAAAATAATAGCCTGAATGTTCCGTGCGGCTTCAAACGCGGTACGGTCCCGGATGAGAAGTCCGCGTCCGGCTGCCAGGGATGTCGAAACGGCTACGACAAGTGGTACGGCAAGACCGAGTGCATGAGGACAGGCGATTACCATTACTGTCACGGTCCGTTCCAGAGCGAATGCGAAATCCATGTTCATGATGGCGAGCCAGATGAAAAGCGTGACGGCTCCGCCTCCGATGGCTACAATCGTAAGCCAGAGCGCAGCGCGGCTGGCAAGGTCCTGCGTCCGTGATTTACTCTCCTGCGCCTTCCGGACCAGGTCTATAACCTGTGACAGGAAACTCTCTTCCCCGGTTCTGCCTACAGTAAGGGTCAGAGAACCTTCTCCATTGATCGATCCGCCGATGACCTCGTCTCCCGATTGTTTAGGCACCGGCACCGATTCCCCTGTCAGCATCGATTCGTTTACCGAGGTGCGGCCTTCGATCACTTCGCCGTCAGCAGGGATCTTCTCACCAGGTTTGACCAGCACACGATCCCCACTCTCAAGGTCGCTGAGCGGGACGTCCTCCACGGTTCCATCGGGCATGATTCGGTGTGCCTCGGAGGGCATGAGGCGGGCGAGTTCCTCGAGGGCTCTCGAGGCCCCCATCACAGACCTCATCTCTATCCAGTGCCCTACCAGCATTACATCGATCAGAGTCACCAGTTCCCAGAAGAAGATCTTTCCCGGCAGGCCGAATACCACGGTGCTGCTGTAGACATAAGCAGTTGTAATGGCGATTGAGATGAGGACCATCATCCCGGGTCTGGCGGATTTGAGCTCGTTGAAAAGGCCTTTCAGAAATGGGTAGCCCCCGTAGAAATAGACGATCGAGGAGAGAGCGAAGAGGAGGTAGCTGTCTCCGGGGAACCTGATGGAGTCCCCAAGACCCAGCAGGCCCTGTATCATCGGGGAGAGAAGAAGAACTGGTACTGTAAGTATCAGGGATATCCAGAACCGCTTCCTGAAGTCAGCAACCATATGCTCGTGATGGGAGGAATGGCCGGCATGTTCGTCATGGCCACCATGCTCTTCATGGGTTCCGTGGTTTCCATGATCACCGCTGTGTTCAAAACCTACATGATCTCGATGCTCTGCGGAATCATGAGTTTGATGGCCGGAATGATCATGCTCTGCATGATCATGGGCGTCAGCTGAATGATCGTGTGTGTCAGGGGGGGTATGGTTATGATCTGCATGTTCGTGGTCATGGTGCGCCGGGTGTCCATGCTCTTTTATATGATCATCACGATGATTCTCGTGTTCCATCGGATTTCACCTTTTGATTGAGGTCCTGTTCTCTCCGGCAAAGGTGCTCGAGTCTGATACTTATGCTGGCCGCCGGCAGATGGACGGCGGCAGCCGCAGGGAAGATCCGGTTGAAGCCCAATACGACCGATACTGAAAGTCCAGGTGCAGATACAAGCACCGGACCCATCATATTCCCGGCCCATGTTACAGGGATGATGCGGGATTCGTCAATAGAGTTCAGCCGCAGCTCAACCGGCTGGTGTTAAGGCCTCTACTACCTCAAGCACTCTGGCGCTATAGGTGTGATTACTGATAAAGCCCGCTGTTATCACAGCTGTGG
>VAPB010234651.1_pt1 | contig 19858 bp, 20 predicted proteins | sample 3395101 | NCBI WGS metagenome assembly VAPB01 (sample SAMN08290433, study PRJNA428436) | hydrothermal vent metagenome | isolation source: Deep-sea hydrothermal vent chimney | place: Indian Ocean: Southwest Indian Ridge | reverse complement strand
CCGTAGCCTCCCTTTTACAATAACTTTTATGTTTTATTTCGATTATTTTCCTGAAAATTATTTCATTCCAAAGAATGATAGAATTTACGGGGCTCATCCCTCTTTTACCTCCTCATATCCGCGTCTTGTGGCAGTAAGGTTTCCGTCAATGATCTTCTGCGCAAACTTTTTGCCGAAACTTTTTTTAACATTTTCAAGCATTACATCCATCTCAACGATGCCGGTCGCTTTGCAGATCGCTCCGAGCATGGAAGAATTCGGAAGGGGCCTTCCAAAGGAGTCAACAGCGATCTTTGTAGCATCAACAGTGTAAACCTTTTGAGAGTCTTTTGCCTTCAGTTTTGCCCTTATATCTTTGGGGTCTTTTCCTGTGTTAACAACATAGATCGCGTCATCAGGCGCGCCTTCTGTTACATTGACGGCGTCTATCAGTGTAGAGTCCGCTATGCTGATCACCTTAGGATGAAGAACAGGCCCGTACATTCTGATCACATTCGCACTTATCCTGTTAAACGCCCTGATAGGAGCGCCGGCTCTTTCGGGGCCGTACTCGGGGAATGCCTGAACATATCCGCCTCCGCTCAGGCATGCGTCTGCCAGCACCTTGGCTGCGGTCACTGTACCCTGTCCGCCTCTGCCGTGCCAGCGAATTTCAATTGCTTTTGCCATTTTATCAGACCTCCGTTCGAAATCTATTGTTAGTCAGGTTATTAATAACGCAAGAACTATTAATATATCTTAAAATTACTAATATTTTCAAGAGCTAAGGATAGTTCAAAGCGATCAAACCGTTCAAGCTGTTCAAGCCGTTGATTATTTGAGGTGAAACATGTTAAAAACCCACATGTCCGGAAAGATCGTGTTAGACATAGAGACTATCGGCAGTGATTTTGATTCTTTTGACGATATGTCAAAGGAATATCTTTTGAAATTTGCCAGTACTGAGGAGGAAATTCAGGAGGCAAAAGAAAGCCTTGGATTTTCTCCGCTTACCGGCCAGGTCGCTGCTATAGGTATGTTGAACCCTGAGACAAACAGAGGGGCAGTATATTACCAGGCGCCGGAGGGCCTGTCAGACCCTGTTGAGGAGAACGGTATTCAATTTGTACCTGATACAGAGGAGGGAATATTAAATAAGTTCTGGGATGCTGTGAAACACTATGACCAGGTTATAACTTTTAACGGAAGAGGCTTTGACGCGCCTTTTCTCATGATCAGGTCTGCTGTTAATAAAATTGAGCCGACAAGGGATCTCATGCCGAACCGATACACCAGTTCTTCGCATATTGACCTGCTTGACCGGCTTACCTTCTACGGCGCGGTAAGGAAAAAATTCAGCCTTCATATGTGGTGTAAGGCATTTGGCATAAAAAGCCCGAAAGAGGAGGGCGTAACCGGACACGAGGTCAATGACCTTTTTAATGATCAGAAATATCTTGAGATCGCCAGATACTGCCTCGGAGACCTTTACGCCACAGCAGAGCTGTTTGAGTACTGGGACAAGTATGTGAGAGTACCGAAGAAGAGAAATTAAAAATTAAAAATGCAAAATTAACAATTAGCAATGAAAACTGAACGGCTGAACCACTGAAGGCACTGAACCACTGAATTTCTTATCTTCTCAACTTCTTATTTCTTACTGCTGACTCCGTGTAATCTGACAACTTTATTCTTAAATTTCTTTCCTGATATTATTTCAACATTTTTTTTGGGGATCTTGAACTCTTTGGCAAGGATCGCTATAAGTTCCTTATTTGCCCTGCCCTCGACAGGAGGAGAGGACAGCCTCACCTTTAGGCCGTCCTTATAGGGGCCTGCAATTCCAGGCCTTGCTGAACGAGGCTCAACTTTTATTTCTATTGTCAATGCCTGATTATGCTTTTTATCCATATATATAATATGAACTTGACAGGGTAATTAAGTAATTGAGTTATTGAGTAATTAACTTATTGAATCATACAATAGCCTTTTAATGTCTTAATTACTTACTGACTTAGTGACTTTTTTCTTATTTAGCTGCCAACTATAATACTTTTCTCCAATGATGACGGTAAACACTGCAAGCAGAATGCCTGCGAAAGTATCAACCGCGTAATGATAACGCAGATAAACTGTTGAAAACATTAATGCCAGCACAAAGGGCAGAAATATCCAGAACAGTTTTCGTTCAAACCTGTGCGCGAGGTAAAGAACCACAAGGGTTACGGCAGTGTGTCCACTGGGGAAAGCGTCTCTTTTCAGGCCCTCAAGGGCGTTAAGGGTGCTGTCTATAATGTCCCTGAGCAGAACGCCGTGCAGGTCAAAGCTTTGAATGTGGTTCATTGTGAATCTGGGGCCTATCGCCGGGATGAAAATGTATCCTATGTATGAGAGAAAGAAGCAGAGAACAACAAGAAAAATTGCCCTGTCCAGCTCGGAGTCCTTCTTTTTTATTATCAGCGCTGTAGCGAGAATGATCGGGAGAAAATAATATGATGAATACGCGTACTGCAGAAGTTCTGTAAGAATTGGACTTGCAATCTGCTCCAGCGCTATTGTCGGATGCGCTCCGAAGATGAGATAATCCAGCCTGATAAGAATATGATCGTAGGATACCGGGTTTATGTAGCGGATCAGTCCGCCGAGAGTATTAAATATAAGCACTATCACCAGATAGGGATAGGCCACATTGTGTATAAAGGTTAGTATACTGCCTTTATGTTTTTTGCTGATAAATATAAGAAATACAAGACCGGCTGAGAGGAAAACGTAAACAGAGAGAATACTGTACGCATCCGGGATCTGCCGCATGAAAATTATCGTGACAGCGGTAAGGGCTGAGATAAATCCGAATATCAGGGTGTCTACTGGTCTCATTTTTTATCCCGCCTTCTTTTTATTTTTTGGACGGTACTGATGTATTATCCGAATACCACATCCATTTTAATTATTTTTCTGTCCGGCTGAAAACTGCCTATGGCGATCAGCGTCCCGTCAGGAGACTTAACCTTAATAGTCATGCCTTCAGTAATATTATCAGAAAGGTCAGGACAGTCATTTGTACTTAAGGGCGCGCCGTTACTGACAGCCTTAACCTGTGATTTATTTATTGCGCAATCAGGCATCCAGGAGAGCGCGCTGTCCATAGTGTACACCCCGTTGGGCAGGAAGCCCGGCTTCCTAACGGGGAACGCATCCTTTCTGTTTTCTTTATCCAGCCCGTCAAGATCAACAGCGTCACTGACCCTGAAAGGTCCGATCGCAGTTCTCTCAAGTTTAAACAAATGCGCTCCTACACCAAGTTTCTTTCCGATATCATCACAGAGCGTTCTTATATAAGTGCCCTTTGAACATGTGACAATAAACTCGGCATAGGGTAGGTTGACATTGAGCAGTTCTATGCTGTTTATTCTTATATTCCTGGGTTTGCGGGTGATATTGATTCCTTTTCTGGCGTATTTATACAATGGTTTGCCTTTATGTTTTAACGCTGAGAACATCGGCGGTTCCTGCTGGATATCGCCTGTAAAAGAACTAAGGGCATTCTTAATTTCCGCTTCAGTGACCTCTATTTTGTCGCATTTTTCAATTACATTCCCTTCCGCGTCCTGCGTATCAGTGGCCTCTCCAAGTTTGATCACAGCCCTGTATTCCTTATCCAGAGCAGAAAAATATGAAGCAAGCCTTGTGGCCCTGTTAAGACAGACAAGCAATACGCCTGCGGCAGCGGGATCAAGGGTTCCGGCGTGCCCGGCTTTTTTAGCCTTTAGTAGTTTTTTTACTTTTGTTACGGCGTCCTGGGAGGTGATGCCCGGCGGCTTATTGAGGTTTATTATTAAATCCATCAATATGAACAGTTAATAGTTAACAGTTAATGGTTAATAGTACAGGCAAAGCAATTATTGGTAGTTACATTTAACGAATAACAAATAACCGTTAACCGCAATGTTTCACTGCTAACAGTTAATCGTTAATTGTAACACCACGCTAATATATATTGACAGAAAAGGCTGGCGAGCTAACTTCTATCCGACACCTTATGAAAAAAACATTATAGAATTAAGCACTGCCTTGAAATTAAAAAGCTAAAACAAAATCTAAATAATCGTCGATTATAGAAGTTATGAGACAGTCTTTTTGTCAATAGAAAAACAATTCCCAGACTCTAACCCATTGCTTTTTTGACGCTTTTGATGATCTTATTTTTTACCTGCGTATATGTACCCCTCATTTTACAGCCCGCTGCGTTCGCGTGCCCGCCGCCGCCGAATTTGTCAGCGATATGCGCTACATTTATTTTGCCTTTTGAACGGAGGCTGATCTTGTAGGAATTCTTTCCGTTTTCGCGAAGAAGTATGGCGACTTCAACACCTTTGATGACCCTTGCGTGTTCCACAAAATGCTCTGTGTCCTCTGCTGTTGTCTTTGTTTTTCTGAACATATTCTGAGTGACAGTGATGCATGATATCTTCCCCTTTATTTCCAGAGCCGACAAAGTTAACGTCAAGAGCCTGAATCGGTTGACAGGTATGCTCTCATATACCTCCTGTGATACTTTCCACGTGTTCACCCCTGCTTCAATAAGATCAGCAGCTATTCTCAAAGTCCTTACGCTTGTGTTTGAATATTTAAAGCCGCCTGTGTCAGTGAATATGGCTGTATACAGATTTGTCGCGATCTTTTTGTCTATTGACACACTGAGCTTCTTTAGAATTGCATGGACCAGTTCACCTGTGGCTGACGCGTCAGGATATATCATGTTGATGCGACATTTGCTCTTGACCGCTGTCATGTGGTGGTCGATAACTACGACAGACTTTGCGGTCAGACCTTTTCCGCCCCGGGCGGATCCGCCTGAGGCGGAAAACCCTGTTCTTTCAAAGCTGTTGCAGTCCAGCAGGAATAAGACGTCAAAATCAGCAGAGGGTAATTTGTTCTTTATTAGTTCCGACCGCGGCAGGAACCTGAATATTTCAGGAACAGGGTCTTTGCCAAGGACATAGACGGATTTCCCCAGTTTTTTAAGTCCGAGCGCAAGGGCTACGCATGAACCGACAGAATCGCCGTCCGGGTTAATATGGCCGACTATCAGGAACTTCCTGTTTTCTTTTATTATTTTTAGAAGCTTAGGCGGAATTCTCATTGTCTCCTGACTCTAATTCTGAAGTATTAAGCCCGCTTAGTATCTTATCCATTTTCGCGCCGTATTCTATTGACTTGTCGAGTTTGAAGATTAGCTTGGGCAGGAATTTCATCTGGATCCTTTTCCCAAGCTCGTTTCTTATGAACTTTGATGATGAACGGAGAATTTTTAGAGTTTTATCTTTTTTTGTTTCCTCCAGTACGCTGACGTGCACCATTGCGTGTCTAAGGTCATCACTGACCTCAGCTTCTGTAACAGTAATAAACCCAACGCGGGGATCTCTGAGCTTGTGCATTATAATGTCAGCGACTTCCTGTCTGATTAAGTCTCCAACTCTTGCCGAACGTTTATAGGGATGCATGATAACTCCTCAAAAAGAATGTTCAAACAGTTCAAATAGTTCAAACAGTTCAAATATTGCACGGATTAAACGGCTTGAACGGTTTAAGCGGCTTGAACTTTAGGTCTTATTATAGCATTTCCATTACAGAATCGATCAGTTCCACGGAAGGTGTGCCAAGCGCGGTTTTTCTGACTCCGTCAAGAACCTGGTTAACGACCTTTTTTTCATTGGCAACACAGGCCGCTACGAGGACACTTCTTTGCCATAGGTCATGCAGGTCGATTTCAGCAATAGATACATTGAATTTATTGCTTATCCTGTCTTTAAGGCTTTTGATAACAGAACGTTTGGATTTAAGAGAATTTGATTCGGGCAGGTGTAATTCTAAAGTGAGGAGTCCAATGATCATTTCTCAACGATGATTTTTACTCAAGTTTTGATGCTGTTTCTTCCATTGAATAGTTTTCGAGGATATCTCCGACCTTTATGTCATTGAAATTCTCTATTAGAATACCGCATTCGTAACCTGCCTGGACCTCTTTTGTGTCTTCCTTGAATCTTTTTAAAGATGATATCTTGCCGTCGTAAACGACTATATTATCTCTGATAACCCTTATGCCTGAACTTGACCTCAATATTACGCCGTCAAGGACATAACAGCCGGCGATGGTTCCAATACGTGATACGTGAAAGAGGTCTCTGACCTCGACCCTGCCAAGTATTTTCTCTGTGACGGTCGGTTTAAGAAGACCCTCAAGAGCCTGTTTAATGTTGTCTATCGCTTCATAAATGATATTATAGAGCCTTATATCAACTCCTTCTTTATCAGCGATAGCGCGGGCTTTTGCATCCGGACGAATGTTGAATCCGATTATTATGGCATTGGAAGCAGCTGCCAGCATTACGTCGGATTCATTGATCCCGCCCACGGATGTATGGATAACATTCACTTTGACTTCAGGGTGAACCAGGTTTTCAAGGGCGTCCCGTACTGCTTCCACCGACCCCCTTACGTCCGCTTTTATAATTATGTTAAGGTCTCTTATCTCGCCTTCTTTTATTTTGTCATATAACTCATCAAGTGTTATCTTTCTTGTCTTTGAGGCTGCCGCTGTTTTCATTGTGTGAATTCTTGTTACAGCTATCTGTCTTGCCTTTTTCTCATCTTCCATTACAACAAATATGGCCCCTGCCTGCGGAACGTCGGGGAAACCGGTTACTTCAATCGGGGTAGACGGCTTAGCTTCTTCTATCCTGCGTCCGTTCTCGTCGGTGAGAGTGCGGACCTTGCCGGTTATGGTTCCCACAAGGAAAGAGTTGCCGGCTTTCAGAGTGCCGGTGTTTACAAGGACAGTGGCCACAGGCCCTTTTCCCTTATCAAGTTTGGCTTCAATTATTGTACCCTTTGCCGGCCTGTTATAGTTTGCCTTAAGTTCAAGAATTTCCGCCTGGAGAAGGATCATCTCGAGAAGTTTTTCAATGCCCTTTTTCATTTTTGCGGAAACTTCGACCATTATATTCTGGCCTCCCCATTCCTCAGAGACTAAACCGTGCTGTGACAGTTCATTCCTGACCTTTTCAAGATTTGCTTCAGCCTTGTCGATTTTATTGATCGCTACGACAATAGGTACGTTTGCGGCCTTCGCATGGTCAATCGCCTCAATGGTCTGAGGCATTACGCTGTCATCCGCGGCAACGACAAGTACGACAATGTCGGTTACCTTTGCTCCCCTTGCGCGCATCATTGTAAATGCTTCGTGCCCAGGGGTATCCAGAAAGGTAATTTCCTTGTCTTTAAGTTTGACCTTGTAGGCGCCGATATGCTGCGTTATTCCGCCTGCCTCATTCTCTGTTACATTGGTTTCCCTGATTGCGTCAAGGAGTGTGGTTTTTCCATGGTCGACGTGGCCCATAATAGTAACGATCGGAGGACGAGGGCTCAGGGCAGATTCATCCGCCTCAACTTCCTCAAGCAGGGTTTCTTCACTTTCTACGGGCACTATCTCGATCTTTGTGTCAAATGCCTCAGCAATGATCTGGGCAGCATCAGTATCAAGAGGTTGATTTATTGTAGGCATATAGCCCAACTCCATAAATTTTTTCATCACGTCAGCGAGTTTCTGACCGATCAGTTCAGAGAATTCTTTAACGGTGGTTCCCTCCTGAAATTTGGGAACCTTCTTTCTCGGTATGGTTGTGGTAGGAGGCGATTGTTTTGCGTCGCTCTTTTGCGCGTGGGACTTTTTATCGTGTTTTTTGTATCCCGGTTTAAAACTCTGCCATCTTTTTTCAGTGTCGACTCTTTTTATTGTGTCAAAAGCCCTCTGCATTCCCGGCTTTACTTTGAATTTGGATGTCAGTTTTTCAGTATTAAGATCTTTTTTAAATTTGTCAGGAACCTTTGTCTCTACTTCATCCTCTTCATCGACCACGGCCGAAGCATAAGGTTTATCCGCCTGTGCGGCGGGTTTATCCGCCTGTGCGGCGGGCTTATCCGCCTTTTTTTCAGCTATGGCGGGTTTTCCCTTCAGGGGCTCAACAACAGGTTCCCCGGCAGGTGGGGTTGTTGCGGGTTTCTTTTCGGCCCCGGCCTTTGGACTGACTTTAAGTTCTTCTTTCTCGCCGATTACTTTTCCGGCTTTTTTCTTGACGGGTTTTTTGGGCCTGTCCGCCTTTGTGGAGGGCCTGCCTGCCTTCTTATCGGCTGTTACGGCAGGCTTGTCTTTTTTCTTACCCGCTTTTTTTACGGGCTTTTTCTTTGCCGCGCCGGCTGTTGAGGGTTTCTTTTTAGGCTTGGCAGATGATGTCTTTACTTTGCCTCCGAAAATTGCTTCAAGCTTTTTAACGGATTTATCATCAACGCTTGAAGCATGGCTCTTTACAGCAACGCCCAGTCCGGCAAGCTTCGCCAGAACAGCTTTGCTCGTCACATTCAGTTGTTTCGCCAGTTCGTGAACTCTTACTTTTGTCATTTATATTTGTTAATCTGTCGGGTTTTTTTCGGGATTATACCGGGAAATATACCAACAGGACTCAATATCAATTAAGGGTTTTTTCGGGTAATTTATTTTGAGTTGTAAGTTTGATTTCATAATGTTATCATAACCATTACTTTTAATGCAATCCTCTGCTTCTGCAGTATTTGCACTTAATTATCCCGAAATATTATAGTATTGGTACAAGAATGATCATACGGTGTTCGCAGGAAGGAGGTAAACAGAAACATGGCAGTTTGTTCTGTATGCGGAAAGAAAAAAGTATCAGGTAACAATGTTAGTCATGCCAACAATAGGACTAAGAGGGTGTTCGCTCCGAATCTTCAAAGGGTCCGGTTGTCAACGGGCAGCGGTGTAAAAAGGACTTATGTATGTACCAGATGCCTTCGCTCAGGCAAGGTCCAAAAAGCGGTTTAATATAGCTTTTGGCTATCAGCCATCAGCTATCAGCTAACTTATGCAGCGTGCCGGCTCTATCCTGAAAAGATTTATCAAAGATTACGGATTGGAAGCAGGTCTGACCTTTACGACTGTAAAGGATCAGTGGACAAAACTTGTAGGTAATACAATCGCGGCACACACATGTCCGGATACAGTTAAAAACGGTACGATATTTATCACGGTTGATACCCCGCAGTGGATGCATCACCTCAGCTTTTACAAACAGGAAATATGCCTGAAACTGTCAAGGTTTAATATAACGGAAGTCAGGTTCAGTCTTGGCAGACTGCCTGAACGAGATGAGATCCATAAAACCGGCGGACACGGGATAAGTGAAGTAGAACTGACGGAAGATGACAAAAGGTTTATTGAGAATACGGTCGGAAGCATTAAGGATGATGATCTGAAAAAGAAATTCATAGGCCTGATTACGCATGCCCTGAAGAAGAAAAGGTTATAGGCTTTATTATGCCTGAAGCCCGGATCATGGGTGACAAATTCTGGATTTTAGTTATAATACAGATAATAAACTATGAAAAAGTCCCTTCAAGATATAGAATTCATTGTAGGTATCCCGTCATATAAAGAAGCTAACTCTATTGCTCATGTTGTTAATGTTATTGATGCCGGGATCTCCAAATATTACGGTAAGCTTAAATCCGTTATTGTCAATGTTGACAATAACAGCGAGGATGACACAAAAGGAGCGTTTTTTTCGACGCCGACGCAGACTCCCAAACACTATATTACAACGCCTAAGGGGGTAAGAGGTAAGGGAAACAATTTTTTAAACCTTTTTAAGTTCGCGGCGAAATACCCGAAAACACTCAAAGGTGTTGTGGTTGTTGATGCTGACCTGCGCTCAATAACTCCTGAGTGGATCAAACATTTAGGAAACCCGGTGCTCAAAGGGTATGATTATGTTCTGCCAAGGTATGCCAGACATCAGTTTGACGGCACCATAACAAACCATATCTGTTATCCGCTGCTGTACAGTCTGCTGGGAGTGGATGTGAGACAGCCTATAGGCGGTGAGTTCGGGTTTTCTCCCGCTCTAATGAACTACTGGCTCAAGAAGGACTGGAATGTTAATATCCGCAATTACGGAATTGATATATTTATGACTCTCCACGCCATCCTGGGCAATTTTAAAATGTGTGAAACCGGACTGGGCACAAAGATTCACAACGCCAGCGCACCTAAACTGGGGCCTATGTTTACACAGGTCGTTTCAACCCTGTTCGACATTATCCTTACGAAAAAGACCTGCTGGGTCGGTACGACCCTGTCCAGGCCAAAGGCCAAACGAAGATTTGGTCTCAGGAACCTGGGAGCACCGCAGATACTGAAAATAGATATAAGGGACCTGAAGGAGCAGTTAAGAGATGAATACGGCAGGAGAAGGAAGTTGATGAAAAAGTGCCTCAACGAATATACGCTCACGAGCCTTGAAACCATGGTTGAGCAGGACTATTACGATATAGACATTCTTATGTGGACACAGATCATATATCAGCTTCTGTATACATATCAGAACGGAACGGCTAAGGTTAAGAAGGATGTTGTTGAAACTTTAAAGCCTCTTTATTTTGCCAGGTCTGTAACTTTTGATTATGTAACCTGGCGCTATGATCCGATATACGTTGAAGAAGCCTTAATGAGTCAGGCAAAGGCGTTTGCTTCCCAGAAGCCGTATTTTCTTGGCCTCTATCTTCACAAAGGATCAAAACAGTGATCAGACAAGCGGATTTCTGTGCCGGTTATTCCCTGGAGAGTATGACGACAGCTACGCGGTTTCAGCGCGGTTTTCCAACACGAGTATGGGCCGTTCCTTCTTCCTGATCACGTCGCCGTTAATGACGCATTCTTTGATGTCACTCCGCGAAGGGATATCATACATAACGTCCAGCATTATATCTTCAAGTATGGCCCTCAGCCCCCTGGCCCCGGTTTTGCGCCTTATCGACTCCTTTGCTATTGCTGAAAGGGCGCCGTCGGTCAATTTCAGTTTTACATCATCAAATGAGAGCAGTTTCCTGTATTGCTTTACGAGTGAGTTCTTTGGTTCGGTAAGGATCCTTATCAATGCTTTCTCATCAAGCTCATCAAGACTGGCCAGTATCGGCAGTCTGCCTACAAACTCGGGAATGAGTCCGTAATCAATGAAGTCACGCGGTTCGACCTGCTTAAGGATATCGCCTGCTTTTTTTTCCTTCCGCCTCTTAAGCTCAGAACCGAAACCAAGAGCGTTACGGCCTGTTCTCTTTTCTATGATCTTGTCCAGTCCTACGAAAGCGCCGCCGCAGATAAACAGGATGTTTGTGGTATTGACCTGAACGAACTCCTGCTGAGGATGCTTCCTGCCCCCCTGAGGCGGAATATTGGCGACTGTTCCCTCAATGATCTTAAGCAGTGCCTGCTGAACACCTTCGCCTGAAACATCACGGGTAATTGAAGGGTTCTCTGTTTTTCTGCTGATTTTGTCTATTTCATCTATATATATGATGCCGCGCTGGGCTTTTTCGATATCATAGTCAGCCGCCTGAAGGAGTTTAAGTATTATGTTCTCAACATCTTCACCCACGTAGCCTGCCTCGGTCAATGTTGTGGCGTCGGCTATGGTAAATGGCACATCAAGAAGCCTCGCGAGAGTCTGGGCAAGTAGCGTCTTGCCGGTTCCTGTCGGACCGATCAGCATAATGTTGCTCTTCTGCAGTTCGATATCAGACTGCTGAGGATTATTTATTCTTTTGTAGTGATTGTGGACCGCGACGGAAATGATCTTTTTGGCCCTGTCCTGATCTATAACATAATCTTCAAGGTGTTTATTGATCTCCTTCGGCGATGGGAGTTTAGTTTTGACAGATATATCAAAAGAGGTTTCAAATTCTTCCGCCATTATTTCATTGCATAGCCCGACGCACTCGTCACATATATAGACAGTCGGTCCTGCGATGAGTTTTCTTACTTCGTCCTGTCCCCTGCTGCAGAAGGAGCATCTCAGAGAGGAGTCAAATGTTTTCTTTATATTTTCTTTCATCCCGTACCCTTGTTATTTTTTTATTGTTACAATGACTTCGTCAACGATTCCGTACTCTTTAGCTTCCTGGGCGGACATAAAAAAGTCCCTGTCAGTGTCAACGTTTATTTTATCAATACCCTGATTAGTATGCCTGGCAAATATTTTGTTCAGGGTTTCTTTCATCCTAATAATTTCCCTTGCGTGAATCTCGACGTCTGTTGCCTGTCCTGAAAATCCTCCTAACGGCTGATGTATCATGACGCGGGAATTCGGGAGAGCGAAACGTTTGCCTGAAGTGCCTGAAGCAAGAAGAAGAGCCCCCATGCTGGCGGCCTGGCCCAAGCAGTAGGTCGCGATATCAGGTTTGACATATTGTACTGTGTCATAGATGGCAAGGCCGGATGATACGATCCCTCCCGGAGAATTTATATACATATGAATGTCTTTCTCAGGATCATCGGTTTGGAGAAACAGGAGCTGTGCAATTACAGTGTTTGCAACATTATCGTCTATTGGAGATCCGATAAAAACGATCCTGTCTTTAAGGAGCCTGGAGTAAATATCATAAGCCCTTTCCGTCCTTCCGGTCTGCTCTATTACCATTGGTATGAGATTCATTTCGTTTCCTTTCGTGTTTAAGTTAATAGCAGGGTGTCAAACCTGTTCTTCATTGCAGATTGAGGCGCAACTTACTTGATAACGGCTTTGGATAATACGAAATCCATTACCTTCCCGGAATAAAGCCTGTGCTTGAGGCCGTCCATGGAGCCTTCTTTTGTTATATATAATTTTTTCACGTCTTCGGATTTAATATCATGCTGAGCGGCTATTTCTTCCACTGCCTGTTTGATGTCATCGTCGCTCACTTCTATTTTTTCTTTTTTGCCGATAGCGTCCAGAACGAGCATTTCTTTTACGTTCCTTATGGCAGCCGGCTGAATTTTTACCCTCAGTTTTTCTTCCGGCTCGACAGCTTTGCCGTTTCTCATGGCCTCCTGCTCAGCCTCTTCGATCTGATACTTGATTTCATTATTGATCATTGAAGCGGGGATCTCAACTTCATGACTGCTGATAAGTTTCTCAACGATCTCTTTTTTATACTCATTGTTAGTCTGGGTCTGCTTTCTCTCGCGAATATTTTCACTTATCTTTTCTCTGAGCTCATCTATGCCGCCGCAGTTGAAACCTTTTGCGAATTCATCGTCCATATCCGGCAGTATCTTTTCTTTCGTCTCGGTTACAGAGACCTTGAAGAGAACTTCCTTACCGGCAATTGTCTTGTTCGGAAGATCAGATTCAAAACTGATGCTTACTTCGAAATTTTCCCCCTTCTTTTTGCCGGAAAGCGCATCACTGAATTCTTTAGGCATCGCCTGAGAGCCGATTATGAACGGATAGTCTTTTGATTTCAGTTCTTCGACTTCTTTATCATCTATTAAGGCATCGCAGTCAATGACAGCCACGTCGCCTTCCTTTAAAGGGGTTTTCGTGACTTTCAGGACGGTCCGGCTCTCCTGCAGGGCTTTCATAGCCGCATCGAGTTCGCTCACTTCTACTGAAAAAGGTCTTTTCTTTATTTCAATGCTCTCGTAATTAAGGTCTGTCAGTTCAGGCTTTATCTCTACTGTCGCAGTGAAAGATACAGACTGGTTTTCTTCAATAGCGAGCTTTCCGTCGATTTCGGGATATGTTATGGGGAATATATTCGCTTCTTTAACGGCATTGGAGTAAAAAAGAGGGACGACCTTTTCAAGCACCTGGGCTTCCACGTCTTTGCCGAATTTTTTTTCAAGGATGGATTTTGGCACTTTGCCGGCCCTGAACCCCGGTATTTTAGCAGTTGCCCCGAGTTTGACGTATACGGCCGCAATTTCCTCCTCTATCACAGAAGAGGGAATATCTATCTTGAGTTTTCTTGTTGTCGGTGTTGTTTCTTCGATTTCTTTGAGCATTTATTAATGAAAGGAGTAATTACTTCTAAATTCCTTTACAAATAAGTTTAAAATTATTTCAAATCGTTTGTCAACGAACCACATGTTTTTAAGCCTGTATTACCATGCCGGTATCCTCCGGGCAGATATCTCAAAATTATCTGTCGCCGTGTAGTGTAAAAAAAGTCTCTCGAATTGCGGATCAGGAATTGCGGGCCGGGAGCTTTCCTGGTCATATCCGGTAATCGTCCGGCAGGAGGACCGCAAAAAAACCTTGACAATATAATACATTTTTGATATTGATAGAACTATGTTATTTGGCGGCAAGAGCGGTAAAGGGGTACTTGGCCTCGACATCGGTTCTCGAGAGATCAAGGCTGTTCAGCTTAAAGAAGTCAAGAGCGGGTACCAGTTGGAACAACTTGGTATAGCAACGCTTTTGCCGGAGCTTATCGTGGACGGCTCCATTCTTGACTCCCTCCGTGTTGTTGAAACCATTAAAGGACTAATCGCTGAGAAGAATGTCCGCACCAAGGATGTGGCTGTTTCAGTGTCCGGCCATTCTTCAGTGATCATTAAAAGAGTTGCGCTGCCGCAGATGACCGAGGACGAACTGCAGGAATCGATCAAGTTTGAGGCGGAGCAGTATATCCCTTTTGATATTGAAGATGTGAACCTTGATTTTCAGATCCTTGGCCAGCGGGAGGATCAGGACCAGATGGATGTCCTGATAGTGGCTGTAAAGAAAGACAAGATCAATGAGTATATATCTGTTGTGCGTGAGGCCGGACTTAATCCTGCGATCGTAGATATAGATGCCTTTGCGCTTGAGAACATGTATGAAATTAATTATGAGATCAATGCCGAGGAAAACATAGCGCTTGTTAATATCGGCGCCAGTACTATTAATATTAATATACTTAAAGGCGGAGCGTCTATTTTCACAAGGGACAGCTCGGTAGGCGGCAATCTGCATACTGAAGCGCTTCAGAGAGGGTTTACGGTATCCTATGACGATGCGGAGAGACTGAAACATGGAGAAGCTGTTGAAGGGGTCTCTCAGGAGGAAGTATCTTCTGTCCTTAACTCTGCTTCCGAGGATATTATTACGGAGATTTCCCGGTCTTTTGATTATTTCCGCGGCGCGACCAGCCAGGAGGACATTAATGAGATAGTCCTGAGCGGCGGCTGCGCACTTATCAAAGATTTTATTCCCCTTCTTTCAGAGAGAGTAGGAGTAAACGTTAAGGTTATAGAGCCTTTTAAGAATATAGATATCCCGGATACGTTTGAGAGAGGGTATTTAACCAGGGTAGGGCCGCTTGTCGCGGTTGCCACCGGATTGGCACTCAGGAGAATCGGGGACAGATGATAAGAGTTAACCTGCTTCCTACCAAGAAACGCAAGAAGAAAACTCAGCCCATACCTTCGCATTTTATATTCGCGTTGTTTCTGACAGGAGTTGTTTGTATTGGGTTGGGATTATATTGGATGCATTTAAACGGGACGATCTCTGATATGAAGGCTGACAAAGCCACCAAGGAAAGGAAGCTCGCCGACCTGAAAATACAATTGACAGAAGTTGAAAATTATGAGAAAGCCATTGCTGTTTTTAAAGAAAAAGCGGCCACGATAGAACGGCTGAAAAAGAGCCAGGGGATCCCGTTAATCATACTTGAAGAAGTCAGTGAGCATCTTTCTAAAGGAGTATGGCTGACCTCATTGAAGAATACCGGGAGGAGTGTCAGCTTAAGCGGGTTTGCCTTCACGAACTCCGAGCTTGTTGCTTATGTTCAGAACCTGAAGTCGTCGAAAAAGCTGCAAGGCGTTACATTAATAGAATCACGTCAGGCCAAAAAAGGCAATATTAATGTGTTTAAATTCTCTTTGCAAATGCAGATGAAGGTGTGAAATGGCGCTTGATCTAAAATCAAAAAACATCCCCATATATTTAAAGGTAATAATAATAATGGTGCCTGCCATAATGTTGAGCGTGCTGTTTGTTACCCTTATCTATTCACCCAAAAACAAGGAAATTAAGGTTCTGGGTGCCAGTATTGCCAAACTGGATAACGACATAGCAACTGCTGAGGTTAAGGTCAGAAAACTTGCTGAACTCAAAGCAGAGTATGAAAAAGTAAAACTTAAACTCGTTGAGTTGCAGCAGGAGATGCCGGAAGAGAACGAGGTTACAGTGCTTTTGAAGCAGATATCCGACCTGAGCCTTAAGTCAGGGCTTAACATTCTTTTATGGAAGCCCGGAGCAAAAAAGCCTGATCCCAAGGGTGTTTATACGGAAATACCTGTAAGTATGAAGGTGGTTGCGGATTATCATGATCTTGGAGTCTTTTTCGCTCATGTCAGCAACATCAAAAGGATTGTGAATATAAAGAATATAAAGATGACTGTAGGTCGGGGGAAAAAGGCTTCTGTTAAGGGATCCGCCGGAGGGACTCCTATTGTAGCAACTTTTACTGCCAGTACTTTCTCGGCCATTTATGATGCTGCAAAATAAGGTAAAATAAGAAGAACGAAAATAATGAAAAAACTGCTTATAATTATTATTGCTCTGGCACTGATAACCCCGGCATTTACAGGGTGCAAGAAAAAACCGGCTAAGAGGCCAGGGCCAAAGGCGCAGGCGGCCAGCCCCGCGGCACAACCGCCGGCCCAGGAAAAATTAAAACCTGAAATAGAAAAAGAAGACATAGTCTATATTTACGACTCTAAAGGAAGAAAGTCTCCGTTCGAGTCGCTTATTAAGATTACCAAAAAGAAGAAGGAAGGCGAAAAGGATGTAGCTGCTTCTCCTTTTGAAAGTTTTAATGCGTCTGATTTCAGGCTTCTCGCTGTAGCCGGAAAGGTAGGGAAGTTTACGGGCCTGATCCTGGCGCCGGACAACAAATCGTACACGGTCAAAGAGGGGACAGTATTGGGACTGAATGAAGGGAAGATCAGGAAAATCAGCCTTAATAATATAGTCGTTGAGGAATATATAATGGATTATAAAGGGGAACTGAAACTTAATAAAGTTGTTTTAGAGCTCCGCAAAGGGGAGGTAACAGAATGACATCCAGGAGGACGCTACTGTTTTTTATTACATTGATTATCACTTATATTATGGCAATTAATGCCTCATACGCAAAAACCGCCGAGATAACCGGAATTAATGTGCAGGAGGTTAACGGTTCTACGGAGATACAGATAGATAGCGATTCTCAAATGTCATATACCCTTTATAATCCTGCGGATCCGTACAGGGTTGTTGTTGAGATACAGGATATCGGCCTGGGCAGTTTCACTGAGAAGATAGTTGTTGACAGGGCAGGAGTAATGGAGATAATTCCATCAGAGATCGAAGGAATGGCAAATTCTGTCAAACTTGAGATCATACTGACTGTTCCGGCTGATGTTGAACCGATTCAGAGAGAGAAAACTTTGATCCTTACGTTTAATAACCCCGAAGCGGATGCGCCGGCAGCAGCTTCACACAGTATGGAAGACGCTGGTGTCAAGGATGCGGCAGTTGTTGAGTCAATTGAAATCAGCAAAGCAAAAAACAGGGTATACGTATTAATAAGCGGTGACGGCAAGATGTATCCGGAGGCCCATTCTTCCGGTACTGATAAGCTGATCGTTGATATACCCGGTGTCTCTACATCAGTTGAATCACTCGGGACATATGCTCCTCCTGTTATGGGAGTCAGAGTGGCGGAAGAACCTGACGGCGTCAGAATAGTCTTTGACCTTTCCGATGATGCAAAACATAATATCTCATCACAAGGCTCGATGGTTATAGTGTCATTTGAGGGTTCCGGGGAGGATGCTTACGGGGCGGATCTGCCAAAGAAATTCAGCGGTTCTGCATTTATCAAGGGCGAATATACGGGGGAAAGAATATCCATTGATTTTCAGGATGCCGACCTTGTTCATATCTTCAGACTGCTTGCAGATGTCAGCGGGTATAACATAGTAGTAGCACCTGGTGTCAAAGGCAGTTTTTCCATGAAACTTGAAAATGTTCCATGGGATCAGGCACTTGACATAATTCTTAGAAACTATGGCCTGTCAAAAATAGTTGAAGACAACATTATTCGCATAGCACCGACCGCCGCGGTCGCTGCGGAAGAAGCACTAATAGCAAAAGTAAAAGATGCTGCACTAATGTCGGGAGATCTTGTAAGCAGGGTATACGCTATTAATTATGCTGATGTAGATGATATTAAGTCTGCCATTAATGATGCCAAGCTCTTGAGCAGCAGGGGTTTTATAGGCACTGATGAAAGAACCAGCTCAGTGATCATAAAGGATGTGGAATCAATGCACCCTGAATTTCAGAAAATAATTGCACTTTTGGACAAAGCGACACCCCAGGTAAGCATTGAGGCGAGAATAGTTGAAGTTACCACGAATTTCACAAGAGAACTTGGAATACAGTGGGGTGTGTTGTGGCAACCAACTCCCCAAACTGCAATCGGCGGGGTAAATGGCCTGTCCGGTGGCAGCGGATTCTTCGGTGGTTCACCATTTTCCGTGAATCTTCCCGCAGCTGTAGGCGCAGGCACTGGGGGTAATTTTGGATTTGGCTATATAAGCGCCCAAGACCTGCGGGCGCTTGATATACAGCTTTCTGCCATGGAAAGTTCCGGTAACGGAAGAATAGTATCCAATCCGCGCATTATTACAATGGACAATCAGCAAGCCAAGATCAAACAGGGTAAAAGTATACCGTACCGGACGTCTTCTCCTGACACCGGGGCGGTTACGGCATTTGTAGATGCTGACATTGAACTTGTTGTTACCCCGCATATAACTCCTGATGATACGATTGTAATGGAGGTTAAGACTAAAAAGAATGAAGCTGATTTTTCACAGGTCGGTGAAGATGGCGCGCCTTCTATCGATACAAAAGAGGCAGAGACACAGGTTCTGATCAAGAACGGTGATACGCTGGTTTTGGGCGGAGTATTCAAGACTAATAAATCAAAGTCTGTGAGTGAAGTACCGCTGCTGGGAAAGATACCCATTCTGGGATGGTTATTCAAGAAAGAAAAAGTAATCGAGGATACTACGGAACTTCTGATTTTCATCACTCCCAGGATTATAGTAACCGAGTAAGGTATAATTAAATGATTAGGAGGATTTGAATGAGAAATTATATACTATTAAGCTTGATTTTGAGCTGCTTTGTAATTATTACCGGCTGCGGCGGCAGTAATAATGACAATGTCACAGTACCTTATGACGGGTCAATAACCATTCAACCTGGTGATACAAGTTACACTTTCGGCGGCGGGAGACGTCCATTTGTAGGTACACAATATTATACAATAACAGTTAAGAATGCTAAAGGAATACCTCTTAATGATGTCGTGGTCTGGATAGATTTTGCCTGGGCTGTTCCATCTCCCGTAGGTACTATCCAGTTTTTTGACAGTGATGACAACCCCACGGACGCGCCAATGAACGCCACGACAGATGAGAACGGGGTCTATGTACTCAAGATGAAATATGATGGCGGCTGCGGCTATAGTTATTTTGCTGATCTCATGGCTCACTCAGGCTCTGTTTACGCGCCAAAGGTCAAGTTTACTGTAGAAGGTGAAGATTGTTCATAACAGGCTTATCAAGGATACATGGATAAGGAGGCTCATTAATGAAGATCAATAGAATTTTATTATTAGGAATTATTCTTTTTATTTATTCCTGCGGAGGGGACTCTCCCTATCTCTTGACAGCGCGTTCACCCGGTCAGCTGGGAGTATCAGTGGATAAACCGTTTGTAATAGGATTGCTTAATCTTCCGCCTGATGGTGATGCGACGGATGATATTGTAGTAACCGTATCAGGAGGATCAGGCTCCTATTCATTATCTGCTGGGGGATGGACACCTTTATTTACCCCTCCCCCCGCACCTACCTGGATCCCTGCACCAAGTATTACCCTTGATCCTGACATTGTTACCGCAATAACCCGCGTAAAGTTTACAGCAACCGATACTGT
>VAPB010349685.1_pt1 | contig 19876 bp, 18 predicted proteins | sample 3395101 | NCBI WGS metagenome assembly VAPB01 (sample SAMN08290433, study PRJNA428436) | hydrothermal vent metagenome | isolation source: Deep-sea hydrothermal vent chimney | place: Indian Ocean: Southwest Indian Ridge | reverse complement strand
ATTTAATCTAGATTGGAGAACGACGAAAAAATGCAATCGAGGTTGAATCGATCTTCCGGGTACTCATCAAATACGAGCTGGACAGTAGCGTCATTTCTTGTTCCTGCCTGTGAAAATTAGAGATAGAACTCTGTTTCTAAGCACAAGAAAGACGAATGCAATTGAGAGCACAAAACCAAATACAAAACGCATAGGCCAGAACATTGAGATCAAGGCGTCATACTCAGCAAGTGACCAGCCAAGCAGAACCATTGTAGCTGGAGCGAGATAGAAGAACACTGGATGAATCTCGTAAATGATTTGAGAGTTCACTCCGAGAAATTCCATTCTCTTGCTAGGCGATTTGAAGAGGCTTGATAGCATGAATACAAGTATCGATCCTGAAGTACCAGTGATCAGATAGAGCCACGCGTTTGTACCGAAACTGTCTTCGACTAAGTTTGCTAAGCCATTAAACTGAGAAGCGACGAACAAGACCAAAGAAAGAATCAGGAAGATTACTCCATCCCGTAACCTTGACCCTGTACGCCAGGGTTTCAGACCCCTGTATCGGGTCATCTCCTGACCGACTATGCAAAATGTTGTTGCTAGAAGAATACTATTCAGCCGCCATGGAACAAGTATTGGGGAAAATACATCTGTGATCCAAAAGGCCAGAACTGGAAGAAGTACTATCAGCGGCCAATGTACTCTAGAATCGATGTTATGTGTTGCCGCCTCAATTACTGTAAAGAGAAGTAGCCCAAAGAAGAGGACAGGTAGAAACCACAAGTATGTGGCTTGACCAGGAGGGCCAGCCCCATAAAGAAACCAGAAGAAGACTTCACCTGGTGTAAGGTATGTGTCAACTGAACCTGCTAGGGGGATGAATAGAAGCATCATGATAATGTAAAGGACAAAGTATGGAATCAAAAGCTGGCGGCCACGGGAGATAGCGTACTCTTTGAGATTATCACGATGTTTGTCACCATTATATGTCACCCCAGCTAGGATGAAGAAAAGAGCTATTGCAAAACCAGCCAGAAGTGTCACTACTGACTCCAGGTAGACATCTCCTCCCATCGGGATCATAGAATGAACCATAACAACTGCGAATATCCCGATACCTCTGGATTTGTCAATCCAGCCTAGTCTATTAGTGGTTGCAGGCTCTGCCAGCCTAGTCAGCTCCATATTCTGTTGGATGTTCGTTCATTTAATCCAGTTTAGTAGTTTAACGTTTGCACCACAGAACTCACAACGATAGATATCCTTGGAATCCAAAGTGGAGGTGTGAAACAGCTGCAAGAAACCTGGACATTTCTCAGATAGGTGGCTGAACTTTTCTGTAGGACCTTATATACTGGGAAAGGAATCAGTGGATGTAGATGGACCCTAAGACGAGAGCCAAGTCAATGACCATTCTATCGTCACCGTCAGTTGGCCGGGGACGTAAAATGCTTGTTGGAGAGGATGTAAGACTTTTCAGTCCTTCGGGACCAGCAAAGCAGCCTCGATGAAGCAGGAACCGAACATCATCTCGGACTCGATGTCCAAAAAGATTGTCTAAGTTTCGGGTAACGGCTATGATGGATCCCTGCTACGGTGCAGGGGCTCATCCCCCGGACCCGCAGAACGGATTCGTTATTACAAGCAACATACTCCCCTTGGTAAGCTTTTTAACGCGCTCATTCTCGGTCACTCTGAGAACACCTCCTGAGATGTAGTAACATAGCTGCGCTCGTTGTCTAGGGGCTATGATGTGACCCTGCCAATGTGCGGGGAATATCTCTCCGGACCGTAGATCGGTCGCGGCCCGGGTTCAAATCCCGGCGAGCGCACCACTTCTTCTATCCAGGTTTACCGTAGACTCTGATAGCGTTCTTCCAGTATAGTTTCCGAAGGACCGAGAGAGGCAAATCAAGACCATTAATGAAAGTGCCGCCAGAATCCTTGGTATCAGCATCTTCGAATGGCAGAGGTTTCCCTTGTACATTCGTTTCCCAGAGAATTCTCTGAGCAAGGTATCTTTCACCAAAGTATTCCATATTGCCACGATTTGCTGACAAATCTGTACCGAAGAGGATTCTATCGGAATACTTCACCAAGAACGCACGTGTTTTTTGCACATCTTTGCTTAGTTCCCGAGCCATCCATCGTGAGGATGCTGTGTCGAGAATGACGTTTGGAAATCTGTCCAACCACCTGGCAAGATTCGGGAGTCGATGGATCTCAGGTTGTGCTCCAAAGTGTGGAATCTGAAATACCGCGTTACTATGTCGTTCTAGCACAGCCTCGAGTTGACTCAAATTATCCTCTTTTGTGCCATACTTTGATGCATCTTGATAATGTAGATCAAAGTAAGTGTCTGGGTCTGCAACATGAATTAGAAGTGGGAGTTCATTATCTTCCAATGCTTGAAAGACAGGTTCAAGTCGAGGGCTATCAATTCTGAAACCTTTAGGAACGTCTTTGATATAATCCAACCAGCGAGGACCGAACCATGACTTGGCAAGTGAATAACCCTCTTCTTTTGTCCTTGAGATTTCATCGATAACTGGATCAACATTGTATTGAGCAATGTCACTTAGAGACAAGTATTTCGCAAAGATAAACCTCTCAGGATATTTTTTCTTTGCGGCCAATAATCCTTCTTTGGAGTGGACAATTCCAATCTGTGCAGTTACACCAAATTTGTCCTCTATTTCAAGCATTTTGTCGAGTGTATCAAGACCACCAATATGCGTGTGTGCGTCAAAGATTGGACCATTGTACTTCCATTGCTCTGTCAAAATAAACCAATTCTGCGAGATATCACGTATTGAAAAGGCATTCCGTTATGACGCTTGAAAAAGAAGGTGCCGTGGATTCCCCACGGCTGATGAATATAGAGAGAATTTTTTACGCGTTACGAGAAGAACCAAGTCTTTTACCTCTGGAAGGATGTTCTGTAAACTTCAGTCCGTACTTGTGACTTTAGTCTCAGATGCGCTTTCAGATCGGGTTCAGCTTGTTTCTTCCTACGAAGTCTTGCAAATGCCATTATCATTCACTGTTACAAATTGAGTAGTGAAAGGATATCTATTGACGTATACTAGCAGGGTTAGATTATAACACATCAGCAAGTTGGACGAGCTATTATCCGAAGCACTAGGTTCAGAAATCTGCAGAATCTACTTAGGACTACAGTTTTTGAGATACATACCCTTGAAAAGCATGGACTCAACCGTAGAAGTATGCAGCGAGTTCTCTTTCTTTGTACAGGAAATTCTGCCAGAAGCCAAATGGCTGAAGCGCTTCTCAAACAAATAGGAAGAGATGATTTTGAGGTATATAGTGCAGGCACAGAACCTCAGTCAGAAGTGAATCCTTTTGCTTTTGAAGCCTTGAAGGAAATTGGGATTCCTACTGATGAACTCTACCCAAAATCATTGGACCAATTTGCCAGCTTAGAGTTCAATATTGTAGTAACGGTTTGTGATGAAGCCAAGCAGGTGTGTCCTCACTTTCCAGGAGCAAAGAAGATGAAACATTGGTTTCTTGAGGATCCAGCTGCATTTCAGGGAACCTATGAAGAGATACTGTTCACGTTTCGCGAAACCAGAGATGAGATAGAGTGGAGAATTCGAGCCGACATTTTGGCATCCTAAGGTTACTTATCGATCCAACCCTCAAACTTCCGCTGCAGGGTTTTTGCATACACCTTTCTCCAATCATAATCGACTCTCTTAGCCCATTTGTATACAATTTTAGGATGGATGTATGATTTTAGTGAGGTCCCTAAATTCCAGGTCCTACTGTCTTTTGCGAGTGCAAGGTCAATCTCTATTTTCCTCTTCGCAAGTTCAGCCTTTTTCACACGGTCCTTAGCGATGGTTACAGTCTTCACTACATTGGCAATCCGTTTTGCTGATTTCTCCTTCCATTCAGAGATTACTTGTTGTTGTTTTTCGAGTGATGTTTTACTCTTTTGATAACGTTGACGTGCACTCACTAGACCCGCCTCAGCATTATCCAATCTATCTCGCACACGCTCGATTCGCTCTTGGGCTTCGTCCAGACGGTGTTTCTTGGTCGTCTGTCCATTACGTTTGCTTGATCGAGTGCGGCTCTTCTGAGCGCGTGCATTATCCCAAGTGGTCTTTGCCTTGTCACGTTTTTCGCGCCGCGAATTCACCAATGATTTGTTCTTTTCAACAGACGCTTTCTGTTTTGCAATCCGTTCCTGTTTTTTGCTGCGGATAGTAGCTTCTTTCTTCTTAATCTTCCGTGCTCGGGACTGCTTTTCCTTCTGCAGATTTTTCGCTTTCAGAACTCTAACTTCTGCTTTTTTGATACGGTCTCGGTATCTGTCAGCAGTGCGATTCCAACCCTTTGGAGCCTGTTTTGTGTGGTTCATCACACGTGCAACCTCAAGATTTGCTCTCTTGAAGGCCTCTTTCTTGATGAAATCCAGGTCAGGTTTCTTTGCCTTACTGATTTTTAGCTCCTCTCTCATTATGACCGAGGCATGATATGTTCTGAATACCTTGGCTGTTAGCTCAGGATATACCTCGCTCAAGAATCGATTTACATGGGTACTTCGAATACTGGGAAAAATCTGAGCTATCTTCTTCGGGTCTGCACCGGTTTTCCCACCCTTCCTATTCTTGAATGACTCAATTCTTTCCAGAGCCTTGTTGTAGAGTTCCTCCAATACTTCGTAAACATCAGACGGTAGCTTGATCTCCTTATGCCAAGCCACACTGTCCTTTCCCAAGAAATCAAAGACAACCAGACCATTCTTGAAAGTAAGATGCTCAGCCCGAAGTGTAGTTGCACCTACCGTATCAGCTTCATCAGGATCTTTCTCATCCCCAACTCTTAGACTGAGATTATCAATCAAGTAGCATGCTGCTGAAACCATTCTTCTCTGGGGTTTTTCTGAACTCAACCCATCCATGATATGTGTGCGAAGATCATCAATTCGCCTCTCTACTTTGAGAGCTTTATCGAACTTGGCAGCCTCACGTTCCTGTTTTATTGGAGTACTATCGTGAAGCCAGATGTATTTCACATTTCCAGTTAGCTTATCGGTCCACTTCGCAATCCACATTGTTTCAGGTGCCCAAACCAGCTCAGCCCACTCACCCTCAAGGTGCTCAGCTGCATCTGGATCAATATTCAGGGTGATATCCTTCTTGGTGGCTCCTTGTTTCCAGCGACCCCGAAGAGGATGTTCTCCACGTCCCATGAAAATACCAGAGGGTTCGGTCTGGTAGTTTCCAAGTTCCATCTGCTCTCCATCAACAGTGGCATATCCATACTTCTCTTTCAGACTTTCTCGAATGATCTTTCTTTCTTCACGAACAATCTTCTTCTCTTCAGAAGTCATGTTCTCCTTGACAGCACGCTCTTCATCAACAACATGAATAATTTCTGAAAAATCAATTTCATCCACTTTCAACCTAGGACGTATCCGGAGTGCCTTACTGAAGTCCATCATGAAATTCTTGGCAAACACTGAATCCTCGACATAAGGCGTTCCAAGCTTTCGGACCCATGCCACAGCCATCTCTTCTTGAAGCTGTGATAGCACAATATCTCTATCCCGTGCTATGATAGTGAGTTCACGTGGTTGAGGCGGTTCGATGACAAGAATGCCATTGTGCTCCAGTGTTTCCATGATTGTGTCCTTGCTAGTCTTAACAAAAGGATTGTGCTAGCGAATCCTATAGGCAGCGCGAATCATGTTCCTTTTTACTACAAATTGGAGATACGGACTTGGTAGTTTGCTAGTATGAACCTAAGAGAATTAGCAGATGCCACTCTTAGCCAACCAAAATGGCAAGCTGTCTGGTATCTTACGAATAGCGTATTTGCTGCTTTGACGTGTCTGGCATTGGCTCGATGGGGATTCCTTCCGTGGAATGATCTAGAAGCGATTCTATTGGGCTTTTTTGTACCTCTGGGAGTTTATGGATTCAAATCAATCAATGGTTGGTATCGTTACAAAGGGCGGTACGGTTCCTATGCAGTTTCGGAGCGATATTACGAGTTAGCTATAGAACTTATTGAACGCGAGGATTGGGAGGAAGCGTTGCAATATCTTGAAGCAATTTTGAGAGTGATGCCAGACCATCTACGTGCTCTATACTATGCATCAGTTTGTGGAGAGAAGCTCGGCGACAATGAGGCGGCGATTATACACATCACTGAATATCTCAGAGTTAAACCAGATGATGAAGAGGCACTTCTACTTCAAACACGTGTTTCTTAATGTTGATAGAAAGAGGATTGATCCACCCAAGTAGATTGGAAGGGGGATTCGAATTCGCCTTTGGCGTGTTTATGCTACAGGATCCCGTTTTCTTCTACTTATTCTGCCTATGAACTTGATTTCCATCTGTATATACTATATTCGACGGGATTAGTATATCCCAATTTAAGTGCCAGATTCTTTGACGGTTCACTTCCCGTATCCCAGTTAGGTGTCAAACCGTTTTCCAATGCATATTCGATTAGGGCCGCACAGACTGAAATTGCCAATCCTTTTCGTCGATAATTACTGTCGTTAAGGGTATCCACTTGTATCTCAAACTCATTTTCAAAAGGATGTCCGGACATTGCTGAACTCACAGGTTGTTCATTATGAAATACACAAAATCCTAGACCTTTCTCCATGAATCTCTCTGCAGTCCCAAAGAACGTTAGCAAAGTTGAAACCAATTCTTTTGGAAGCTCAGACGCGATGGATTGGTTGATTTGTTTAATGGAATAGATTGTTGGAAGCTGAGATTTTAGATTCTTGATGTGATTAAGATCCAAATTGTTCGGGGAAAAGCTGAACCTCTGAAAGATTTCTAGGCTGTCATCCCATTTCTGCTCTAGCTTCTTCACCCATTCCTCATTTGGCACTACAATGTCATGGCCGCTTGGAATGTGTTCCAATAATTCTTCCACAGCTTCAGAGTTGTAATCTCCTGCAAGGATTTGAAAACCAACGGCTACCAAAGCAACAGAGGGATCCTGAATATCATCTACCCAAAACTGACCCATTGGAGTAGCAATAGCTGATTCAATGACAGAAGTTAGAAATTGGTGTTCGTGGAAAATATGTTCGATTCTTCTGGCATTTTCACGAGGGTATTCTATTATCATGGTTCTCGATCCAGTTTACAGAAACTCTACACTTGTGGTAAAAGGTGGAGCTAGATTGAATATAAAGTGAAACCATAGTACGTGACCTCTTGATGTATCTCTGAAATCGAGAAATTAAATGTCATATCGTAAACGGATGGTGCGGCCAGCGGGACTTGAACCCGCCTCGGAAGCTTGGAATGCGCTACGTAACGAATGATGTAGGTGTCTGTGTAATTCTTCATATAGTTTAACTGAGATGGGATAGAGAACATTCCATATGTTGTATCATGTCAAGCTTCTCAGTGGAAGAAGATTGCGTTAGAATATACTAGGAGAGGTCGATGATAAAGTTCACAAAATCCCTACGTCAAGCCCTCATCAATGAGGTTGAGAATGTGCCATCGGAATGGCTACGCGTTAAGGAAGACGGGTCACCTAAGGTCAAAATCAAGACTAAGGTAGTAAAACCCTGGATGTGGGTCGCATCTACAGCAAACCATAGTGGAGTGGAATGGGACCCCAGCACTGATCGTGTACTAGGCGACCCATTCTCAAAAAGTGCGTTCCATCATTGGGTCGGAGAAGCCAAATCTGCTCCGAAGGTAGCGTCGCACTTGGAAGACCTCAATGACTGGGCCTTGCTCTATACACTTGAGTGGTCTAGAGAACGTGTGGTGGACAAGATCACTAAGAAGGGTATTATGATGCGAGCTCCTCATGGGGTTGAAGAAGCACATCGACTAATCGACTTACGCCCCTTTTTGGATAGCTCTTTTGATGAGCTTGTGGGATTCCTAGAGAATGAAAACCCGTTCATCCGCGAGATAGTAGCTAAACTACTCGGGTCTTTTGACGACCTTAGAGCTATTAATCCCCTAATCCAAGCAATAGATGACGAATCTTATTTTGTTCAGGAGATGGCAATTAGGGCACTTGGCAAACTGAGTGGAGGTGCGGCGATTCAGAAACTTGCTGCTATGCTCAGGGACACAGACTATCCACGTACCTCAGTTTCTTGTGCACTTGTTGAAATTGGTGAATCTGCGTTGGACTCTATCTTGCCTGTAATCCATGGTGAAAATGAGAGAGCCAGCCTTGCTGCAGTAGAGATAATAGAGGCAATAGGAGGACCAAGATCCTTTGAGATTTTAGTTCAAGCAATAGGGGAGGAACGTCTGGCAGTACGTAAACGAATCATTGAAGCTTTGGGAAAGCTGGGAAATAGAAAAGCAATTGATACGTTGATTGACCAACTTCAAGATGAGAACCCAGAGATTCAGAAAATAGCTGCGCGTACTCTTGGAAATCTCGATGATAAACGTGCAATAGCGCCACTTGTTTCCACCCTTCTATCTAATGACAGGTATGTCCGCAAAGAAGCAGCTGATACGTTGTTTCAGCTAGACTGGCAACCAGGTAATCCTGACGAGATTGCGTGGGAGCTCTTCGCAAGGGAGGAGTGGAAGAAGCTAATCGCCTTGAAGGAGTCAGCATTGGATACTATAATTAGAGCATTGAATGATGATGACTTATCCGACACATATGGGATCCTTAAGGTATTCTCTACAGAGCATAGTATCAATGATCAAAGATTAATTGAACCACTCCTGAAAATCTATGCAGCTGAAGTATCTTCGTATGGCAAGAAATACCACGCTGGATATTATCTTGTTGAGGATCATCCAGAGAAGCACATCCGAGCATATGCAATACATGCATTGGGGAGAGTAGAAAATTCCCAAGTGATTAAACCGCTTATACAGATTTACTTACAGGATGATAGTAATTATTTACGTAACAAGGCTTTCAGATCTATCGCGCGTCTTGTAATTGCAGGGGTGGATGTTGCAGAAATACTAATTCCGTTGTTGAAAGAGAAGCCACCATCGAGATTTAAAGAAAATGACATCAAAGGTTATCTCAAACTTTTCACCGTGGTTCCAGCTTCACTGGAACAAATTAAGGAAATCACTTCATTACTAAAATCAGCAGTCAAACGAGATGTTAACAAAAGTACCACTAAGATTGCATCTGGGATGCTCCAGCTTGATAAGCTGTTCTCCAATCTCTCTGATGGTAATAAGACTACGAGAAAAAAAGCTGTTGGATCATTACACAAGATTGGACTTCCCTCTACAGCCATTCCTTTGGTCAGTGCCTTGGAAGACGATTATCATATGGTGAGGAAAAAAGCAGTAGCTGCATTGGGTAAACTCGGTGGAAAAAATCCTTCGTCTGGAATTGCAGATGGGAAAAAAATACGAGCCCTTTCGCCTGATTTAGCTGTCATGATCTGCAAGGCGTTGGTCAGATCCTTAGAAGACGATGATATTTCGGTGAGGAATGAAGTAGTAATTGCATTAGCGATAGTGGGAAGTAGAGCCCTTTCGATTGTATTGGCGGCTATTAGCAGCAAGATTCCACGTGTCCGATTCGGTGCCACAATAGCACTTGGCTACATTCGAGATGTAACAGCAGCAAAACCACTGATGAAAACCCTAAGAGATAAACATCGGATGGTTAGACAGAACGCAGCCTGGGCGTTAGGGCATCTGAGATTAAAACGGGATGAACACAGAGCGCTTAGGGGGAAAATCATCAACGCACTAACCAAAGCAATGAATACAGACGAGTGCTTTCCAGTCCGATTCAATGCGGTTTACTCGTTGGCAATTATCTATGACTCGCGAGTAGTCGAACCGTTGCTCAAAGCGATGGATAGTTCTGTAGAAGAATGTAGATTGAATGCTACATATGGTTTCCTCAACACCTTAGGATACATGGAAGTTTCGTCTAGTATTCAAAGCCAGGTGGTAGACAGGCTCATCATCGCACTGTCAGACGATGTAGATCGTGTTCGGTACAATGCAGCAGATGGACTTCGGAAGGTAGGGGGAGAAAAGGCTCTGAAGGCACTTATCTCTGTAAAGGATGATGAAGACGCGAAAATGCGTGAATTGGTAGAGAGAGGTATAAAGGAAATCGAGGATCTAATAGATGGACGACAATTTTCCAGTAGCTACACCATACGGAATCATTATGAACTGCAAATATGAACTCCGAGATGCGTAATCTAGAGTAACTTTCAGAAAAAGGAAAATGGTGCGGCCAGCGGGATTTGAACCCGCCTCAGTAGCTTGGAAGGTGAACTAGAGGGTCGATTATGAAGCGTGGTGGAAAAATCTGGGTTAGTTCAATGCCAGTTTACATAATTACTAGTTACATTGGTGCTGCAGACCCCTTCGAAACTATGGAGGAAGAGTGATGGAAGTGTCAAAGATCCTAAGATTTTGGAAAATCGGGATACTTCTTGTGTTCATACTCTCATATTTTCTGACTGTAGAAATTGCAACTGCTCCTCCAATCGGAGCGCCACTTGCTGAGTGGGAACCCCTTTCTGTTTCTGATGAGTACTACGACCACTTGGGTTTTGCAGAAATAACCTTCCTCAATGAAACTCACGGTTGGTTACTGGGGCACAGAGCTTTACTTCAGACACGTGATGGAGGTGACACATGGAACGTGAGTCTTGCACCTGAGGATGGTGCTCTCTACGGACTCTCTGTTGTCACACCATTGAATATATGGGCTAGTGCAATAATGGAGGCTCCAGGAGGATATGGTCAACTCTTCCACTCGCTTGACGGTGGAGTGACCTGGCAAACTGCCACTACTCCGCCCACTATCACACCTGTGGTGGAGTTCTACAATAGCACCCATGGTTTGGTCGTCGACCCAGTATCCCATGCATTGTTTAGGACGATTGATGGAGGGAGCACTTGGCAGGCTGGAGTGAACTGGAGTTCTGGCTATAATCCACTGCATGATATCCATCTATCCGTCTCAGCTTACAGGATTGCGACTTCATATGGTCTCTATCTAAGCGAGGATTGGGGACTGACTTGGAGGGTTGAGAACACAAGAAGGATTGCAGGATTGTCATTCATTACCGATAGTGAAGGGTGGATCCTTTTTCCCCGAACCGTGGCTCACTTTGTTGATGGAACTTTGACTGAGTTCCCGCGGGTTTCACGAATAAGAATCTCAAGTTCATCTTACTATAGTGGTATTGAGTTCATCGACTCTGAGCATGGATGGATCGTAGGAATAGCACCTGCAGTTTCCTATACTCCTGATGGTGGTCTAAGTTGGTATGAACAAGAAACTCCGGATTATCATTTTAGAACAGTTGACTTCATCAATGAAACTCATGGCTGGGCAGCTGGATGGGAAGGTGCTGTTGCTAGAACAACAAATGGTAACTCTCTTGGGCGACGTCTACTCACTGGATTCCCCTTGACTGAACCACTAACTGGGAGTGGATACCTGGTTTCACACCTCTCACTATTGGTAGGTTCTTCTACAACTGTGGTATACTTGATTCTGTTCTACAAGTACCGGTCCGGAAAAGAACCGAAATATTCCCTACCGCCTCGTGTTCAAACAAAGGAGATTGGTGCATAGTGAAACACCCCGTTCCTGTCTAATGAAAGTAATAATTCATATTCTACATCTGGTTGATTAAACTCTAGTTCCTCATCCCAATATGGAGAAGGAAGTCAGGTCCGTCGGAGGGAGCGCCTCTCGATGATGTTGGACTCTGCCCCTGTCGAGCCCCAGGCTCTCGCGGTCTGCGGCGACGGTGACGTCTGTCAGGGGATTGACGGAACACAGAAGTCGAAGGTATGGGTTCACTCACTCTTTGACCTTGGTATGAAAATGGTGCGGCCACCGGGATTCGAACCCGGGTTGCCAGCTTGGAAGGCTGAAATCATAACCAGACTAGACTATGGCCGCAGTCGTCGAGAGTCGATTGTCAGGGGTTGTGATTTAAGAGTATTGATAAAGTGGACTCAACTGGGCAGGTCAGTGGAAGGCTCGCATCATTGTGTGCGGGTTTCTTCACACCTGTTTGCATCGAACAGGTCAGTGGAAGGCTTCGATCCTGATGGGAGAAGCCCTCTCGCTCCTGTCTTCGAAGGTCAGTGGAAGGCTTCGATCCTGATGGGAGAAGCCCTCTTGCTTCTGTCTTCGATGGTCAGTAGAAGGCTGCGATCCTGAGTGGAGATAGAGCACCGGAATTCTGAGTATTTAATACAGACCTTATCAGTTTCTCTGTGAGGAGTTATTTTGTCTGCATATCCTTTCAACTGGAGCAATTTACAGTCCGCTGGCGAGATGGATATAAATCGCTATTTCGAGTATGATTCCGATGCTATGGAGATGCTCAAGAGGTGGCTCCCTCTTGTTGAGGAAGAAGTACGAATCTTGGAAGTTGGAGCGGGTAGCGGATTCTTTACAGAAAAACTACATCAACTCTATCCATTGGCAAGGATGACCTGTCTGGAACCTGATCCTGAACTACAAGCATCACTTTCTCGCAAGTTCCCAGATATTGATACAATCAATTCTCCACTTGAAGAACTCAGCAGCGAGAAGGAAGATTTTGACATTGCGCTCTCACACATTGTAATTCACAATCTCCCAGAACCATTGGTCGCGATTGAACAAATGATGAGCGTTGTCCGGAAAGATGGTTTTGTAGTATGTATAGAGCCTGTACTTGGCTCTCGTCATTACGTACCTGACGAAGCTGCAATGGAGGCTTTAGACACTCTCTGGCAATACAAAGTAATCATGAGTACAAGAAGAGCGGAAGCTTTAGGCAACCCTGAAAGTAGAAATCCCTACCATTATTCATATCCGACGTTTTTCGAAAAGCTTGGATTGGTGAATATCAGGTGTCATGGCTGGTGTTCAGTCTTCACGCTGTCGGATTCAAGAATTGAGTTTGATACGAGAAAGATGTGGATACAAAAACGACAAGATCTGTTTGAGAACCGGCGGTCAATAACCACAAAGACTCTCCTTGATTCGGGGATGGAGTCCTCTAAGATTGAGAATGCTTATCATTCACTTTTCAATTATTTTGAAATGCTAAAAAGTGCAAATGAACAACAGCTTGCTCAGGTTCATGAGCAGGAAATCCTAAGTCGTGTCATCACAATAGGTCAGAAAGAGTAAACCACACTTGAAACAAATGTTGTGGAGAAGCTAACCAGGCTAGACTATGGCCGCTGAGAAACCAATGCACAGGAGGTGTCGATTAAAGGATATTGTTGTCTTTAACTGCTAAGTAGCTGAGTATCTTGTTCTAACTACCCCTACCTTCTGAGAATAGGTCCAAACAACCTCAGCGCAAACGTGCCAGGCCATCATGACCTCCTTGTCAAACTCTAATTGGTTCTCAAACAATGCAGTTGTTGATTCAGACAAATCACCATGTGGGAAGGCACCAATTCCAACAATCACAGGGAGGGAGGAATCTGCGGGTATTAATTCGGAGAGGCCATCAATTGTTGTCTTTTGCCCACCCTCACGTGCTAGGATGGTGAAACCAGATTTCAAATCTGTGACCAAATCACCTAGAGATTTGTCAATCACTTGCAAAAGGACATCTCCTTTTGGTGGAACACGACCAGTTAGAAGGAGTTGTTCCATCAGACCGACAAATCGCTCATAATTACGAGGGAGCCTAACATCGGACCTCACTTCAATAATCCTTCCATCTTGAAGATGGAGATAGACACGGAGTAGACCTTCTTTACAGAGAGGGGTTTCTAGAATGGACATCAGACTAAGGAAGGTGATGTCTGGCCGCCCTCTTCGTTCACTCTCTGAGAGTTTTGTCATAGCCCTACCATGATGAGACTGATCAAGAAGCAGCTCGGTCGGTTTCTTACCCCGACGGAATGCATGTTTCTGAACCTGTTTCATACTTGAGATTTCACTAGGAACGAATTCGAGCGCACATTCTAGAAGTATGATGTGTAACATCAGAGGTATCCCCGAGGATGTTAATCACGAACGATTTAAGCAGTTTGCCCTATGATACGACCTGTCAGGGGTATGGTATTGACGAGAAGAAGTAGCACAAGAGCAAAGGCGAGGCGTCTTACTCAGGCAAGGGTGAATATTCTGTGGGAACAAGCCCTCGAAGAGGTGAAAGAGGGACGTTCAGATGTTGCCCGACGCCATATGCTCAGTGCTCGTAAGATTGCGCAAAAGACCCGGACAAAGCTACCTCGTAATATAAGTAGAAGAATCTGCAAGGCGTGTGGAACAATCCTAGTTCCAGGGGAAAACTGCAGGGTACGTATCAGACACAATAGGTCAAGGCACATGACTGTGACATGTCTGAGCTGTGGAGAGATGAAGAGGTACTACATCAAGAACAAGTCCACAAGCATAGGTTAATGAGTGATACAACACCAGCAGACCTGATTTCGGATGAAAGATGTAAAGGACCAAAAAAAGATTCAGATCACCTGGCAAGACCCCTCAATGATGCAGATTGGAAAAGGCGGTGTGTCAGCCAATATAGTTGAGGAAGCAAAGAGACTTCTCAAGAGACATCATTACATCAAAGTCCGCATTTTACGCAACGCAATTGGAGATTCTAACAAGCACGATATCATGGAGCTTCTATGCCAGAAAACAGGGGCAAAACTTGATGGTATCCGTGGAAATACCGGTGTGATATACAAGACTCGACAGATGCGAAGTCTGAAGAAACAATCAAAACCGGCAACACAACGATAATATTTTAAGCGGACTCTAGACGGTGACTCCAGCCTTATGAGGTGGGTCGTTCGCCAAACGTAGGTGAGGTGACCTGTTCTCAATGAGTTTGGTGACTGATATATGCCTACAGTCTACGACATTCCGGCAAACATTCTGATACGCCGGCTCGCACAGGACCTTAAGTCCCGAGAGGAGATTGCTCCACCCGAATGGATGCAGTTTGTGAAAACTGGCACCCACAAGGAGCGAGCACCAGATGATCCAGATTTCTGGTTTGTCAGGTGTGCAAGCATTCTCCGTAAGGTGTACCTTAACGGACCAATAGGGACCGAGAGATTGCGTATCGTCTATGGAGGCAGGAAAAGACGCGGTGTCAAACCCAATAAGTTCCAGAAGGGAAGTGGTGCAATCGTAAGGACCGCTCTCCAACAACTCGAGAGAGCTGGCTTCATCATGAAGCGAGGAACAAAGGGTCGAGAGTTGACCGACATTGGTAGATCGTACATGGACAAACTGTCATCAGCTTTAAAGAAAGAACTCTCAAAGGCAATCCCAGAACTGGAGAAATACTAAGTCGGGTGAAAAGGCACAATGAGTGATGATGAACTCGAAGCTATCCGCCAACGAAAAGAGGCACAACTTCGAGAACAAGCACTCAGGGAACAAGCCGGTGAACAGCAAGTTGCTGAGGCGCAGGCACAGAAAGAGGCTCTGCTGAGGCAGATTCTCACTCCTGAGGCACGCTCTCGACTTACGAATGTCAGGATGGTAAAGCCCCAGTTCGCCGAGCAGATTGAGTTACAACTCATCCAATTGGCGAGCTCAGGAAAGCTCAAGGATCGAGTGACCGATGAGCAACTGAAAGGCCTCCTGCAACAACTCCAGGGAAAGGAACGTGAACGAAAAATATCGTTCCGATGAATAGCTGCTAAAGGTGAAGATGAATGGCACGAAATAAGCCACTAGCAAAGAAGCTGAGAATGGCAAAAGCAATGAGAAGTAATTCCTCAGTTCCTACATGGGTCGTCGTCAAGACTGGCGGTAAACTGAGAAGAACCCCGAGTCAGAGAAATTGGAGGCAAACAAAACTAAAACCCTAAATTTGTTCATCTATTGTTGTCTAAGAATTGAAACCATTGATTCAACTATGAAACCTCGTTCAGATTGACCTGTCATCTGCAATATTCTCGTAGAAAGTGATTTCGCATCAGAATGTGAAATGTTTCCTTCAGTGAACAAAGAATCAACTTCTGATAGGAAGGAACCAATTCTGCTTGGTTCAAGGATTGGTAGACATCTTTCAATTACATATTTCCAAGTTCCTCTTGTTTCGGATATGTATACAGCTTTTTGATTCCCCCGTCCCTTTGACGCATGGCCAGATTCCTTGAAATGCTTCATTGCATTTGCATAGTTATATGCAGCAAGTGCAACAATCTCAGGAATTTCTAATACTAAGCCTTCATTTCTGGTTTGTGTGTCGAATTCATAGAAGGCGTTATTTCTTGTATATGTGTGAGAAAGAACAAGAGCGGTTTCGTCCGCAATTTCTAGATACTTTTCCCCGGAGCTTTTTTGAGGATTCTTCTTACTGATTATGTCGATGACAAATGCACTATCAATGTACTTCTCACCAGCTGGACTTCTCTTGATCTTCTTTAACAATGTACGTTCATCTGAAGCAAGGCGAGAATCAAAATAACTGGCTGCTCTCGGAGCTGCAATAAGATTTGGTATCCATATCGCATCATCTTGTGATTGCCATATGCTGGAAAATTCTGTATCGTGCCTAACAAGGTTTCGAGAAGACAATTCATCAAAATAGAGTCTATGAGAGCTCGCAATATGTTTGAATGTACCATTTCTTGTTCTCGAGTCCCATTTTGCTGGGATGGGGATTCCCCCTCCATAGTATGCTGCTGATGTACTTACTTCATTAAAACCAATAGCTATTTGCTCCACTGCCCCCATACCCAGTCTTCTTGAGGTTAGTCCGAGTAACTTTTCGATGCACGTGGCTAAAGTTTTCATTTGCCCTGTAACTACGCTACGGGAAATACCATCAAATTCATTGTCCTTTTTCCAGAAGGGCATCGATAGTAACATATTGTACGATTTTCGGAATCTCTTTTCGGTTTCATATGCATATTGTATTTTATCTGATGAAGGATGGATTTTCAAATCCGATGCTATGACCTTCAACTCCTTCATTGTTTGAATCATTTCATTTAGTTGAAATCGAAAAGTTGAAGGAGAAGAACCATGTGCTCCCACTCCCCACAAGATTCCTCTAGTCCTATAGTTGTTTGCACTACTAGGTATTTCTCCAAATGTAAATACCGTAACCCCTCCTCCCTTTTTTCGAGTTGATGGAATTCTAAATTCTTCTCCTCTGCTAATGGCATTGGATATTTTCCCAAGGTAATCAATTACTTCGGATGATATTATTGGAGCCTCTGCAAGTGTCAATGCTTCTGGAGTAGCGAGAAATATGTCATTAATACTCGAATCAGCTCCCACAGTGGAGAGTAATGTTAGAATAACTGAATTGTTATCGGTGTCTTTTGTTCGATAATAATAAACGTACATCTCAGGATACTCTCGAATAGACAAGGACTTCCCCTCTTTTGCAGTCCCTGATTCTAGACCTAAACTAGCAAAGGCATACTTGAAATTAGGAAAGTCGTTGAAAGTTCTACTCGGTTTGCGATTGTTTGATTGTCGATCAAATACAGGACAATTATCGGGATGTGATGACGCCCAGTCCACTTTAGGTATCAAGCGACCAGTATGAGAAGCACAGAATATTGCAAAGGTATCTTCACCTTCCTTCATTAGGGACTTTGATTTCTCGTTTATTGTTCTCCACCGTTTCATATCGTGTTCTGCAAAATCCCTAAGGTTCTTTTCGAATTCTTTGCGTTTTATTGGACTAGTATCTAGCCGTGATCTTCCATCAATGACAAAGTAGTTTCTCTCACGAAGTTCCTTCATCCATAATAGGATGTTGTCATGATTCTCTGCTTCGAGGGAATCTATTGCATAATCAAAGCCATGAATATCTACTTGGACACTCTCTGATGGTGATAGAGACTGTCTGGGCAGATTCATGAGATATTTGAAATAACGTTCGAAAACGTCAATATTGATAGTCTTTTCTACTGAAGATAGTAGGAATTCATCCCCATCTTCCCATACAGATTCGGGAATAAGTATTGAGCCAAGGATTACTTTGTTCATCTCATATCCATTATTGAAAGACAAAGTTGCACTCTCAAAACCCTGTGGATGAAGTGTTACAAATCCGTTGTCAAGACAAATGATATTCAAATCAATTAGGTCACTATACCTGTTAGATAAACTGGACCCAGGCATGATGTCATCAAATTTCATGCCGATGACCTTCGAATATGATGGCCTCAGGTAAACAATTGGCGCATTCTTTCGAGGACTCCAATTGTTATTCTTCGGATCATGCTCCATAATCACAGAGAAGAATGGAATGAGGTTACTGCATTCTTCCAAATCCAAGTTCTTCCTAACTTTGGAACTTCGGAATTCTTCTTGAATTGTTTCACCTTCAGGGTCAATTAATGAAACCTTAATGCCGCTTCGATAATATTTGCCCTTGAGTCCTTCTCTATGTCGTCCACCCTTTAACTGAGGTCGCCAAAAACCATGTGTCATGGATGCGTATTTCACCCTATCGGGGAATGAACATTCTAGTTCGATATTATCAGCAGCAACCCTAGTGGAGGAAAGATAGTGCTCTTCAATCCTCTTCATTTTGAGTCTGTCATTCTCATTTGTGTTTAGAATAGCAATTGCGGTATCTAGGAGGATATTGGCTCTAGTAATGACTTTCCCCTTGCGTGATATTGAAAAAAATCCTCCTTCTCTTATCTCGACCTTATTCGCAAGTGTATAAGCACTTGCTAGAGCTAAATGAATAATCTCGTTCGCATTTAGTCCTGCTCTAATGAAATCAGTCCAATTCGCACCACATTCTCTAAGAAATGCATTAGTTGTTATTCGCAGCGCTTCCACACCTGCAGTGGTCCCGTTCTCACATTCAGCTAATTGCGAAGCATACACAATCAATCTACTACCTGAAAGAACTGTATCCGTATCTATGAAGGGTTCATGTCCTCTCACAGAGAGGCTCTCTATCCTGCTAAGTAAACTGGGTGGTTGTTGTGACATGAAGGCAATTTCACTCAATGCAATAGTAAATTGTACTATCTTGTCGTCATTAAGATTAGCTTCGTTGATACGACTTCTGACAGACTCTAGGCCTTGTATATCTCGATTCTCTGTTGTTAACACTTCTGCAACTTTCGAAAATGCCTCTTTGGAATCATTCACAACCCGAGCGATGTTGTTATGTATACTGCTTGGTTCTAACTCAATATGTGTACTGGGATGTTCTCCGATGATTTCCAGGATTTCAGAAGTTCTTGAAACCACCTGAGGATCAGAAATTTGTTTTCCAACAATGGGCACACTACAACAAGTTCTTGATTCCAAATCGAAGTCGGCAAGATAATCGAGATTCTGATTTTCAATCACAATACCGTTGGAACTAGTTTCGCTGATACATTCCCTCACTAACTCATTGCGTTCATCTTCTGTAAGTAATTCACCATGAATCTCTTGAAGTAATTCTGTCCGTTCTTCCTCAGTCATGGTTTTCGCCTTGTTACCAACTTCCTCAACTTCAGTTTCTGACATGAGTTCCTCTAGAGAGTAAAGTCTGTCACTATCGTGTTCTGCACTTTCATCGAATTCCCTATGTTCCCTCATCACTACACCTCTCCGGATTTGTTAGATGATTGATGAATAGGGAAACATAACGTTCAGTTTCGACAGAGTTCGATGAAACGTCATGTTTTCGGAGTAGCCGCTCCACCAGAACCTGAGCAAGTCCACTGCTTGGATCGAGATACTCTTCGACTTTTTCTGCAAAATCCTTTGATTCTGTGACATACTCAAGATTTCGGAGAATTAATGGATGTGGTTTCCAAGTGTCAATTACCGGAAGAAGTTGCCTCTCTAGGTGTTTATGGCTCTCATAGAATGGTCGCATCAATTCAGACACAGATTGGTTGCTCAATGCTGTTGTTACATCCATGGATTGGAAGCGATTCACCTTGATATTCACAGCCTGTCCAGCAAATCCTTGGTGGACTAT
>VAPB010218285.1_pt1 | contig 19962 bp, 14 predicted proteins | sample 3395101 | NCBI WGS metagenome assembly VAPB01 (sample SAMN08290433, study PRJNA428436) | hydrothermal vent metagenome | isolation source: Deep-sea hydrothermal vent chimney | place: Indian Ocean: Southwest Indian Ridge | reverse complement strand
TGACTACGGATCAGAAGGTTGGGGGTTCGACTCCTCCCGGGCGCGCCAGTTAATATCGCCTGCTGGAATCCTGAGAACATAATAACTTCCTCGATTATTCAGGACTGACCTTTCGTGTGTAAGTCTGTTCAGATTGAAATGAAGATTTCACGGCAGTACGAAACACTTTGCTGTCGTAGTACGTTTCTTTTAACAGTCTGAGATTCGTACAGATACTATAATAATACGACACTGGTATAACGATCAGGAGATTACTGAATGGGTAAGCTTCCGCCCGGAAGAATGGGAACTGATCTTCCAGGCCATTGGACATCCCGCAATGATTCTTGATCCCAATCATGAGGTCATCGCCGCCAATGCGGCCACCTGCGAAGCGATCGGATGACTGATATTTCACGCAGCAAGCAGGCTACAGACGCCTTAAGATTTACACAGTTTACGCTGGATCGATTTGCGGATGCGGCATTCTGGGTGGGTCCCGATGCCAGATTTGTCTATGTGAATGATGCTGCATGCTATTCTGTCGGTTATTCTCGAGATGAACTTCTTACAATGACAGTTCATGATATCGATCCACAATTTACGAAAGAGGTCTGGCCCGACCACTGGAAAGAGGTGAAGGAACGTCATTCTTTCTCTCTCGAATCAGTGCATAAGCACAGGGACGGCAGTACCTTTCCGGTTGAAATAACGGTCAACTTTGTTGAGTTCGAGGGGCAGGAATTCAATTGTGCCTTTGCCCACGATATCACTGCCCGGAAGCAGGCCGAAAAGAACCTGCAGGAGAGTGAAGAGAAATATCGTGCTATTTTCGAATCGTTCCATGATGTCTACTATCGCACGAACCGAGAGGGAGAAATCACTCTTATAAGTCCTTCCGTACGTGATCAGGCTGGATACGATCCAGAGGATGTTCTGGGACATCCGGTCACCGATTTCTATGCAGATCCGGATGATCAGGAAGTTTTCATGCAGGAAATAGAAAAATTCGGCATGATAAATGACTACGAGTCCAAATTCATGGCAAAGGACGGAAGGATAATTGACGTTTCAATCAGTGCCAGGCTCATTTTCGGGGATGACGGTCACGTTCTTGGATTCGAGGGAGTTTTAAGGAATATCACAGGGCGAAAACGCACCGAGGAAGATAAGGCCAAACTCGAAGCCCAGCTGCAACATTCACAGAAAATGGAAGCCGTAGGCAGACTGGCAGGAGGTATTGCTCATGACTTCAATAATATCCTGACCGTGATCTCCGGTAATACCGATATGGGTATGATGGTCCTCAGGGAAAGCGATCCTCTATATGAGAGACTCAGTACTATAAAGCAGGCGACCGATCATGCCTCGGAACTGATCCAACAGCTTCTGTTATTCAGTCGCAAGCATATTGCCACTCCGGAGATACTCGATCTTAATAGTGTTATATCCGGTCTCGAATTGATGCTGCCTCGCCTGATTGGTGAGGACATAGTACTCGATTTCAGACTCGCTGATGATGCGGGCAAGGTGAAGATCAACCGAGGTCAGATGGAGCAGGTCCTGGTCAACCTTGCCATCAACGCTCGTGATGCGATGTCGCAAGGCGGGAGACTTACATTTGAAACATCCACGTTAGAAATGGACGAGTTGAGCGCACGTCTCCATCTGCTGGAGAAGCCGGGCACGTATGCCGTCGTGTCGGTGTCAGATACAGGACCTGGAATGAGCAAGGAACTCATAGAAAATATATTTGAACCATTCTTTACTACCAAGTCAACGGGTACAGGGCTCGGCCTCTCAACAGCGTATGGAATAATAGACAAAAACCAGGGCCGGATCTCTGTCTACAGTGAAGAGGGATTAGGCACAACCTTCAGGGTATATCTGCCTGCGTGTGACGAAGATGTCACCAACGAGAATGAGAGCGGCTTATCAAATGACCTTCCGTGGGGCAATGAGAGCATTCTACTGGCAGAAGATGAAGAAGGAGTGCGAGACCTGGAGGTGGAAATATTGACAAGCCTTGGCTATCAGGTGCATCAGTTCGCAAACCCTGATGATGCCGTGGATTATTATAAGAAAAATCCAGGTGGAATCGACCTGCTGATCACAGATGTTATAATGCCTGATCTCTCTGGCCCTCAGCTGGCTGAGAAATGTCACGAAATTGGCGGCATAGAGAAGGTGCTTTATATCAGTGGCTATACCTCAGATGCTCTGGCAGAACATGGAATTGATCAAGAGCATGTGAACCTTCTCATGAAGCCCTTTTCACCTGAGGAACTGGCACTGATGGTGCGTGAAATTCTCGATTCTTCTGACGATTCGACTGAATCCGACTAAAGCCGGGCATTCTCCAAAAGTAAAGCCTCAATTTGAATTCCTTGCATTCTCCAGGGAGGTAAAGGAGAATGTCTGATATGTATTTGGAAGTCCTTACCGATCTGGAGATAACCATATATGTTTCTCAATATTAATTTCAATTCACTGGCCTCCCGGATCATCTCCCTTGTTCTGATCATTCTGATCTGTTTCTCGATTGGCATCGGTTTCGTGACCTATAACTCGATGCGAACTCGCCTTCGGTCCATAACAATGGAGAATCTTTCAACACTGGCCACAGCGAAGGAGCAGGCTGTTGAAATCATGCTCCAACGATTTGAGGAAGTTGTTACGGGCTTTGCGCTGCCCGATCTGTCAAGTCAGGTCGAGGATTACTTGGATGCTGCCGGTGACATGAAAGAGCAGCTTCGCAGAGACATCACGATATCAATGCGACGAAGCATGCAGGCTTCGTTGAGAATCGTAGCTGCACAGGTTGTAGATAGGTCGAACAACATCCTTATTCAGACTGATCCGGAACTCCCTCTTCTCCTGAAAACAGGATCTGTTCAGTTTAAATCGGCACTGCTGAAAACGACGATAGGCACTCCCTTTTTTCTGAACGAAGAATTCCTGGTCGATATGACTACTCCGCTCCAGGATTCCGGGCATAATATGTTTGCGGTCCTGATCGTTCGAAAACAGGCAACCCTTTTGATGGATATCACCGGCGATTACGAAGGGCTGGGTGAAACGGGCGAGACCGTGATTGGACAGGCACGCCAGGATTCAGTCTACTTCATCGCTCCGATCAGGGGTGATCCCGGATTGCGGATTGTTCAGCCTGCACCACTGAGTGGAACCAGAGCACGGCCTATGATAAATGCGACTCGGGGCCAGTCGGGAATAGTCCCTCATGTGTATGACTATGCGGAAAATATAGTTTTTGCAGCCTATAGACCCATCCGGTCGCCCAGCATATCCGCCTGGGGACTCGTTTTAAAGATACACGAGGGTGAGGCCCTGGCTCCTGCGAACAATTTAAGAGGTACTCTTGTTGTGGCACTGGTAATCCTGCTGCTGATTGCCGCAGCAATCGTGGTTCCACTTGCAGGCAGTTTCGTAAAACCCCTGAAAGATCTGGAAGAAGCCACCGAGAGGGTGGCAGACGGTGCATTGGATGTCCGTGTACCTGTCAGGACCAAAGATGAAATAGGCAGATTGAGCAATTCATTCAATAAGATGACATCGCAGCTCGGCAGAGCACGTGATGACCTCATGCGAAGCAATCAGGAACTCAGCTCATTTGCCTACGTTGTCTCCCACGACCTGAAGGCACCACTCAGGGGAATATCAAGTCTAACCACCTGGCTTTCCGAAGATCTTGCAGACCAGCTGGAGGGGGACCAGCTTATACAGATGGAATTGCTACGAAACCGTGTTGGGCGTATGAATGCTCTGATAGACGGGCTTCTGGAGTATTCCCGAATTGGCAGGGTTAAAGCTCCGGCAGTGATGACAAGAGTGGAGGACCTGGTCATACGGGTTATCGATCTCCTCGATCCACCGGATGATATTGAAATAACAGTTGAGGCTCCTCTGCCCGTCATAATGGTAGACGACCTGCGGTTGTCCCAGGTATTCCAGAACCTTATAGGGAATGCAATTTCCTATCATCCTGGTCCTGAGGGAGTAATACTTATTGGCTGCAGGGATGCGGGTGATTTCTGGGAGTTCTTCGTAAGCGATGACGGGGACGGAATAGAACCCCGATTCCACGATCGAATTTTCGCAATGTTCCAGTCACTGCAGCCGCAAGATGATGTTGACAGCACCGGTGTAGGACTTGCACTGGTGAAAAAAATAGTTGAGGATCGGAGCGGTGATATTTGGGTTGAATCTGAAGGAGTTAAAGGTAAAGGTGCCACCTTCAGGTTTACCTGGCTTAAAAACATGATTGAAGCCTGAAGGTATCAAAATGAAGAAAGATTGTGCTCTATTGCTCGTAGAAGATGATCCTGTCGATGTAATGGCGATAGAGCGTGCACTCAAACAGCATAAAGTAACGAATCCTCTATTCGTGGTTAATGACGGCACTACTGCTCTGGATTTTCTGCGGCACGAGGGGAATTTCTCAACTCCCGAATCATCTCCTCGACCCTGTATCATACTGATGGATCTGAAGATGCCCAGGATGGGTGGTCTGGAGTGCCTGCGTATTATTAAGAATGACCCGAATCTGCTGGAAATACCGGTAGTGATCTTCACCAGCTCCACAGACGAGATGGACGTTAGAGACAGCTATATTAATGGTGCGGCATCCTACATCGTCAAACCGGTCACCTTCGAGAAACTGATAGAAGCCATTTCGAAGTTTGAACTCTACTGGACAATGACGGAACTGCCCTGAAGCACAAGTTAGGGACAGGTGGACTTTCGATAGCTGAAGATATTACTATAACCAATCTGAGAAATAGTATCTGCCGGAAGTGATGCTCCACCCGCATGTTTAAAGTTAGGTCGAACTAAATGGATAATAATAAGAAAAATAGTCTCAGAACCGTTGTGACTGCTTTACTGTTCGTCTTGATGCTGCCCTGTATTGAAGTCTCTGCTGCAACACCTGGTTTGGAATTCGAGCCTTTACGGTCTATCGGTCAGGATCGTGTCCTTACTGGTGTTCTGGAGCTGGATAATAACAATGTGGACGCGGGTGAAGCCAGGGCGATCGCTGAGCGGCTTCGCCTTTATCTGTCCAGAGAAGAAATGTTCGATGTTCTTGAGCGCAGTCGCATGGAGTCGATCCTCAACGAACAGGGATTCCAGCTTTCAGGTGCCTGCGACACAGAGGAGTGCATAGTCCAGATCGGGACTATGCTGGGTGCACAAAAAATGGTAGCCGGTAGCGTTTCAAGGGTGGGGACCCTCTATACACTTCAGGTGAGGATCATCGATATAGGAACCGGACGTATAGAGGAAACAGCATTTTACGATGTTGATGGAATCGAGCAGGTTTTGCAGACCGCCACACAGAACTGTGCGAAAGATCTGGCACGTGGTGTACGTGAGCGGATGGGCATGAGAGTTGAGGAGGATCCGCAGGCTCAGGAAGATCCGCGGACAGGGGAGGAACGAACCCAGCCCCAGACACAGCAGACCATACCAGGCAGCATTTCTACAGACCGGAGCGGGTGGATTTTCAGGATCAACTCGGGTCCGGCATTAACATCTATAAGCACAGATGATAATGGCGGTTTGAAGATTTCCGGCGGAAGCGCAATAGCTGCCGGGCTTTCTATAGGTAAAACTGTCAGACAGAACCTGGTGTTATCGTTCGAGTACTGGAATTCAACCGTTACCGGACCCACTCTCAAGATGGGTACGCTGGAAGTAGATACAAAGGACAACGTTGTGGTTAAAGCAGGTGGAGTCGGTTTTGGATTAACAAAATACTTCATGCCCGGGAACTCATATATGGCTGCAGCATTTCTATTGCCCAAAATGAATATGGATGATGCCACCACGGGCACCAGTGCCGAGACGAAAACAGGGACGGCACTTCAATTAACTGCTGGCAAGGAGTGGTGGCTGCTGCGAGGTCTCAGCATAGGTGCTGCCGGTCAATTAGTATTCGGCTCGATGAAGGATGAAGGCACAAACCCTGCTAAATTCAGTTTGAGCACACTGGGTTTTCAGCTTTCGGTAACCTGGCAATTAAAACCGGCACCCTGAACAACAGGGGTATCATAAATGGATTTGAAAGAAAGGCTTGTACAGGCTGCCAACTGGAGAGAGTTCTTCGAGGATCTCCATAACCGGATTATCGATACTCTGGCCGATAAAATCGATTCTATAGACAGGAGCGTTGTTGAGAGCCTGCTTGAGTGGGAGGTCCAGCTTTCAGTTGAGCATATTCTGGAAGATGGGAAAACAATTTCGATATCCTAAAAAGTCCTTGTCATCCTCAACCCGGGACATATAAACTTCATATGTACTCTGGACATCAGGGTATTATATAGGACGGGCCGTGTGCTTGATGGGGAGCACACGGCCCGTTTCGGGAGGTACTATATTTTTCCTGAATCGCCGATTATCAGGCGATCCTTTCCAACGAATCTCATCGCTCAGTACCTGACCACTCGACCCGTTCCCGTCCTTTATGTCCAGTGCTCTTTTATTGAGTGCCGCAGTCGAGACACTTGACCGTAGAGGGTCGGTTCGGGCTCACCCGACCCTGCACTTCAGAGAACCTTGCAGCGAGACCGTTGGCTATATACTCCAACTCATCGTCTCACAATTACTAACGGATGAACTCTGGATTTGGTTGCCTTAAAAATCAATCCCCAGCAACATTTTTTAAGGCCTGGAGTGATTCCAAAAAGGCTTCCAGGATCGTTTCATCGGTCAGGAATGAAATGATATTCATTCGTAGAGCGATTCCGCCAGGGACCGGGGCGGATGATATCCAGAATCTGCCATCCTTCTGAACCGCAGCGGCGATTCTTTGTTGCAGAACGTCTCTTTTCCTCAGAGCACTCTCCGCTTCACTTCCTCCCCTGCATATTGCATCGGTGATCTGCCGCGGTTCGTAACGGAAGGTGACGATTGCCGTTGCCGGTTCCATTGCCAGTTGCCACTCCGGCATCTCCTTTATTCTCTCAGCGAAATCCCTGGCCAGCTGCAGCTGTTGGTTAACGGTCTCGCTGTACCAGTCCGCTCCCACCTGTTTTATAGCCATCCAGACCTTCAGAGCGCTGAATCGCCGGGTGCCGGCCAGGCCGCACTGGTAGTAATCGGTCGGAGACCTGCCCGAAGCAGTTTGAGAATCCGGTACGTATCCGGCCATCGCCTGAAAGGCGTCCAGACCACTCCGGGATTCTCTGTACAGGATTCCGCCCGCAACGAATGGCACAAAGAACCACTTGTGAGCATCCACGGTAATAGAGTCGGCCCTTTCGATTCCGTGCAGCAGGTCGGGATACCAGGTGCTGAAGCCGGCGGCCCCTCCATAGGCGGCGTCCACGTGAAACCAGAGTCCTGTTTCTTCTGCCAGGTCCGCCAGATCATCGAGCGGATCTATGGCTCCGGCAGCCGTAGTGCCTGCAATACCGACGATGGCCAGGGGCTCCATTCCTTCTCTGCGGTCACTTTCGACAGCAGCTCGAATATCGGTGACATCGACGGTGGCGTTCTGCTGTGCCGGTATGCTTCTGAGAGCGTTCCTTCCGAGACCGAGCACATCCACCGACCTGATGAAACTGAAGTGGGCCTGATCGGATACATAGACGGTAAATCTCTTTCCCAGTCCGGCAAGACCGATGTCCCTGACCTCTGGCGCTGACCTGTGCAGTGCGAGCTTCAGGCCTGTAAGGTTGGCAACTGTACCTCCACTCGTGAGGTGCCCGCTGCAATCGGAGCCGTATCCTGTAGCTTCACCCAGCCACCGTATTACTGTTTCCTCCACAACCGATCCGACCGGGCTGTGGCTTGCAGCCGCCTGATTCTGGTTCATGGCGCTTGTAAGTGAATCGGCGAAGATTGCGATCGGCAGTGGAGTTGGATTCATCAATCCGAAGTAGCCGGGACTGGTGCTTGCCATTGTATGCGGTACGATTCTCTCCTTATAGAGCTCCAGTACTTCTCTGAAAGGAGTGCCCTTTTTCGGTATCGGTTCCTCGAAGAGGGCCCGCAGGTCATCAGCGCTGATCGGATCGGTGATCCTGCGGGATTGCTGATCGGTCAGATACTCTGCAATCAGTTCGTTGACCTCTCTGCCTATCTCTGCCGCCTGTATGCTGAGATCGGAACCAGGTGATGGAATAGACATAAATGATTCCTTGGATTATTTCCGGGTTGCTGTAACCTGTCTGAAAGTGAACTGGTGCCCATCCGGAGTCCGTTCTGTGGACCGCGAGTCCGGCTGTTGCCGGTGAGCAAACTCTGTATGGATACCAGTGAGGTTTCTGGGCAGAAACGAACTAACCACGAATTCCGCCGAAAGTAAAGATGAACGATTCGATCCCACTGATCGGAGCTGACAACCATGAAAGCTGGATGCAGCAGGCGCTTAAAGAAGCTGTGAAAGCCGCAGAGAAAGGAGAAGTACCTGTCGGGGCTGTTGTGGTACACAATTCGATGGTGATCGGTAGGGGATATAATCGTACCGAAAGCCTCGGGGATGCGACAGCTCATGCTGAAATCCTGGCAATTGGTGCAGCTTCAGAGACTCTCGGAGACTGGCGGCTTGAAGATTGTGCGTTGTATGTGACTCTGGAGCCGTGTCCCATGTGTGCAGGAGCAATAGTCCAGGCCCGTATTTCGAAACTGGTCTTTGGAGTACCCGATCCGAAAGCGGGGGCATGCGGCACTCTCTACAACATCGTGGAGGATCAGCGACTCAACCACGTGGTTGAAGTTATTTCAGGAGTCAGGGAGGAGGAATCCTCCTCCCTGCTCAAATTATTTTTCCATCAACTGCGCAGGGAGCGTTGAACTAGTTCTCGCCGCCACCCTTGCGTTTCGCCTTCCGCTGTGCAGGCCACTCACGCTTTTCACCGGTACGTGGATCGATCGGCATATCCCGCTTCGTTCGAGGCACCATTTCCAGTTCCTCAGATGCCAGGTATGCCAGCGAAGCCGCCAGCACCACGTTATTCCTGACTTCATCGAAAACGATCTTATCGTAGGTGTCAAGCTGGGTATGCCAGGTGTAACCGTATTCCCAGCTCAATGAGCTGAGGGAGAAGCAGGGGGCACCGACTGCCACGAAGGATGCGTGGTCGCTGCCACCACCAGACGGCATTCCGGGAAGCTGAAGGTCGATATGCCGGCTTACTTCCGTTGGAATCAGTGAGAGCCACTCTGCCAGGTAGGGGCCGGCCTCGATAAAACCGTTGTCGGACATCCTGACACACCGGCCCGTTCCGTTGTCCTGGTTGAATCCCGCCTGCATTCCGGCGATGATTTCCGGGTGGTCCTCCACAAAGGCACGGGATCCATTCAGACCCTGCTCTTCACTGCCCCACAGGCCCACGACCAGAGTCCTCTTCGGATTAGGATAAACCTTCCTCAGGATCCGCAGTGCTTCCATTGCGACAATTGATCCAGTCGTGTTGTCGCAGGTTCCCATGGCTCCGCTGGTAGTGTCCAGGTGACCCATCAGCATAACATACTCGTCCGGTTTCTCGGAGCCCGGAATCGTCGCGATCGTGTTCAGGGCCGGCTGGTCACCCAGGAAGGTGGTATCGACTTCGAGTTCAACTACAGGCTTCTGTCCGTTGGCCGCCATCCGGTAGAGCAGGGTGTAATCCTCGAGTGAGAGCTGAACCGAGGGAATCTCTTCGGTGTAGCCGCTGAAGACACGGTATGTTCCCCAACCACCCATCCAGTTCATGCTGAAGACTCCTGCGGCTCCTGCATCTTCAACCGCCAGGGCAAGAGCACCCTGGGGACGCCGACCTTCAAATCCTGCGTTATTCAGGTTCTCCCGGAATGCAGTTCGAGCCTGATCCCGTTCTTCCTGCATTTTCTCTGCAGCCCCTGGAAGGGCGAATTCCTCCCAGACTTCGTCGGGCCGGCCGGTCGGTTCAGGGAAGGAGATAAGTACAAATTTACCCCTTGTTTCAGAAAGCCAGACCTTGAACTCATTCGAGTCGGCGACAGCAGGTACAACCACGACTTCTGCTTTTATCGGTCTTGCGGTGCCTTGACTCCAGGCCAGAGACATGCCGTTGAGAGTTCTCACCCAGGGTTCAACCAGGTCTACGTGAGTGATACCGCGTTCCCAACCGACCCACGTACCGTATTGCTCGTTCTCGGCAGAGATACCCCATTGAGTGAACTTGTTAACTGCCCATTCATGTGCCTTCTGGTTCTGAAGGCTTCCTGTGAGCCTGGTTCCGAAGCCATCGATCAGCTCGCGGGCTGTTCTTTCAAGCTGGGAGTTTTCCATTGCCTCGGTCCAGATCTGCCGCAGGACGGGATCATCAACGGCAAGGGTCTGGGACGAGACAGGAGTGGTGGTCGTCACTGCAAAGGCTGTGATCACCAGTCCGAATGCTAAGCGTTTCATTAATTCCTCCGGAAATTTCATGTCTATAGTGTCGATGCCAGATTAATGCAAGGGGTGATTATGCACATGTCCCGGCTGCTTTACAATCAGAGAGAATTAACCGGGCCAGGGGAACCCGTCAGATAGACGGATTCCGCAGGAGTGGTTTAAAAGAGATCCAGGTCGTTGCCGTAGGCCACCCTGCCGTTGTAAATCCGGGCGATCTCAGCCAGCAGTTCCTCGGGGGTCGAACCCCAGAGAAGCTGGTGGTAAAGGATCAGCAGACCGGGTCGTGCTCTGGCTGCTATCTGTGCCAGTTCGACAGATGAAGTGTGAGAGCCGGCATGATACTTCTGCCAGATGGGTATGCGGCGCTGGAACCCTGCCTGAGAGTATACTTCGTGTATCAATATGTCGGCCCCTGTTGCCTGCTCTACCAGGCTTTCCACCGGTACCGTATCCCCGGAAATCACTATCACCCTGTCCGGAGTTACAAATCTGTATCCGTAGGCTTGAGGCCATGCGCCGTGTCTGACCTGGAATGCTGTAACTGTGATGAGCGAGTCGGTGTAAATGACAGCGGGGAGAATGCCTGGATCGACTTCGTGTGCATTGACCAGGTATCCATTCGGATTGGCAGGCTCCAGTCCTTCCAGACGCACGCGCACATCCTCTTTATATGCCTGTATAATATTGTTGGTCATCTCGGCGATGCCGGGTGGACCATATACTTCAACTGGAACGTTTCTCTCCAGCACCCACGGAGTGAATATGAAGTCGGGAATTCCGGCTGTGTGATCTGTATGCAGGTGCGTAATGAACAATCTGTTCAGCAGAGGGGGAGCCAGTCCGGAGATTCCCTTCTCCGCCGCTGCATTGGCTCTGCGGACCACACCTGGCCCAGCATCTATGATATACGGTATATCATCCACGACAATCGCGACAGAAGTGCCCGACCTGTCCGGTTCTGCATTCGGGGTTCCCGTACCCAGCAGTACGACCCTGGTTCTTGTCTCATCCTGCGGAGCATCTTCCTTCTCACACGATGAAACAGCCATGACCAGGAGTACGATACTCAGTGCAATCGGTAGAATTGTCTGGATAACGTGTCGCTTTTTCGGTTCGACCATTATCAGAACAGGGCTCCTTTGGAGATCGGATTCATATTGTAATGTATGTTCATATCCGGCGTTGAGATAGTGGAGCCTGCCCGGTATCGGTATATTTACATCTGGAAATCAGTCCTGACAGCTGAATACCCATTATAAATCCATAATAACGATAATTGGCCAAACAATTGAAAGAAAGAGTGGTTTACAGGCGCATTATGGCTCGATATTTAGTATACTGTTGATAACATCTTCCTTCTGGAACGTATGAAATCCAGATGCCGTCACCCGCATCAACCCGCGATCCTGCGTCCGGAAGCCGGAAATAGCATACTGTCGGACTCCATTGTTGAATCTGTCGGTAAGTAACAACGGACTTCCTGAGAGTCTTTTTCAGGGTTCACTCGCTCATTGGCTGGAGGTGTATGTGCAGGTACGGCCGTCAAAGCAGCGCGATCAATACAGGCCGATTCTTCGGCAACACCTGGAAGATCTCCCTCAATTCCATCATTTGACTCAGGATGATCGAATTGCCATGCTGGCGGTCTCTGCAGTACTCCCCTTTCGTACGAATGCCTATGTGATAGAAGAATTGATCGATTGGGACAATATCCCGGACGATCCGATCTATCAGCTTACCTTCCCGCAGAGAGGCATGCTTACCGAAGAAGATTTAGACTGGATGGTCGACCTGATAAGCAGGGGTGCACCGAAAAGTGAGTTGAATGAGGCTGCAAATGATATCCGGTTCAGGCTGAATCCCCATCCCGCAGGCCAGATTGAACACAACGTTCCGCATTATGGTGGTGAACCGATCTCGGGTATGCAGCATAAATACTGGGATACGGCTCTCTTTTTCCCCAGTCAGGGCCAGACGTGCCACGCATTCTGCACATACTGTTTCCGCTGGGCACAGTTCGTTGGCATCAAAGACCTGAAGTTCTCAAGCCATGAAGCCGATCGGCTTCATTCTTACCTGAAAAAGCATAAGGAGGTCCACGAGCTCCTCTTCACCGGCGGCGATCCCATGGTCATGAAAACTGACGTTCTCCGCCGCTATATCGAGCCCCTGCTCGATCCTGAATTCCATCATATTCGACATATCCGGATCGGTACGAAAGCGCTGGCCTGGTGGCCTCAACGTTTTATCAATGGAGATGATGCCGATGACTTCCTGAGGTTACTGGAGGAGATCCGTGCTACGGGCAGATTACCTGCCATCGTCGCGCATTACTCTCATCCTGTTGAGCTGTCAACTTCTGCCTCACGGGAAGCCATCCGCCGTATTCAGGATGCAGGCGGCATGATCCGTACTCAGGCTCCTCTGATCCGTCACGTCAACGATTCTTCAAGCGTATGGGCGGAGCTGTGGACCACTCAGACGTCTCTGGGCTGTGTGCCCTACTACATGTTCGTTGAGCGGGATACCGGAGCGAAGAAATACTTTGAAGTCCCTCTGGCCAGGGTGTTGAGGATCTTCCAGAAAGCATACCAGTCCGTTTCAGGGCACTGCCGAACGGTAAGGGGACCGATCCTGAGTGCTCTTCCCGGCAAGATCCATATCGACGGCGTCGCGGAGATGAATGATGAAAAGGTGTTTGTCCTGAGAATGCTCAGAGGGCGAATACCGGAATGGGAGCGAAAGCCGTTCTTTGCCAGGTACGACGATAAAGCGACATGGCTTTCTGACCTGAGACCTGCATTCGGGAAGAGCAGGTTCTTCTATGAAGATGAGCTCCAGGGTATGTTGAGTGACGAATTCAGGAAAGCCATCCCGAAGGATAAGAAACGGGTCGTCGGGGAGCAGGTGCGCAGACGGCTATGGTTCAAAAATTAACCTGAGACCAAGGTACGAAGTAAACATAGTACGGCTCGAGTGTCCCACCCCCGACAGTACCTCCAGCGTGTGGTTGTGCCCCGGGAAATACTGATCCATGTAATTTACCAGGGTAAGCCCACGGTAGTAACGATGGATTCCCTGCAGCATGGCACCGCAGCTCATATCGAGCATTGAAGATCCTGTGTCTGCACTTCCCACGAATATTATCACGTCGCGGCCTGTCAGATTGTTGCGGATCTCCGTCAGGCTCAATCTGCTCATATATGTATTCAGATTGCTCAGTCCGTAATGCCAGTTGTTGTAGTTTGAACAATCCACCGTACTGGGTACCTGGAAGTAGTTCAGCGAACCCTCAATGGCTCTCTCTGGTCCCAGGTAGAGATAGGTTGAGGGATTGGCGACGATATATCTGAAACGGATCCCGCCCGCATCGTGATCAGCATTGCTGCCGGCTGCGTAACGATGGACGTACTGTCCGCCTGCGGAATGACCGGCGACTACGATAACTTCCATATTGCCGTAAAGAGTTCTGCTTTTCAGTATCTCGATGATCCTGTCCATCGCTGCATAGGAGCTGATCCGTTCAGTTCGATACTCATCAGCAACAGAAAGGTGACCCTTCTTCCAGCCGCTGCTCGACCAGTAGGCCTCGTCACGCTCCGGCTCATCGTCGATTGTCTGGAAATCTGGTGCTATCACAATCGTATTCTCCAGGTTTCCTCTGGCCATAACAGCAACAATGCCCGTTTCGAAATTCCATTCGGCATTTCTGTTTGCACCGTGCACAATTATCAATGCCATCGTGATCAATTCGTTGCCGGCCTCGAGCGGATGACTGCGGTAATAGGGGAGCATGAGATCCCCGCCGATATCCAGCCGTGCCCTGCAGCGGGCGTCGGCATATGTACATGGAACAGGACCTGTATCGGGTGTCGTGCCCGTTTCATCTTTGCCACAACCGGCAAGCGGAAGAGAGAGCAACAGAACCAGTATGAAAAGGCGGTCTGCTCTTTTCAGAGTTCTCAAGGTATTCTTCATAGTGTTTCAGCATATAGTGCAGTGGAGCCTGGTGCCTCACGAAAAAAGGTACTCTAATTGCGGAACTGTGTACCAAGTGTGCCGCTCTGCAATTACGGTGACGTATAGAGAGTGACGAGGCGTGCGGCCGGCAAGGCACGAGGAGGAGGGATAGCGGTGTCTATCGCGACGACGAGCAACGCGGCAGGCCGGAATGCATTGGCGATCGAATACCGGCGTAATTGCGGAACGGTGCACTAAGTGAGTGGAGTTGCAGTCAGCTCGTAAATCCACGTAGAATTGAGCCGCATGGTTTAGCGCTCCTTAGAAATATTTTGAGCCCGATCCAGGGGGGATCGACAATGGCGATTTTTCGTCGGAAGAAAGAAGAAGAGACGGCAGCGGATGCATTAATAACCGATTCCAGGATCGAGTCGAGGATATCCGTCGAGCACCTGGAGATCATCAACAGGATTTTTACGGCCACACGGGGGCCCTACGAGGTGCCCGAATTGCTCGAGCTGCTGGTCAAGGAGATCGTCGATGCTGTTGAATCGCGGTGGGGAACGATCAAGTTACGCACAGAAGAAGGCAATGCAGTTCATACCATGATCCGGCGTCCGGGTTTGAGAGCAGGAACTGTGCCCCGGTCAATAGAGAATACAGCCTTCTTCCTGGTTATGGGCACCGGCCAGCCGCTTACAATAGATGACCTGCAGAATGATTCCAGATTCCCGGATTCATCGGACGGCGACGAAAAAGCCCGGGCACTGCTGGCTGTTCCCATCGAATACAAGGGTGAGACCATCGGTGTGCTCATCCTCGTTGATCGCAAGGGTGAAACCACATTCGTTGATCGCGATGTAAGGCTGGCGACACTGCTGGCATCCGAAGCCGGACCTCTCATCGAAAATGCCCGTCTGATTGAAGAAGCGCTTCTGAGTCGTGCAATGGAGAAAGAACGCGAGATAGCAGAGGAGGTCTGGAGGCGGTTCCTGCCTGCCAAACTGCCCGATGTTGAGGGATTTGAACTGGCCGCGAGGTGCGACCCGGCCCAGAAAGTTGGCGGTGACTACTACGATGTCATCTACCTGGGAGACGGACGAACACTGATAGCTCTGGGTGACGTGTCGGGTTCGGGCATGCCCGCAGCATTGCTTATGAGCAACCTGCAGGCTGCACTTCGAGTCAGCCTTGGAACGATGCCCGATCTGGAAAAGCTGGCTGCAATGATAAATTCACATCTCTGTTCGACTACGGATCCGGAGCGATTCGCCACACTCTTTCTGGGCATCCTGGACCCTGTTAAAAGGAGTCTCAAATTCGTCAACGCCGGCCACAATCCTCCGCTGCTGTTCCACAAGGATGGCAGTTACGATGAGTTGCAGGCTACGGGTATCCCTGTAGGATTCTATCCCGATACACCGTATGAAGCGCCCGAACTCACTCTCGAGAAGGGAGATCGTCTTATTATCGTCAGTGACGGGATACCCGAGGCGTTTTCACCCTCTGAGGAGATGTTCGGTGATGAACGGTTGCTGGAGTTGATCATCGGTCTGAGTGGTGAACCAGTACAGGTGGTGATCGAAGCTGTTCTTGCTGCCGTGAGAGACTGGAGCAAGGGATCCACCACCTATCAGGATGATCGTACACTCCTGGTTATCAGCTGCTGCGCGGAAGATTAGGACACTGACTCAACCGCTCATTTTCTCCTTGAGTGCTTCAACAGCCTCTTCGTTCGTTTCGTAGGTTTCGAATACCTTGATAACCTGGGTGAGCATGAATATAGAGTTCACCCTGCGGTCTGCCCTGGAGACAACCATATCTCCACCGGCTCCACGGCAGCTTGCCAGACAACCCATAAGAAGTCCCAGACCGGACGAATTGAGCCATTCTACCTTTCCCAGGTCCATGACCACCCAGTTCATGTTGTCAGCAATGAGATTTCTTACATTATCGTGCAGCATCGTCTGATCAGGACCTCCCATCATCTTCCCGGATATTGACAGCAGTGCAACGCCCTCTGATATGCTCTCCTTCACTTTCATGGCGGCAATCTCCTTTTCTTTAGTGGCTGGGATTCCAGCCAGCTAAATGCTACCACCACCATTTCATGGCTATGAATCGCCTGAACGGGCGGCTTACATGCCACAGCAGACTGCGTCTGCCCAGGTTCACCTTTCCAATACCGGTCATACCGGGACGCAGACCGGCGGGTGGTGATTCGAGCCTTGTCGTTACAACAAGCACTCTATCGCCTTCACTCGTGACCTGCGCTGTCGGTGACAGGGCTTCCACATCTGCTGTAAATGTCCGATCGGCGAAAACATAGAACTTCAGACGGATACTCTGGCCCAGCTTGACCAGATGCCAGTCTCTTTCAGGCAACGCTATCTCGACTCTCAGTTCGTCAAGCGTCCCTACTTCGCAGAAGATCTGTCCCGATACGATCCGGGCTCCGGTCTTCTCCTTAAGATGGGGTGTAAGGACAACCGATCGGAAATCTGGTTTTAATACTGCTGCTTCAAGTTGACGCTTCAGCAACAGCTGTTCCTGCTGAAGGGCTCTGCGCTCCCCTGCGGCCAATTCGGCTGCATAGTGATCGCCGCGGGCACGGGCGTTTGCCTCGTTTCTTCTCGCAGTGTCCAGTGCCCCTTCAATTTCGTTATACCGGAACTCGGTCTCGAGGCTCCGGATTCTGGTCACCGGCCGGTCAGGACCGACGGTGGCTCCTTCACTGACATAAACCGTGTCGATGATGCCTGTGACCGGGGCCCGGAGCGCAAGACGGTTGCCCGGCAACAGTTTTGCCGATCCTCCGGTGCGGTACACCGGCTGGATAAAGAGTGAAACGGCCAGGAGCAATACTGCCACTACTGCTATTCTCTGCCAGCGTTTGCGTCCCATTGCCCAGAGTCTGCGGCGTTTTTCCAGCAGTGGCTCCAGGAATCCAATGAACGGAACCTGGTGGTAGAGCTCGGCATTACGGATGGCTACCGTGGCCTGGTTGGTCAGGATCCGAAAGAGTTCCTGCTCTTCATCCGTCGGCAACCTGCCCGGACGAACGAGACAGAAGACCCCCACTACGCCCTGATCGTCCTTCAGCGGAACACCCCAGAAACTGAGCACATCGGTGGCTTTGAAATAATCACGGAAGAGGTCCCGTCCTTCATCTTCGGGCAGTTCGGCTTTAGAGGCAGAGACCTCGGCTTCGGCCAGTGCAACATACTCCATCAGACGGAGAAGCTGATCTTTGTCCTCCCTGGTTGCACTCTCACCTCCTACCGCATCGATCTTCAGAGAACCTCCGCGGTGCAGACCGATGGCACAGAACTTGAACTCGGCCAGAGCGGAAGCCATGGTCACCATGGCCCGAATTATCCGATCCAGATCCAGAGTAGATGTGATCTCCTGGCTGATCTTGAGAAGAGTATCGAGGTCCTTCAGTCTCTTCTCCAGCTGGTCGTACAGATTGGCATGATTGATGGCGACCGCAGCGTGGTGTCCCAGGCTGGAAAGGAAGGATAGCTCCCCGGTGGAGAATGTTTCTCCGGTTGTCTTGTCGCCGACAACGAGCGCACCTGTCAGTTCATCTTCGATAATCAGGGGCAGGTAAACAGCGAATGACGGTTCGGGCAGACCGGCCTCCCACTCTTTGGCCGTCACGATTTCTTCGCGTGTTACAGGAGCCTTCCGCAGAGATGCTATCCATAGTGCAGTTGCTTCGGTGTCGCTCTCTTCAAAGGCCGTGATATGGTGCGGTTCGAGTCCCTGGGAGGCCAGTACGTTGAATACCGTCCCTCCGCGGGAATAGGAGATCACAACACCGAGCTGTGAGAACACGCTGTCGAGGATACTCTCGAGCAGTTCCCTGGCTATCAGGCGGGCGTCGTGAGTGGAAGTCGTGAGCATACCTGCCTGATTAATGAGCAGCAGGCGGCTGGCAGTCTGTTCCAGCTGTCGATATGCCTCGTCGAGTTCCTGTCGCATATTTTCTGAGCCGTTTGACATGTCAGATTGTTTCCACCCTGTAAACATATCTAGTTCCAATCCGGAGTTTCCGGATGGGAACTAGATAAAGAAGTCCAGGCGAAGGGTCTGAATAGCCTTGCGGAGCAGCGACGCCCACAGGGAGCGTCTCTTTCCGTACAGACGGATCTGTCCACTCTGACCGGGGTATAGATTCAGATCGGTGTTCATCACTACAGTCTCAACCCGGTAAACACTCTCGATCTCTTCCGGTCTGCGGTCACCGACGATATCGATTGCCACAATCCGTCCCCTGGCAATCGACCATGGATCTGATTCGGATTTGAATTTCACAGGTGTTCCTGTGTCAAGGTCGCTCAACTGACGTTCGGGCGCTTCCAGTCTGATGCGCAGCGAATCGACCGTTCCGATCCGCATTAGAAGGCCCCCTTCGCTGAGAAACAGGAACTGGCGGTCTTTCACGTGTTCTGTCAGTACCACTCCCCGCCGGGGAGATCTGACTTCGAGACCTCTCTGGCGCATCAGGAGCATGCTCTCTTCTTCATCCAGTCTGCTGAGCTGGCTGTAGTACCGATCGGCTGTTTCGGTCTTTCCCAGCATGACGGCATTGCCCGCCATGGTGCGGAGTCTGTTCTGCTTACCTCTCAGAACAGTCAGGGCGATTTCGAGACTGTCGCTGTACATGACCGCAACAACCTGGTCTTTCTCCACCAGATCTGCCGTATCCACCAGCATCTCAACCACGTAACCGGGGGCAGAAGCTGTCAGATCGGAATAGGCATATGGTTCGAGGGTCGCCATTCCCTTGATAACCGTGGGAACCCGAATCGCAGCAGGCACGACCAGCAACAACACAAGTATGGTGACGATAATCGGCAGATTCCGTCGAATCATGCCCGAACGGTCCATCAGTGCCAGCTTGAAGAAACCGGTGCTCTTCTTAAGCACTTTCTTGAGCAGGATGTACATAACAAAGAAGAGGATAATCCAGCCAAGTCCGGCAAGGGCCAGATTGACTACCAGAAGATTCCTGAACACAGAAAAGATAATCGAGAAGATCATCGCGGCGTAGAGGACCGCTGAAACTCCGAATGTGAAATAGATCCTGTGTTCGCGGCTTCCTCCAGGCGGTTTGTTGCCAGGCAGGCCTAAGAGCTGACGGAGAAGATAGCCCAGATAGACAAAGGAATGCTTCCTCAGATTAGGAATCTCCACGATCTCGCTGAGAGCATAGTAGCCGTCATATTTCAGCAACGGATTCATATTGAACAGGATCGAGGTAACACTTGAAAAAACGACGATTTTGAAGGCGAAGTTGTGTATCAACAGCGATGGATCGGTCAGCCACCACACATACACTGCAAGTGCACCAATAAATAATTCCACGATCACCCCTCCATACACTACCCACAACCGTTCCATCTTTGTGGGGAAGCGGTAACTGTCACTCACATTGCAGTAAAGGGCGGGATTGATCAGATAGATGATCAAAAAGCCCATCGCAGGCACTTCACCACCAAAATACTTGCAGGTGAGGCCGTGCCCGAATTCGTGGAGGACAATTATCAACACGATCGTAAGGTAGAGCAGGAGGATGTGCTGTGCAGACCATCCGGCGAAACTGTAAAAGGTGAGCAGCCCGCTTATGACCT
>VAPB010251812.1_pt1 | contig 20115 bp, 18 predicted proteins | sample 3395101 | NCBI WGS metagenome assembly VAPB01 (sample SAMN08290433, study PRJNA428436) | hydrothermal vent metagenome | isolation source: Deep-sea hydrothermal vent chimney | place: Indian Ocean: Southwest Indian Ridge | reverse complement strand
ATATCACTAGAGCGGCTACTATGATGACTGCACCAGCACCTCCTACTGCAATCATTGGGACTAGTAGAGCATCCCCAACCTCAGTAGGTTCAACAGGATCTCCACTGACAACAATATTGTCGAATGAAGCTCCCGCCTCGGAAGTCAAATAGAACGATTGAGACGTGGTCCACCTATTATTGACTGCTTCAATTCTCAAAGTACCATTGATGTATTCTTTGAACTGCCCTGTTTCATTCCTTGTAACTTCAATATGTTGGGTACCATCTATCTCATCAACAGAATAGGATCCCAAAATGACAATTCCTGGACGTTTAATCAAAAGGAATGAAGGTGCTGTGTCGTCTTCGGATTCCAGCCAATCTGGAACTTCGATGGTCCAAGGGGCCGAGTAGATCTTAATATCGTAACCACTGAAATCGTCACCGAAATCTGGAACTTCCTCTACAGGTTTCGGATCAATAAAATAGATATGAGTATGATTTGACGACCCGAAAATGGGACGAACAGTCACATCAAAACTCCAATTGCCATATGCCACTGAACTTTCATGAACGGCAAATGTGGAATTTCTAAAGATTTGTTGTCCAGTAAACATCAATTCATCATTAACAATATCTGCCTTTCCCGCTGTATCTACCCAATCACTGCCGATTGGAAGATACATTCCCTTGATAGTCCATTCGTCATAATTTCCATCATTAAAATCATCAGACCAAGTAATTGCGGCACTCACTGGCGTTGCAGAAAATACCAGCGGCGTTACGGTTAGAACAAGAAGGAAGAATAGGTAGAGTCCAGTCTTTGAGCTTTTATTATTCTGTCTAATCAAGGCGCACAACTCCACGGTCTATTGCACTCTCATAGAGTGTTTCGTAACAACAATTATACAACTATCACGAAATCATCATTCTATGGTAGTACTTGCATTGTCCCACGCGAAGTTTCAAGTTGTAACCTTGATACCAAAGATAAGTTAAAAGAATTCCTATCGTATTTGGTTATCATCTGAATAATCCTGGAGATACTAGTCTTTCCAGAATTCAGTTTCTCGGAGTAGCACGTTTCAGACTCATTCCAAACAGGAAACGAAGAGGATTGAATTGACGAATAATGAGTGCTAATCCAATAATGATGACAAATGAAATTCCATTGATCAGAAGAAACTTCTCAATAATCCCCAGAGGTAATGCCACCACGTAGAATTGAACGGGAATTGATACGACATAGTGAAGGATGTAGAACGGCATTGCAATCCGATTCAGAAACTTCAACCATTTGTGATTGAAACTTAATCGTCTTTTTCCAAAACTTATGACTACAATAATCATACTCCAGCAATAGACTGTCATCAGAAGAAATATAGCTGGAGGTGCACCTAGTATGTCTAATGCTCCAGCGGCTGTAAGGGATATCCAAACTGGAACTTAGGACGAAACATGCGTATTGGCGAACAAACTTCTCTGAGGATCGAAAATGAAAGTCATAGGAATCAGTAGTAGTGGCAGGAAAAATGCCTACTCAAAAAGAATTGTGAAAGACATTCTTGAGAAATCAGGGATCGAATACGAAATGATCCACCTTGCGGCATTGAACATCGGAGGCAGCCTGGGGTGCCTCAAATGCGCAAGCAATAACAGATGCGTTCAGAAGGATGACTTTCAAGGAGTCGTCGACAAGATCATGGAAGCCGATGCTCTTGTTTTCGGTGGTGGAAATTACTATGGGATGTTGAATGCTATTGGACATGCATTCTGGGAAAGAACATTCTCATTAAGACACCAAGAATCGTTCCTATTTGCGGGAAAATTAGGAATTGCAGTCGGGTTGGATCGCAATGAAGACAAAAAAGAAGCCACTGCCTTCATTAAGAAAATGATGCTCAGCAACAAAATGGCTGTCATTGCAACATTTACTGATCCTGGGCATCAGCAATGCTATGACTGCGGTTTTGGTCATGATTGTGTAGTGGGAAATGTTTACGCACATATGGGCCTGACAACTGCTGAAAAAGCACAAGCTAATCGTCCGGAAGAATATGGGAAAGAAGCACAGGAAGAAGCTAAGGCAATCGGTAAGATGTTAGGATCAATTCTGAATGCTAGAGGATAATGATAGGAAATAAGCGGCGTAGTAAAAACACATACTTTTTCATAGGGTGTATTCTCTAACGAAATTGTGTCACAACTACCACCAGAACTTAACTATAAAGGTCCTATCTTTGATGCCCATACTCATGCGGTCGACAAAGGTTCTCTTAGACTCCTAGTGCAAATCGGTCAACAACACGGCGTTGAGAGAACCCTTTTGATTCCCCACATTCGTAGAGTACGAAACTACGCTGAGAAAAAGTACCCTGGTCGATTCTTCTTTGCCAAATATTTCAGTGGCTCTAGGTTATCTACGAAAGGAATTACAGGGGTAGCCAGAGAGATAGAGAAACTCCAAAACGACGGTTATCAACTCGCCAAGATACAGAATGCACCAGGGATGGGGAGGCGTGTCAAGGCGAAACCAGACAGGATCAGATTTGGCGACGAATCATGTGAACCCATCTTCGCCGCTCTGGTTGATAATGAAATCCCACTTCTTCTCCACATGAGTGACCCGGATACATATTACACCAGCAAATATGCAAATGGAGATGTATACGGCACAAAAGAAGAGGATCTCAATGAGCTTGAGGCGGCAGTCGCAAGGCATTCTGATGTTAGATTTCAGCTAGCCCATTTTGCCGCCCAGCCTGAAATGGACAGACTCTCAAACCTGGCCCGCTGGCTGGACTCCTATCCGAATTTCATTGTCGATACAGCGTCGGCTAGATGGATGGTAAGGGAGCTCAGTAGAAACCCTGAGAGGTCAAGGGAATTTCTGATAAAGTATCAGGACAGAATTGTCTTCGGAACAGACTGTATCGCATTCTTTCGCTTCAAGTGGCGATCCAGCAGCAAGAACTATTATGACCACAGATATCTGGCCCTTCGCCTATTGCTTGAAACCGATGTGCGAGGGATGCCTCTGCCGTTCAAGGATAAAGACACCGCGAACGCAGGAGGAACTCTCATCAATGGTCTGTTTCTACCTAATCGAGTACTAAGGAAAATATACTGGGAGAATGCAGTTCGGTTCTATGGCGAAGAGTAATGCAGATTTAGTATGGAAGCATTTTTTTTAAATCAGGGGTTATCTAATCGATTCACCAAAATTGTGTTCTGCAAGACTATCAGCAGCATCCTTCCAAACTGCATGCCAATTTTGCCGACATCCTTAAATCCAGATTGAGGAGTACTCTCTCAACTGAGCCGGTTTGGCGGAGCAGCTACGCGACAGACTGCAATCTGTCTATCGCTAGATACGCGGGACAGTCATCTGTTCTACCTGGGTGCAAATCCCAGAGCCGGCTCCACTTCTTCTAGATTTTTTGAATTATTCTCGTTCCAGACTTTCTTAGTTTGAACTCTATTTCCTTGTACTTCTCCATAGCCTCTCTTGCTTCATCTTTCATGCCGAGCTTTTGGAGAGCTTCAGCTAGAATCTTCCACGCCATGAAGGATTCTGGATCCATCTCCACAGCTTTCCTGTAGTATTCAAGACCCTTCACTTTTTCTCCTCTCCTAAACGCCATCTGTCCTAAATACATGAGCAGGGTATGGTCTTCTGGATCAATTTTTCTCATTGCAAGATATGTTTCTTCAAGTTCTTGAGTTCTACCCAGTTTCATCAAGGACCTAGCTCTTCCTTTGTGAATTTCGAAATCATTAGGGAACATCATGTCGGCTTGTCGAAGAATTTCCAGTGCTTCTTCCCAAGACTCTAGATTGTTATATGCCACAGCTAATGCAACCAATGCATCACGATAGTTTGGGTTTATCGCTAAACTGTGCTCTATTGCCTCGATTGCGTCCTTTGCTCTACTTTGTTTAAGATATGCGATGCCCAAGCTTGACCAAAACTCATACTGCCCTGGGTCAATCTTCAAACTCTTCTTGAGGTTCTTAATCGCAGCCTTTGTCTTCCCCTTCAGGATGTATAATGAACCAAGTTCCCCCAATGCCAAAGAATGCTGCTTATCGAGTTTGAGACACTGTTTGAATGAAATCTCTGCGTTATTCCATTGTTTCATAGACAGATATACCACTCCAAGCTTATGCCATTTATCAGGTTCATTGGGCTTATCCTTAAGCTCCTCTGCAAGATTCTGAGCATCATCCTGAGTGTCAGTCACGTCAATCAATTCAGTGATTTCTGATTGTGCATTTTAAATCTAGTGAATATGAAGTCGGAATAGACATAAGAAAGCAAAGTGATCCTTTTTCCAATCTTTAGGAGTGTGAAATTGAATGAGTGGAGAACTTGCTAGCCTAACAAGGTACATTTTCCTAATGGCCTTCATACTACAGATACTCTTTGGAGTTTGGTTCTTTATTTCTCCTGAGTCATGGAGTGCCATAACCGCATGGCCATCTGAAGACGCTGCAGGTCGTGTACTTGGTGCTGCTATTATGGTCTTAGCATTAGGATCCCTACTAGCTTATCGAGCCACATCGTGGGAACAGGTTGAGCTATTTGTCATAATGCAGATTCTCTGGAATCTCTTAGGACTAGTAGCTATGTTGTGGGCCTATGCAACAATTACCCTTCCAGTTATTGCATGGTTGAACATTGGTTTACTTGCTCTATTCTTAGTGTTATTCCTTTATGTCTATTATAGTGCGAAACAGTAGAATTTCAACGACACAGGAATCTCTGAGCGATTGGCACACACATACGTTCAACGCCAAATATCGCGTTAATGTACGGAACCACTATGAATCGATCTGGTCAACACTGTGTCCATTCATGGTTCAATGCTAATGAATGCGAAGGCAGTGTGAGAGCTTCGCTCTATCTCTACAACACGAGAGAAGAAGTTGAAACATTTGTTGAAGCCGCTGAAACAATAGCAAAACTTGGATGAAGTGATATTGTTTTGGACGCTTGTACAATTCCAATAGTCGAGTTGGCAATTATCATTCTGATGTACGTTCGATGGCCTCGTTATGGTCAAGCTGTCTGGCACTGTGTGAAACGGTACTCAACATTAAGAGTCTGTGATATTGATTTTCACAGCAAAGCCAGAGCAACATTGACAAGCATTGTCATGAGATCAAGTAATAGATTCGGTAGAGCGGTCTATCGCTATTTTGAAGTAATTTCTGTCATCCCAATACTCCTTTTCATTGCCTTCATTGTGAACATGTTTTTGGGGCTTCTAACCTGCTTTACTGTTTTTATCCTTTAGAACCCAGATGTTTCAAGACCTTAGGTTCAACCCAGTCTTCACGAATGATACTGTAGAGTGCCGCATCACCATGCTTTCCAACCATAAAAGCCAGCTTTCTAAGAATGCCTTCCTTCTCAAACCCATTCTTTTCCAAAACTCGTTTCGAAGGTGTGTTCTCCTCATTGACGAGGGCTTGAATACGCTGGATGTCTTTCAAAAGAAAAAGATAATCTACGAGCATTCCAACCGCTTTTGCGGTGTAACCCTTCCCTCTCTCATTCGGTATCATTGCATATCCGATTTCTTGGATTGATGCAAATCCTCCGTATTTTGTTATGAAATGACTGGCAATCCCTATTCTTGTCCCATCTTTCTTTTCAACAATGAAAGTACACGAATCAGCGGCTCGCTCGCTGAACGCTTTTTGGATTTCGATTATCGAACGTTGCCGATTAAACACATACTCACCAATGAAATTAGGATCATTCAACCATTCTGCATAGAGATCAAAATCTGTGCTTTCAATTACTCTTAGATTAACTTTCTTTCCCTCAAGCAAATGAACTCCTCCTTTGTGCTCTAGATTTTGACATATCTGGCTATTGATTCTTCCGCTTACGATTCGTTGAGACCTAGAAGCTTATAGCACAATAACAGAGATTTTAGAGTGTATCCAATTTAGTTGCATTTTTGAGAGAAATTATTGGACACACTAGTATTATCTTGAGGTTTGCAATGAAGCAAAACTGGTTATGATTATGAAAGTGAAATTCGGAGTCCACATTGAACCTCAACTTGGATATGATTATGAGAGTTCTTTGAATATTGCTCTAGAGGCTGAGAAACTCGGGTACGAATCCTTCTGGTGTAGTGATCATTTGTTCTTGAATGAGAAGTCTGAGAATCAGAACTGTATGGATGCTTGGACTCTTCTTGCAGCCCTTGCTGCTGGTACGACCAAGATTCGATTGGGAACCTTAGTCACATGTAATTCATATCGACACCCTTCATTACTAGCTAAGATTGCTTCGACAATCGATATGATCTCCAAAGGTCGTCTTTGGTTTGGTTATGGTGCTGGTTGGAAGAAGGATGAGTATAAGGCCTATGGATATCCGTTTCCAAAAATCCAAGATCGTATGGACATGATGGAAGAAGCACTTCAAATAATCAAATTGCTCTGGACAGAACCTAGTGCGAATTTCAAAGGAAAACACTACTCTATCACTAACGCATACTCTGCTCCAAAACCTATTCAGAAACCTCACCCTCCAATTCTCATAGGAGGGGATGGCGAGAAACGGACACTACGAGCAGTGGCAAAGTATGCTGATTACTGCAACCTATTCTTGCGGCCTGACCTGGAACATAAGTTGGATGTGCTTAAAGAGCACTGCAAAGCAGTTGGGCGCGACTATGATGATATCGGTAAAAGTCAATTCTCCCAAGGTTGGCCTGGTATCTTTGTTACCAATGATGAAGATGAACTTGAAACACATCTCAAATGGCGATCGGGGCATCTTGATGCTTCAAGGGAGAAAGTTCTGGAAGCAGCAAGGAGCAATGCACCAGGATCTTGGGTAGGATATCCCGAGGAAGTCTTGGAACGGTTTGAGTACTTCATAGGTATAGGCTTTGATTTCTTCCAAGTTATGTTCCCAGGAATTGGGAACGAATACATCGAAGCGAGCAGGAACTTTGCAGAGCTCGTAATGAAGAAACTGTGATTCAGAACTCATCAAGCCCTTCATGGTCGATCCAAGTCTTGAAATGTGGTTCATATGTTCCACGGATTCCTCTAGACGCAATAAGTCCGGTGACGAATTTATCAAGGGTTTCAGAAAGAAGTAAATATTCTGCGTCGCCAAAGTTTCCACTCACTTCGGTTAAGTTCACCGAGTCGATTTTCATTTCATCAAGGAGCAGTTTTCGAATCTCTTTGTATTCCTTGATGTGAATCAACACTCCAAGATCTGTGGCTTTCATGAGTCGAAACCCATTCCCCGTCCTCCACAAGCGGGAAACTTCAACCCATTCTTTCGTTAACGTTGGAATGATTCTATCAATCTCATTCAGGACTAACACAGTTTCGCGATACCGAGCTTCGATCAGATCCGATGTAATGACAGCTGACTTTGTTGATGAAATGCTTTCAATTTTGAAAAAAAGTGTTGAACCACCTGTTTTAAGCTGAATCTTAGCAATCTCTATCAGAACATCAAAAAGACTGTTCGAAGCATGTAGAACACTAGTAGGCTGTGGGATTGCACGTAATTCATTGAAAAAATCACAGTCAATACCAAGGAGTTCTGGTATTTTGAATACTAAAAACATAATCTGATGGGTCTTCAACCAATGTTTCTGATATGTCTTTGAACAAGCAACTCGTAAAATGTTGACAAATTCTTTCCAATCATTGTTAGAATGGACATCATTTTTGATAATATTGTCAATTTCCGTGTGTAGTTTTCTGGAATTGTCATCTACTAACAATTCCAAGATGAGGTCAGTATCGATCTCCATCGCTGAATCATGGAAACGTCAAGACTACTTTTGATTTGCGCTATTCGACTTATTAGAACATTTATTAGAAGACCTAATGATAATTAAATATAATATAGGGGTATTACATTGCCCGAGAGTGAAGGCAAAACTGAAGGTCCCACTCCATTTGAGCTCGACATTATGCGCTCATTTGGTTGGGCTGTAGTAGAAACCGAGAAGGCACTATATCAGAGGTATCTCAATTTGTCAGCTGCTCGGTCATTAATGCCAACCAAAGTTTTCAGGACTCATCTTAGAGAGATGGAAGCCAAGGGCTTTGTATCATCTATGAAACTCCATGGAAAGAATGCTTATCGTCGTCTTCTCATTGGAAAGGATGTGGGAAAAGAAATTCATCCTCAAGTTCCGCTTGATGAGATGCGACTTGCACTTGGGAGCCTGAAAGCAAAACCGAAGTTCGGGAAGAAGATCAGGTCACGTGTCACTTCAGAAGTTGTTGAGGACACCGGTGTTGTGGGACAAGAGATTCAGAGTGCTCTTGAGACCTGGATGCTTCGTGATTCTGGTCGAATTAGTAAAGGTGCAGTGCATGCACATGTGGCTAACATGATGGACGCACTTCAAGAATCTAAAGAGGAACTCTTCGAATATGTGAGGATAGAGATTCCTGGACTGTTGACTGACTTGGGTCAAGTGCTACAATTATATGGTCCAGACTTTTTACTGCTGACTTTACGTGTGACTGAACACAGTATCAGAAAATACAAGTTCTGATGATTTATCATTAGGAATAACAGTAGTAAATCAATGAGGGTGCCCTATGCCTGAAATACCTAGAATCACCTATCTTGGACAATCCTGGTTCTTCATTGAAACACCTGAGTTAAACCTACTCATTGACCCGAGTAACAAAAGATCTGGAGATTTGGAAGGAGATCTTGTTTATTGCACCCATAAACATTTTGATCACGTTGGCGGAATGAAGACATTTCTAAACCGGAATTCACATGCGATCTTGATTGGAAACGAACAAGTTACAGGGAAATTCTCACGATTTGCTGAACAGGTGAAGACTGTTAGCGATGGTGAATCCTATGAACACAAGTTATGTTCCTTTTCATTCACGAAATTAGAACATGGTCTTATGAAGGGGATCTATAACTTAGCGGTGGAGGTCCATATCGGTGACTTCACATTTGCTCATTGTGGCGATGCCGTTTCCTTTACTGGGTTTCCAACTTCAACTGTGGATATTTTGGCGATACCGATTGGTGGTACATTTGCTGCTAATCCAAAAAAGGCGTTGGACATGATTCTAAACCTACCTAACCCATTGCCAACTATTGTTCCGATGCACTGGTTACTTAGGAGTCCAGAAGGTTTTTGTCAAACTCTCCTCAATGCCAGACCTGATGTGAACTGTATTATTCCTGCGACTGGAGAACCCCTCAAAGGCTTCGTTTGAACCCGTTAACTTGACTACTTCGACTTCTAAGTCTGCGTAATCCAACTAGTTCATAAGCTCCTTCAAACGGTGCACCAAACGAGTGCAAATGATTGTGGAATGGGTTTCAGAAGATCGGACCACAGTTCGTTCTCTATTTGATGCACACAAAAGAGCACGTGCAGTGATTTTCCCAGCATTGGAGCAGGGGCGTGGACAATTGTGGACCAACTCCCTCGAATCACCAACTATTGCTAGATTGCAGCTTGCTATGATCAATGCATTGGCTGGAGATAGCACAAGCCCTGATGCCCAAGAGATTGTGCGTATGATTGAACCTATGCGACTTGTGTTCGGTCCTGATGAAGGGTGGACTCAGATAATCAAAGATTTATGGGGTGATAGAATAGGTGTTCAACCTAGAGTGCTACTATCTCCCAAATCTCTCAACTTAGATCATCTACTACATCTTCGAGAACAGATACCTTCTGAATACACTTTAGAGAGAATGGATCTTGAAACAATCAAAGGAGTGGATAAACGAAGAGTCATGCACATCCCCACCTTTTTTGGTAGTTCTGAGGAATTCTTCAAAATGGGGATTGCTTATTGTATCAAATATGAGGACAAGATTGTCAGTATGGCTTCAACATTCACTCCGTTTATAGATGAGTTTGAAATCCAAGTTGATACTTCGGACTCTGAACATCGAAGAAAAGGATTAGCGACAGCAGTTTCTGCAGCTCTTATGAGTCATGCATTGGAAAATGGCTTAGTTCCTCAATGGGATGCTGCAAATGAGGCATCAATCGAGCTTGCATTGAAACTTGGTTACACTGACCCCGATCGATGGGAAGCATATTACTTGAAGCCTGAAGACGATCAGGAATAGAGATTCATTTCTTCCAAATTAAGAAAGAAACGACTGGAGACTCTGAAGTGAGTCCCCAGATTTTTCTGCGATTATCCGACTATTGAAAAGTCGTCAAAGAGGAGCGTTGGGATATCGATGCCAAAAGGCAGGAATTGATTGTTACTCCCAATCTCACGAAGCTTCTCATAACCCTCGTAATAGTTTCCTGCAATTGAAACTGGTTCTACAGAACCTTTCAGCTCCCCATTCTCAACAAGATAAGCCGAACCTGCAACGCAAGAGAATTCGCCTGTAGCAACACTGGAGTGGAAAATTCCGAGTGGAAAGTCTCGAACGAGAATTGCTTTACCATCAATAGAGGAAATAATTTCTTCCTCAGTCTTATTTCCCGAAGCTACTTCTAACCACTTGGTTGAAACTGTCGGTCTGGTTTCATAAGGTGTTCCTCCTCCGAAAATTCCTCCACCTCGAGAGCAATTCCCAGTTGATTCGAGACCGAATGCTTTTCCGTAGTAGCTGTCGAATAAATAATTCTTCAGCACGCCGTTCTCGATTATTGAATTCTGTTTTTGTGGAATCCCCTCTGCATCAATTGACTCTGTCCCTAGACCTTTGGTCTTTTGACCGTTATCCGTTATCGATAGTGCTTTTGAAGCAATTGTATCTCCGATTTTATCACAAAGAGGTGAAATTCCTTCAACAACAGGACGTCCAAGAATCGATTGACCAAGACTTGAGAGAATGAATAATGCCGCAGGTATTGGGGTCCAAATCGTAGGCATCTTTGCTGTCATATCTAGTTTCTTTGCACCCAACAACCCGACTGCAGCCTCAGCAGCTGTCTTCCCGACTCCTACAGGATTACTCAAACGTTCTCGGGATACATCAAAGTGAAATGATCCTCTTCTTTCCTCATTCTCTATTGCGTATACACTGGTTTGACAACTACTCACACCACTACGTGTAGCCTGCAGGATTCCTCTTGTGTTTCCCACAGCGTAGCCTTTCCAAGAAGCATCAGCCTCTGCTGATATCACCTTAGCTCGAGGATCTACAGCTTTTGCTTCTTCGATTTGTTGTTCACATTGCTTGATGAGGTCCTCTGTTTCTATTGAAAGCACTTCCTTCGGAAATGCTCCTTCTTTTCCTGATCCTTGCGGATCGGAGAAACCCTGGAATCGTTCATCCTCTACGTCCACGCTGTCAATAATTGCTAAAGCTTCTCTCGCAGTTAGTTTGATTCTCTCAGTCGAAACACCACTGGCAACGGCAAATCCGACTCGCTTCCCCTTTGCAGCACGTACAGCAGTTCCAGCTGTAGCACCGTCTGATGCGGTGACGACACCCTGATCAATACTTGTCGAAACCCTGTTCTCATAAAACACAAAGATCTCGAACTCTGCAGAGCTATCCAGAGACTTCGCATATTTAATACCTGTATCAGTTGCGGAGAGTAATTCGTCTTTTAGATTATCAAATTCCATTCATAATCAACTCCTTGCTATGCCTCCCCACCAAAGGTCACGTCATTAATGAGCAACTTTGGTCCTCCCATCCCACACGGTAATGGAGATTGTCCTCCCTTTCCACAACCACCAAAGTATCCTGACCTGAGTTTCAATTCCTTTGTTCCTCCTTCAACCTTCGATAGAAGGTCTAGAATATTACCTGATAGAGCTACTTCTCTAATGGGATACTGAATCTCACCGTTATCAACCCAGTAACCACGTATTGCCTTGAATACGAAACTACCATCGCCTTCAACTTGCCCCCCTGATGTTTGAATTGCATAAATTCCAGTTCCTAGCTGTTCGATTGCTTCATCATCATTGAAATTGCCAGGTAAGAAGTAAGTGTTTGTCATTCTTGGTATTGGTGGAAAGACAAAACTAACTGCTCGAGCATTTCCGGTGGGTTCTTGCTCTAGTTTGCTTGCTGTTCCCCGATTGTGGAGATAATGCTTTAGAACACCCTTATCCAGAATTGTAGTCTGATTTGTAGCTATGCCCTGATCATCATAAGGAAGCCAAAGACCTCCATATTTCTTGATATCCGGAACACCTCCATCAACAATTGTTGCCTGATCAGTCCCTAGAGTATGACCAATCTTTTCAGTTAAAGGGGATCCTCCCGTTACGATAAAGTCTGCTTCACTCAGGTGACCGAATGATTCGTGTGCAAGCACACCTACCAAATTCTCTTCAATGAGCGCACGGAATTTTCCAGCAGGACATGCTTTTGCCTTGAGCTGTTCTTTTGCTCTAGAACCAGCTAGTTCACCCATCTTCTCAGGAGTAAATTCTTCTTTCTCATACCCCTCAAGACCAAATGTTCCTCCCTGACCCATGGCACCAACCACCATCGCACCTGAATCTGTTTTTGAAGTTACGTTGACTCGTAAATCAGAAACTAAGAATTCCCAATTTATTTCTGAACCATCACTATTTGCTAGCATCTTTGGACCGTATAGCTCACCCCAACGTGTGTGAATACTCCTGATGTTCTCACCATGTTCTCTTCCGGCTTCTGATGCCCTGTTCACCATGTCGATTTTTTGGTTTAGTTCCCTATCACGTGGATGAATTTTCACGGTTGGCGTATCAGATTTCTGACTCTTAACCGCAGATCGTCGTTCAAACGGTAACTTTAGTTTGGCGGCTCTTGAAGATGCCTTAGCCATCTTGTACGCTTTTTCAACAGTGCTTCGGATATCTTTCCTCTCCGTGCTAGGAGTAAATGAAAAACCCGAAACTCCATCTACATAGGTAGTGATTGCAAATCCCATTCGAGATTTGACTTGAATATCTTGCCAAATATCATTGATTCGCTGCAAGGCTCTTAAAGTGAGATCGTCGTATCTTGCTTCAACGAAATCTGCACCAAAATCCTCACCAATGCGGACACATTCCTGTAATTTGTCTAACATGTTTTAGATACCTCTATCATGCTTCATTGTTTCAAAGAAACTGGTCACTTTCTATTGGGTTACTGGTCTTCTCTCACCATACTCTTGGTAATAAAAAGGTGATTCCTCACGCGAGTACTCATGTTGTTACTTTTTGTTTTCAAGAATTCTGAACCAATAGGTGTACAAAGTTTTGAAACCCATTGACTCATACAAGGCAAGTGCTGGTTCATTATCCGTTTCAACCTGAAGAAACACCTTCTGCGCTCCATGGTCCTCCCCCCACATTGCAAGAGCACAGCTCAGAGACCAAGCCACCCCTCGATGCTGAAACTCTGGCAATGTTCGAATAGAGAATAACCCAAGCCAATCCTCTTCCACAACTCCTAATCCCATCCCTGCAATATTCCCGTGCATCAAGACTCTAGCTATGTTCTTATCGCCACCAATGCGATGAATAATCTCTCGTCTCACGTCAATTGCAAATTCTCCTCTCTCTGATTTATACAAGAGAGTGTCAAGTGACTCGTCAGTGACCTTGAATAGGTCAACTGGCACACGAGGTCCCAAGCAAGAAATGGTGTCTATTGGAGCTGTCTGCACATCAGTTGTCATCCATTTTTCGAAGCCCTTCTCTTCTAGTAACTTATCAAGCCCGTCTGGTTGACTAGCCGGTGTGATTTTGAATGCCGCCGGAGTGTCCTTCTCATGGTATAACTCTATGACATAATCTACCAATTGTTCAACACTAACACTACTGTCCCATTCCTTAGGTTGGACACTATTGGCTCTCCACGTGACACCATCATTCCAGTGAATGATCCAGCCCTTGTATTTGATAATCTCTCTTGCTGGCCAACAGTGTGATGCCACGAGCTCTAGCTCAGCAATCTCTCTCTCTGACACCATGATGGTTTGATACACATCACGTCGTGTAATATTCATTACCTTTGGCTTTTATCGCCACTTCAGAAGAGTAGTTTCCCGAACAAAACACCTTTGTGACATCTCTACTTCTTTCAATTGAGGATGCCTTGGTGAAACAGGAGCTAGGAGAGATTGCATGGTCCATTGTCACTGGTCTTCACAATGAGATTGTTTCTGCTAGTTCTTTCAGCACTCTTGAGACAACTGAGGCAGCCAGACTTGCAAGCCTTTCTTATGTGATTTCAGCAAGCAGATCCAACACAGATACAAAATTCTCACAGCTCTCCTTTGAAGCTGAACGACTGGGGATTTCGTACAATACTATCTCAGATATTGTGCAGACAGGTTTGGACTCCTACAAAGGTCCATTGCTATACGATTTTGAACTCTCTGATTTAGTTTCACTTCTTGGATTGATTCATTCAATCGGAAGCTATCATCTACCTCTACAACATGATCAAGGAACTTCACAAAGACCTCTCGGAGCGTATTATACTCCACAACGCATAGCAGAATACATCGTTTCACTAACCTTGACTCCCACTCTTGACAGACTGGCTGGAAGTGTATCAAATACTGACATTAGTGCTCTTGAAGAGATTCTGTCATTGCGAACCCTTGACCCAGCCTGCGGACCTGGAGTCTTCCTTGTTTCAGCGATGAACACCTTCGTCAAAGCAATGGAGGATGGAATTCGTCTTGCTCGTGAATCAGGAGTGACTGATGAAACCCTAGAAGAAGCTGGAGTTTTGAATTATCTCCAAATAATTCGTCGAAACTTGTACGGTGTTGATGTTGATGCTGGTGCTCTGGAAGTCACGGATATATCCCTCGGTTTACTCTCCACGAGTACAGATGATTCGTTTTTTGGTTCGAGTCTGAAACAGGGAAATTCCCTAATATCACTCAAAGGTTTGAATAGCAAACAATCGCACGGTCATTATTTCTCAAACACCGCGACTCGTATACCGTTTGAATGGCCTGATGAGTTTGTAGAAGTCCTGAGAAGCGGTGGATTTGATTTTGTGGTCATGAATCCCCCCTATGAAAGATTGAAACCTAATCTTGCTGAATTTCTAAGAGAGCGAATTATAACTGGAAACAGAATAATCGACCTTGAGGAATTCAATGTCTATAAAGAACAATTGAAAGAAGATCTAGAGTACTTCCGAGAATCAGGAGAGTATCAGCTTGGGAACAAATATTCAATTGATGTCCATCGACTCTTTATCGAAAGAGCGATTCAATTGTCCAGAGAAGGAGGGAAAATTGGTTTTATTGTCCCCTCAACGATTCTGGGCGATCTCTCAGCCTACCCGCTTAGAAAATCAATTATTCAGGAGAATGAACTTCAAACTGTAAGCGACTTTGTGGAAACCTCCAGACTCTTTGATGGTGTAACACAATCAGTTTCTGTGTTGTCTCTTCAGAAGGGTGGAACGACAACTTCGTTTCAAGCTCAGTTCGGTCTCAAAGACATTGATGAAGTATCTACTCGGAAAAGAGTCCGAATTCAAACTAAGAGAATTGAGAGCGTAGCTGGTCCATTCCTTAGCATACCTCAAGTGAACAGGGGTGGTTGGACTCTTCTTGATAAATTGCATAAACACCCTACTATTTCCTCAGTTGACTGGCTGAGCGTGAAACGGGGTGAATTAGATCTCACGCTGAACCGTTCTTGCATAATCCCAAATGAAACGAGATTTCGGTTAATTCGAGGGTCAAATATATCTCGCTATTCACTACTCTCAAAATCGACGAGAACACCTGAGTTTGTGGATATTGATAGATTGAGAGAAACTATGGGTTCTTCTTCCAGAATTGACCAAATCAACAAACCTCGAATCGCGTGTCAACAGGTTTCGAATAGGACACAGCGATGGCGCTTGAAATTTGCAAACGTACCTTCAGGATTCGTTCTTGCTAACTCCTGTAATTACTTATTCCTACAAAAAGGAACAGATAAGATCCGCCTGTCATTGTTATTGGGTATTCTAAACTCTGAGCTAATGAACTGGAGATTTGCCTTGACGAGTACAAATAATCACGTTTCAAATAGAGAGCTTACTCAGCTACCACTACCTGAGATCGACTCCATCTCCACGGATCTATTCAATTCGATAGTATCAGAAGTGAAATCTATTCGAACTGGCAATGGCGGATCACTGACAACAATAGAAGCACATGTATTCTCTATCTATGGATTCTCACCAAATGAAGCACGAATTATCTTAAGGATGAGGCACACTCCAAAGAACGAAGTCCAAGAGATTGTGAATACTCTTCATGTCATTTAATCAGAAGACTTTCAAGTACGTAGCCTATCACAATCCTGTGAACTCCATATCGCTAGTTTCAGTCGAGTCGCCAGTTCGAGAAAACGCAGTGGAGCTTCTCTACAATCACGTTTGCTCTTCTCTAAGTGACCTGGATATGGAGATGATTTGCTCAGTTCCTCAAGGGGGAAATTGGCAAGACATTCCTGAGAAAGTTGTTGAGAAATCAGCTCGTCTTACACAAATACGAAACTCAGGAGGTCGCACAACATATTATGGTAGACTATCAAACAATCTACCAAGCTATACAGTGAATACATACTTTAATCGTCCGGGAAACGGTACATTTGTTCATCCTCATCAAGATCGATTAATCTCTATGCGTGAAGCAGCTCGACTTCAATCATTTCCAGATCATTATCGATTCCTTGGAAGCTACAGTTCAAGATACAAACAGATTGGAAACGCGGTTCCACCATTTCTGGCAAGGGCTGTTGCAGACCAGATTCAGACTGGTCTGGTATTGGATATGTTTTCAGGAGCTGGCGGTCTTTCTGAGGGTTTTATCCAAGCTGGTAATGATATTGTTTTGGCAACGGATTCAAATTCACACATGTGCGAAACTTATAGGTACAATCACCCCAAGACCAATGTTGTTCTCGCTGATGTTGACAACCCATCTCAATCTAAGGAATTGCTCGAGGAGATAGAACGTACACTAAAGGGACGAACACTGACCACCATCGTTGGTGGACCACCCTGTCAAGGTTTTTCGACAGCTGGACGAAGGATTCCTGCTGATTCAAGAAATTCACTAGTGTTGAAAATGCTCGATTTCGTTCAGTCACTTGCGCCTGAGAATGTAGTGATTGAAAACGTTCCAGGAATGAAGTGGATGAAACAGGGGGAGGTAATTGGAGCAGTCGTAAAACGGCTTGAAGCTGGAGGATATGCAACAACTGTACTCGACTTGAAAGCAGAGGAATATTGTGTTCCCCAGAGGAGACGGAGGGTATTTGTCGTGGCTAACAGAAATGATGAACCTCTCTCTGTTCCAATAGGTATCCTCGCGCCAATTGTTCGAGGGAGGACTCGTAAGGATTCCCGACCCGGAACAAAGGACCTGCCTCCTCCTGTTACTGTGTCAGAAGCTGTTTCAGACTTACCTTCACTCTCTTCAGGTGAAGGAGAGGACAGAATCGAATACATCCCAAGTTGGACCAAGACTGACTATCAACGATTAATGCGGAGTAACTTAGAACTCGGGGATTTCATCACAAAGAGAGCCGAACAAGGTTGATTAGTGAAGGATGAAGTGAACTATTTGAGAGTGTTCACCGGAGGAAAATTCAGTAATGATTGTGAATGCCGTTCTCTACGACCTATTAGGATCGAAGGCATTAGCGCATATTACTTTTAGTCGCGACACGGTTTCTGAAGATTTTCTCCAACGAGTTGTTGAAATCTACTATCAGCTAATCCAAGAAGATTCTGCACGTGAATTTGTAACAACAGAAATTGAGGGTAATGGCACGATTATTTGTAAAGTAAGTAAAGTGACTCTGGTTGTTGGCGTGACTGATACTAGTAATGTCACAGATGATGATGTGGAATTGATGAAACAATTTTCTGATGCAGTCGTGAAACGGGTGGAACAATCATCAGTCAGAGTATTCAAGGAGGAGTTTGCTATTCTTGCTGAAGATCTTCTGAGAGAACGCATCCGCATCTGTTTCATTACTGGTGAAGATCCTTCATTCGAGGACAAATCTGGTTCTGCTGTTGAGACGCTGTTCAAGACTCGGGGTCTGAAAGAACGTGCTTACACATTTCCAACTGCTATTGGTCCGTTTGGAGTTGAGATCATGCGAATCTCGCACGATGAAATCATCAAAGCTGACTGGTCTGAGGAACTGTCAGATACTGATATATTTGCACTGATTGTATCACCACCCTTACCAACATCCGACCGAGTTGAGCAAGTTGTTTTGCGCATAAGAGATGATTCCTCTTCGGAGCTAATAATCGTACCTGGATCTGACAGTCAACTCGAGCTAGCTCGGGAGTATGAGGAACTATACGGTCTCGAGCTTTGCGATTCAGTTTCTCCGAAACCAACAATCCTTCTTCTTTCCGTGATGGCTATTGCAGGCTTCTCGGATATGCATCCTGAGTTGGCACTTGAGAATTGGAGTGTTGATACAACTGTGGATCAGGTCATCACATCTGATAAATCTGAAGCTGATGCACTGAGTCATCAAGCGTTCTTCGTCGTTGACAGACGGACTGGTGAGGCAGCCTACAGCTACTATTATGAAGAGAAATCAACACTCCTCGAAATTTCACCGAACATTGTGGCTGCAATTTCTGCATTCAAGTTCGACCCTGCAACTCCAACTGAAACTTCTGTATTCCAAACAGGTGACCTCAACTACATAATCATTGAACGAAATGAATATGTCTACACACTGGTCACAGGAAAAGATGCGGATGTAGAAAAACTGCGAGAGAGATTCTCATTCCTGCCTGACCTGTTTATGGATGAAGTGCCTGAGGTTATCGATACTCCGACGGATTTATTCCGGTCCCCGCCGTTTACACTTAAACTACTAGCAACGCTGCCACCTGAATCCATTCCCGGAAGAATGGCACCATCACAGGCACGAGCTTTACTCTGGGAACGATTTGAGAATGCGCCACTTAGAGACTTCTTAGAAGCAGTCTGGACTAAATTAGATGGAACACTCACTATGTCCCGGCTAGTGCCTGGTAAAGGACCAGAGATTATGCTAGGGGCAGTTCATCTATTGAATAGATTGGGCGCGATAAAATTCGATTTACGAATTGGACCCGATGACTCTCCAGTATTAAGCGGAGTTCCAGATGATGAAGTGCTCTCACTATATTCACGGGTCGACGAGATACTCGCACTCGTTGATGGCACTAGAACAATTGTTGATATAGCAAATCTATTAGCGCTACAACCAAGTGTTCTAGTTACAGTCTTTGCCGAGCTCCATAGAAGGGAAATTGTGACAATTGATTAAATCTAGAACATATACCCATAAGGTTCAAGAACGCTCGGAACGAGCAAGAAAAGTAGATAACACGATGCAAATTATCTTCCACACTCGGATGTGAAAACTTGATACACAACGTTCTTCTTGTAGAAAAGGCCGATGGCAACGTTGTAGTCAAGACTAGGTTCTGGAAGATTGATTTTCTGGAAAATGATGTCAAAGATTTTCTAACAGGGTATCATGATTTGCTAAACACTGAAGGACTTGCGGCTGATACACCAGTTTTCGTAGCCGAGAAACATAAGGTGTTTCATGGACCTGTAGATGGCGATATGCTCCTCCTCTTTGTGACAGATGGTCGTGATGAAGATCGGGTTATCCAACACAAAGTGCGAGAAGGCGCTGCTAGAATATCCACTGCCCTCAGAGGTAACAGCATTGGTTATATCCGGGATAATCTGGATGATATTCTTGGCGAACTTATTTTCACTCGATTCAAGGTTTCCTTTGTGGGCTCTGGTGGTGTTGGTAAGAGCACACTATTACGGCTTCTCTTTGGAAAAGAACCAGCACCCGGTGGTTATGTGCCGACAATCAATGTAGCTGTCGATTCTTCCGAGACAATACAATTTGGGACATTCTTAGTCACAGTTTGGGATTTTGCTGGACAGGCTGTTTTTCAAGATTTATGGAGCTTCTATTTCTCAGGCACAGATGTTATCTTTCTGATTACTGACTCAAGTTTCAGAAATGTTATGCAGACCAAATCGTTGCTGCGTAACATCCGCAAGGAAGCCCCTGCAGTTCCTCTATTTATCATGGCGAACAAACAGGACCTGCCTGAATCAATGAAAGCGGAAAAAATCAAGCGATTACTTGGAGCCCCTACATTCGCAATGGT
>VAPB010116686.1_pt1 | contig 20473 bp, 22 predicted proteins | sample 3395101 | NCBI WGS metagenome assembly VAPB01 (sample SAMN08290433, study PRJNA428436) | hydrothermal vent metagenome | isolation source: Deep-sea hydrothermal vent chimney | place: Indian Ocean: Southwest Indian Ridge | reverse complement strand
TGGCGTATCTCCTTTGGTTGTTTTTAATTTGCCTATTAAAATTCAACCAGATACGCCGCTTTTTTTTCAACTACTCATACACTACTTTTGATTATATCTCCTGGCCTACCGATAATACTACTTTCGACAATAGTGCCAATGTCAGTTTTTGCCTCTAAATGAAGTTCGTTATCTTTGAATCTAGTCGTTACTTCTGCTTCCTTGGAGTGAGTTACCCCTGGATATATATCCTTGATTTGCTCCCATTCACATTGATAATGGGATCTTGGATCTATAGGATAAATGGATGCTTTGAATTTATTGGTTTCGCCTTTATCTTTTGTGTTAAAAAATGCTACTGAAGATGGCAAGGCGGTATTATTTGGAACAATATAACCAACTCCAGAGTAGAAGCTACCAACATCATCAATATTTATAACTATACTACCATCATGAGTGCCTGTCACTTCTCCGATCCATTGTCCTTTCAATATCTTTTCCCCTTATGGATATACATCAAGTGATTATATAGTTTTCCTAGTTATAACAGACGTTGTTAATTACATTGTTACTTCATAGGCTCATTCTTCAGCCTTTCTATCTCAGCAAGGATTTCCTCTTTAGTAACAGTATCTCCACTAAGGCAGCTTGTTCAAAGGTGTTGCTTAATAGAAGTTCTTCGAAGGATATTGTTTCTTTAGGGTCAAGTTTATTTGCCATTGATTGATCGTACCATTTTCTTCTTATTTATTTTTTGACCAAAACAATATTTCATCACAGGAATTATCCTCACAAATATGTGCATTTACGAAATTCAGATGTGGTAAAGCTTCTTTTTTCCCAAGAACTCTTCCTGCAAGTAGAACTTTTACTTTATTCCTAAATAGTCCATTCGGTATTTTAGATACAATAAAACGCTTTCCATTGCGCATAAAATAAGCTTCAGATGCTGTTCTCATTGTATGAAAATAAGCAACAATACCTATTTTATTTCCTTCATATATAAATGGATTAGAAAACAATTCTTCAATTGAAGGCCAGTCTTGGATTCTACTTTTCTTTGTAAACTTGTCGAAAAGATTTTGTGACTCATCTTGTCTATTCTTAATTTCTATTCTCTTTCTCTCAGCTTCTAATCTTTCCCTTTCTGCGCGCTGCTTTTTCTGTATTTCGCGCCGTTTTTTGTTCTCCCTTTTAAGTCGTTCATTTAGGGGCTTATTAGAATATTCAAACCAAGCAATGCGATCATTAGCATAATTTCTAGCGCTAACTGCGTGTTTCCCCCCTTGTTCTAGGTCAACATCTATATTATTAAATCTTTTTTTATGAGAAACTGGGCACTCTTGAATCGCTAAATAGGCTGCTTCTTTGAGAATATTTCTTGTTGTAGTTTCATTACTAAGGTCAATGTGCAAAGGCACAATGCCTTTGACATGTCTATAAGAACCTTTACATTTGTCCATTTTGAGAGTAACTTCAGACTCTGCTTTATTGGTATTTAATATTTTGTTTATGGAATTCTTAAAATCATTCAAAGATCTTCCACGCTGAAGTTTGCCATTAATAATTATTGTAGGGGTGCCCTTAACTCCGATCCCTGAACCACGAGTAATATCCTCATTTATCTGAGCATCATATTTATTACTCTTAAAATCTAAGGTAAACTTTCTAACGTCTAATCCAATCTGTTCTGCAAGCTCCGTAAATTTATCTTCGGTGAGTTTGTTATAGTTTTTAAAAAGTATGTCATGCATATCCCAGTATTTACCCTGGTCTCTCGCTGCAAGCGCGGCTTTAACTGCATTTCTAGCTTGCTTGTGAATATGTGGAAGCGGGAAGTTTATAAAATTAATCCTGACATCTGTCGGGTATGCTTTTAAAACCTCTTCTAGGGTTGGCTGCAATTTCATAGAATAAGGATCCTGAAAATCAAAAAACACTGTAATGGTAACAGGGGCGTTCTTATTTCCTTTTCCTATAGAATCAAGCGAAGCATTTACGGATTTATTAAAGACAAACATTAGTACAAGAATCACTAATGTAACTAATTTTATTTTATTCATTGGGCCTCCTTCATATAATACCCCAAGATTTTAAACTCAAAACTAATACACTAGTTTATGAACACAATTAACAGCAGAACAAATAATATAGCTTTATAATTCTTAAAATAGGCACTTTGATGACTTGCCAAATATATTCATGATAGGCCGGATAGTTAGTTGTAACATATACTCAAACAGGCAGGGAAATCAAGAAAAAAAGGGCAAATGAAATCACAGGAACACTATTGACAATCCAGAGCAACATATGAAGTTAATTTATATCTCCTATAAGTTATTTTAAATTGACACCAGCGGTCACAAGTTGTACTTTTTCATAGATAAGAAGGATGGCCTTCTTTAACTATTAGCAACATCTACATAAGGAGAAAAAATGTCTACTACAGGAGAAAAACCAGGTAAAGGAACATATGTATGTGATAAATGTGGCCAATCAGTAACCCTTGATGATGATACAGATACTCTACCACCATGTCCGAAATGTGGCGGTACAGAATTTACTCCGTAAAAACTTAATTTATTCAGATCTAATTTAAAACAAAAAGGAGGCGAGACAGTGGTATCAAAGAAAGGTGGTAAAAAAGTTGGTCGTGACACTGGAAGAGGCAAATCTCTTCCCGTAAACGAAGCTCTGAGATGGAAAAAAACCTCAGTAGGAAATTCAGTAAAGCCATCTAGGAGAAGTGACAAGGGGGCTGATCGCACACACAGTACTGGACCCAGAAAAAAAGATGAATAGACTCTTATGAAATTAAGTAAATATAGAGAAACTTATTATGATTATTCCGGAAAAGTTAGTGATGTAGCTCGGCAGCTATCGTTCGCTGGAATAGTGGTAATATGGATCTTTAAGACAGGTGATAACACAGATCTGAAAGTTCCAAGTAATTTAATTCTTCCTCTAGCCTTGTTTTCCTTCGCTCTTGCCTGTGACCTTTTACAATATATAATGGCTACTGTGATATGGGGATCGTTTCATCGGTATCATGAGAAAAAATTAACTAACTTAAGCGAGGATCCTGATTTAACCGCACCATACTATTTTACTTGGCCTATTACCTCTTTTTTCATCTTGAAGTTAATGTCAGTAATTGCAGGATATTTAATACTTTTAAAATTCTTCTGGGGCTTACTGACGCAACATATTTAAAAGGCGGGGAAATCAAGACAATTTGACCCCATTTTACTACTATCGCTTTGCTGATATCCTGGTAAGGGTCATGTAAAGCGGAATAAAAAGGACTATATCGATGAGGATTATTATCATGGCTGCGGATGATTGTGTGCTGTAAGCAGAGCCGGGATCGAGTTCCGGAGATAAAATATCCGAAATATTCGGGAAAACTATAGCCAGTAATAATACATCAACCAATAATATAATAAGGATGACCTTGAAGAATATTTTACGCTCCCTGCCTCCTGATGATGTCTTTTTACCATGTGTTTTTTTCTTGATCTTCATTGAAATATATCCCCTTTAACATATAACTCCAAAGTATATTAAAACACGCAGAAAATCAAGAGAATTATATTTGCGCGAAATGAAGAAAATACTGGAATATCAGGCCGTAATAATAGTATATTCAATAGTAATAGAAGTCCGCTCAGGGAGGTTCGATGTATGGAAAGAAGACGCCAGGGGAGACAGGGTTTTCGATTTAAAGACGAGTTGAAGGTCGGCAGTGACCGCTATGCCTGTTCTATAGTTAATCTTTCCGAGCACGGTGCTCATGTGGAGATTGCTTCTTCAAAAAAACCTGTAAAGTGTGATCCAGGCACAAAAGTTGAACTGAAGTTTAATCTCGGAGCTGGAAAACCGTTAAACCTGGAGGGAGAAGTAAAGTGGTGCCGTACGGATGAATCACCGCCTAACGAGCTGGTCAGCCATATAGGCATTGAGTTTCATAACCCGCCTGAAATATATATACAATTCATAAAAACATTCCACGTTTGACGATTAACAGGCAAGGCAGGATATTTCGGAAAAATGTCTGTCCAATGACAGCAGTGCGATTTTCTAAAAGCTATTACTTTGCCTTGTTTTCTTTTTTTAGCCACTCAAATTTGGTAAGAGACAGTTTATCATGACTTCCTGAGTCAAACTGAGGGCCTGTAAATGTGATCTTAAAGCATGAATGGGACTTGTATTCTTTAAGTACCGGCATTTTATCCGGTGCCTTTGTCAGACTGGAACCTTTCCTGCCCAGCCAGGTAATTTCGTGCATTTTCCCGTCCCTGGGATCAAAAATTATCCTCATTTTATTCATGTGGGTTTTGCCGGACGATATTTGAAGATAAAGAGTGACCCGGGGTTCATCCTCACTGCGCAGAACAGCTGAACTTTTTACAGTACCCCTGAACCTGAAGTCTTTAGCTGACGCCGTTGATACCGACATAACTAATATACAGATAACAGTAAGTGCAATTCTGCTCATATTGTAATATAACACGGTATGTTGAATATCTGCATTTTTCTGATAATATTTAAACCTTTTATATTATATATGCTCAATAACCAGCTGAGAAAAAGGCCTGGAATAAACTGGCGGCACACTGTATATTCAAGGAAAAGCGAAGCTTCATGGAGTCAGGGCATGTCAATTGAAAAAAGGCGTTATGAAAGAAAACCGCTTAGTCTAAAAGCCGGGTTGACCGTTGGCGAAGAAAACTACTCCTGCGTTATTCAAAACCTTTCACTGTACGGGGCATATATTATAGCTGATCCTCTGGGGACGGCTGTTGAATTTTATGCTGACACTAGGGCCGAACTGAAATTTCAGCTTCCCGCAGGAGGATTATTTAATCTGAACGGGGAGATAAAGTGGACCCGTGTAGACAGTTCAGGTTCCGATCATTTCGTTTATCATATCGGAATAGAAATATTGTCCCCACTTGCCGAATTTGTAGAATTTGTGAGTACTCTTTCTTAAGCCCAGCAACTGTAAGTTGCAGGACTATAATTTACATTTAACTTCTAACCTTTCTCCTGATAAATACTGCCGCAGTCCCGCTAATAAGCACAATAATGATCATGGTAAATGGATATTTAATACTATAGACCAATGGCGAAAGAGCGGCCCTTGTGACAGTTCTTAATGTTTCGTGTTTTAAAATAAAATCAGCTGCCGGAGGAGAGTATTTATAATAAAGCCTTACAAACTCTCTGCCGGCGGCATTGGTCAGAAGATATTTGTCCCTGAACTCCCTTAATACAAAGACTTCATCTTCCATATAACTGCCATAGGCCGCAGTAGCAATGAAACAGCCGTCATTCTCCTGAGGCGGGTCTGCCAGAGCATCAAGAAGGATCCCTATTGCTTCAAAAGCTCCTATATCGCAAGTAAATATTCCATCAGCATCGCCGTCCATCGGACGTTGACTCCCTGTCTGGTCGGTGGCCGGGCACGCGGTATTACTGCCTGTATCTATTGCAGGGCTTCCGGCTAACAGTGCGTGGGTAAAGGTAGGCCCCCCATTGTCCTGGAGAGGACCAAGCATGGGGTTTGTATTTGGCATATCTCCGGCACTGGCCAGGCCGCATGTGTTATCGCTGTCTAAGTTATAACCGCTTGAGGACAATATGCCGCCGTTAATGCAGTCAGTATTAGTATTGCCGGATAATATTGTATTTCTTAAAGTGACTGCACCAAAACAGTTCACTAAACCTGTATCAGTGTTACTGCTTATAGTACTGCTGATTATAGTTGTAATAAATGCCGGATTGCATCCGTTTCCAAGACCGATACCTGTGTTACTGCTGACAGTTGCATTGGTCAGTAAAGCTGTGCCTGCCTGAAAGATACCGCCGACACCATTGATCAGTGCGGGTACATTACCGCTTACTGTAGTACGTTCAATAGTGAGATCACCCTGATCGTTGGTAATTCCGCCACCGTCTCCGGAGGTTGATAAATTGCCGCTGACAGTAGTATCTATAAATGTTGCTATACCACCCCAGTTATAAAGTCCTCCTCCGCCCAAAACCCCATCATTATTGGTGCCGATCGTGCTGTTGGTAACCGTTAATATCCCCCAGTCAAAAGGCGGGAAATTTGTATTGAGTATTCCGCCGCCACCGCCCACAGCCACATTGCCACTCAGAGCACTATCGGTAATATTCAGCGTTCCACCGTAATTATAGAGACCACCTCCGTCAGCAAAAAATGCCAAATTACCGCTTACAGTGCTGTTTATCAGTGTTGTTGTCTGGCCAGTATTATTATAAATGCCGCCGCCAAAGTCCCAGGAGACATTATCTCTTACCGTGCTGTTAGTAAGCGTTAATGTTCCGCTTTCATTCCAAATACCTCCTCCGTAAACAGGTATGCCGGTAGTGGCCCAGGCGTTCTGTATTGTTACTTCCGAGATGTTAATATCAGCTGAATTATCAATATGAAATGCCCTGTCTGGACCGAGTCCAAACCAGTCGCCGTCAATGAAAGTAACTGCTTGGCCAGCGCCTGTAATTGTTAGCGCACCACCGTTGCCGTCTATATACAACTCTCCATTGGCACCTTGCAGATAGCTGCCCGCAGGCAGTACGATATCATCGGGGCTGGATAAGGCATTAGCCTCCTCAATGGCGGCTCTGAGCGTACAATTCCCGCCCCCATCGTCGCAGACGCCATTACCGGGATTATTATCTCCTGCGTCTCCTGTGTCGTCCACTGAAAAGACCACTCCCCATCCTTTGCCGGGCAGGGTAAGCATTAAAACAATGACTATTAACATATATACTCTTTTCATTTTACTCCTCCCCCATTTCTTATTATTAATATGTCAATATTAATCCTGAACCTTTATCAATTCAAATACTTCCACTTCTTCCTTTTTACCTTTAACTTTTATTTTGCCTAAAGAGGTGGTCTCGACCCTGTCCGATACCAGGTCATAAACAAACCGGCTAATAAGGATACAGGTTCCAAACTCTTTATTCGCCCCCTCAAGGCGCGATGCCAGATTGACCGGATCGCCGATCACAGTGTAATCAAACAGATCTTCTGAACCCATATTACCGGCGATGACCATGCCGGTGTTTAATCCGATCCTGACGGATATCTCAGGCAGGCCTTTAGCCTTATGTTCCTTTTTCCGCTGATCAACACGATCCTTCATGGCAACTGCAGCCCTGCAGGCATTCAGGGCATGGTCAGGGTCGCGAAGAGGCGCACCCCAAAAAGCCATGACATTATCACCTATGAACTTATCGATCGTTCCGTTATATTTAACAATTTTCCGTGTCATTTCAGTTAAATGATCGTTCAGGAGTTGTGAAATGTCCTCAGGCGGCAGTATCTCCGATATTGTTGTAAAGCCTGCTATATCTGAAAACATTACAGTTGCTTCCACCTTTTCCCCTCCAAGTTTTATTTCATCAGGTTTGGAGAGAACGCTTTCAAGAACAGATGGTGAAAGATAGTGGGAAAAGGCTTTTCTGATCTCCCTTCTTTTATTCTCGCTTGTTACATACGCGGAAATACCGAACACCCCGTAAGGCGCAAAAAATGGAACCATTGAAGTTAATATCGGGACCCAAAATCGGTGACTATCAAAAATATAATACGCGGAAGCAAGGAATATGCAATAGCAAAGAACCGTTAATGCTCCGCTGAGAACCGGCCTCCACCTGATCTGCAGAAAGCTCCCGGCGATACCGAACAGTAGAAAGAATATGAACCTCCCCGGGATACCCAATCTCGAGACAAATTCATCGTTGATAAAGTCATTTACTATATTCGCGTGGATTTCTAATCCGCTCATGAGACGGTTTTTTGTCGCAAAAAGAAAAAGGAAAGGCGTTGCATAATAATCAGTCCGGATTGCCTCCGGTTCAGGACTCGTACTGACCATTCTGCCGACCAGAACAATTTTGTTCCTGAAGAAGTCATTTGGAAGGAACACATCCGGGTCAAGTGCCTGATAATATGACACAGTCGTGAAACTGTTTGGAGGAACTGCATATGATATATACGCGTCTTCAGGTACAGTTCTGGACTTCTTTATGTGTATGCGCGCTATCTGTTCTGAAAAAAGCAATTCACCTTCCTCAACGGAAGGGAGCCGGCGAACAACGAAATCCCTGTCAACAGGTGTCCTGACAATTCCAGTTAAAGCAAACTCCTTAAATGCCGGAATAGGTTCCATATTTCTTCTTTGGTCATATTTGTCGGTTTTGATCTCGAATATGTCTGACGCAAGAACTACGTTGCCGGCTTTTTTGATGGCATCGGAAAGGGATCTGTCCTCTTCAGGAACTGACGGCTCTGTGAACAGGATATCCATGCCGATCACCGAGGCCCCGGAGTTTCTCAGAGAATCTATCAGCTTCGCATGGAGGCTCCTGGGCCAGGGCCACTGCCTGTTTATCTCTGCAAATGACGGTTCATCAATGGCAACGAGGACAATGTTGTCGGGAACGGATTTATAACTTTTGAAAATGTGCATAAAGTCATAGCCTTTGAGATCCAGGAGTTCAGCCGCAGGCATCAGACTTATGAGAAACGCGGCAAGGCCGCATATGATCCCGATCAGGATATGCTTATTAACGGCATTCATGAGGTTAGAATCTGTACTCTGCCGTCAGGAAAAATGACCTGCCTGCGGCAGGATAAAATAGTTCTAATTCATAGTTTTCGTCAAAAACATTATTAACATCAAGCTTGAACAAAAAGTGTTTTTTAAAAGGTTCCCATGAAACTGAAAGATCCGTTACCGTGTAATCGGACAATCGATAGGTGTTCTCCGGGTCTCCAAACTGTCTCACAAAATAACGTGTCTGTAGAGTTGAAGAAATATGCTGAGGGAATACAAGAACGATTCCCGCCGTAGCAGAGTGCCTTGGAAGAAGCGGAAGAGTCTTTCCTATGTTAGGGCCGTTTCTGTTCTCGCTGAGGGAATAGGTATATATTGAGAAAAAACCGATACGGTCAGTCAGGATAGTATTCAGAGCGCCTGTAAGAAAATAAGTCCAATTCTTATCATTGGTTACGCTGATGCTGTAAAAATCCCTCCTTTCAGCGCTTACGCTTGTGAAAAACTTTTCTGTCCATCTTGATTCGACCTTGATCTGGGTATCTGTAAACTTTGAGCAGGGTACAAGCTGGATGAATTTGTAAAATAGCCCCGCGGTTGTCGGAGGGGATAACGATAACGCCTTGCCGGCATAAAGTCTTTTTTGAAAAGCAGCCCGGAGAATATGATTTTCGCCGAACTTCAGGGAAGCTCCGGCCCTGGGATGGAACTCATCATCGTGTGCAAGTTCTTCAGCGACACTGAACCCCTGCTCGGAGATAAATATATTGCTTTTGCAATATTCATAGAAAATACCAAGGTCCAGTAGCAGATCATCTGTAGGTTTCCACCTGTCTGCTATATATGCGAGTTTGGATTCGGTTTCAAGTTTTGAAAAATAATAAGAATCCCCATATTGATATTCCAGCATACCAATAAGTCCGCCGGGCAGAAAGCTCTCATCATCCAGGCCGATCATCCCCCCGGTTGGAGTTATGCTTCGCTTTCCATCTAATCTTAATTCTGCAGGCGGATAATACTCGACTCCGTATGTGGCTTCATGATTTTCCCCGATGTCAAAGATATGCCTTAATTGGTAACCTATTTCTTCATATTTGTTGTTAAGGTATCGGTCAGAATTTGTATCCAGCGAAGAGGGTACAGTAACAGGAAGCAGCGGAAATAGCATCAATGCCAGTGTTCCTGTTGAGTCAGTAGCATAAAAACTGTTCGGTCCAATGCTCCCCAGGAAGTATATTCCTTTTCTCTGAAAAGCCAGTGCGTCGTCAAGGCCAACTTCGTTTATTAATGAAATATCAAAGTTGTTCAGGCCCGTGGACCCGAGAGGGGACGGGTTGTTGAACTCGCCATCTGTCGTGTAGAAATCGACATCAAAAAGCAGGTAATTATTGTGTCCGAATCTGTGGCTGTAACCGGCGGTTATCAGAAAGTTCCTGTTTCTTTGTACATCATCGGGATCAGGCATGGTCACAGGCCCGGGAAGTCCGAATTTTTTTTCTCCCAGCGCGCCAAGCACGATAAAGCCATTTTTGTAGTTTGGTTTCAGTCCGAACGAGAATGTGAGAGAATTCTCTTCCATAAAACCATTATTCCTGAAACCCTCATTGTCAATGTTTTCAAATACAGCGACATATGATATCTCAAATGGTTTTCTCATATATCCCGATTGTCTTACTCGGTGTTTTCTGGCAAAGCCGCCGTCCTCATCTCCGATCGTAGTGCCTACTGTCAGGTTGTGCTGCGGATGTCTGACAATGTCCTGATATCTGTTGGAATACCCCATTGATACAGGACTTAAGAGAAAGCCCTGAAGCGCTGTGCTTATTGACTGTATCGGGTTGTAATACGTACGTTGATCGTAGACGTCTGATAGAAAGAAATAGCCTGATGCGTCATAAGGGTTGAATGATTCTTCAGCATAGCTTGTGGCCCATTCAACCATCCCGAGGTCAAGGAGGGCTGAACCGAGGTTTGATATGCCTTTCTGGGTTTTTTCAATAGGATTAACGCTCTTCAGATTTGGCAGAAGTTCCAGGGCTTTGGTGGCTTCTGTTACTGACTCGAACGGCCTGTATGTATCCTGATAAATTATGTGCGCTATCATATGAGGCAGAGGGTCTTTCGGATCCAGAGATTGAGCAAGCGACAATTCTTCAAGAGATCTTTCAAAATCCTGGAGCTGATAATACGCGATTGCCAGAAAAATGTGCGGTTCCGCAAACTCAGGCTCGAGAACGCTGACTTTGAGAAAATACTGAATAGCTTCCTCAGTTCTGCCCTCCTTAAGCGCAATGTAGCCGAGCCCGTTCATTGACTGATAATCAGAAGCATTCAGCTCAAGGGCTTTATTTAAATCACCTCTGGCGCCTCTGATATCTTCAATCCAGTCTAAAAGCATGCCTTTTTCTGACCAGTGTGAATGCCTGCCAGGGTCTTTTTCAATTGCTTTTGAGAGAACCTTTTTGGATTCTTCAAAATGGCCTTTTTCCATTAGAAGTTTACCGAGCCCGCTTAATGCGGCCGCGTTATTAGGATCGAGTTCGACAGCTTTTCTGTAAGACATCTCCGCCTCTTTGCCTCTACCTGCAAGGAAATGGTATTTACCCAGGATCGAGTATGCGCCTGAGGAGCGCGGATTTATCCCAAGGGCATTATCCAGAAGTTCCTTAGACTTATGAGATTCATCCAAAACTAGAGAGAAGTCGGCGGCCAGTATGGAAAATCTTTCATCATCTTTATATCTGCCGGCGTATTCAGAACACATTTCAACTGCTTCTCTGAATCTGCCCGTATATGCCATAAAGTTTGCAATCGCGACCCCGATCACCGGATCCTGCTCAGACTGCTCCAGGCCCTCAAGCAGTTTTCCAGCCATTGTAAGTTCATTATTATGTATATGAACCCCTGCCATCCCTATGGACGCAGCTATTTTGTCTTTACCCTGAGAATTTTTAAAAGCGCTTTCAATAATAGACGATGCGTTTTCAGCTTCACCTCGGCCAAGTAATATCAGCCCTTTAAAGATGAGCGCCCGGCTGTTTTCAGGGTCGGTTTTAAGCACTTCATCAAATAGCTCAAGGCTTTTACCATGCTCCCCAAGATCATAAAGCAGCCCGGCATAAAAAATCCTGGACTGCATATCAGCGTGGTCTTTAAGGGCCTTTTCTTCAGCTGAAGGGAGAAGTTCCATAATTCTGTCCCTTCTGTGAGAATTGAAAGGAATGATCTTTGTAATATTAAAAGGATAAGATATGATCCATTGGACCCGGTCTCCGGGCTTTACCAGAAACATCTTGACCGGCGGTTTTCCTATTTCAGCAATTGCCTGCTCACCCGCTTCAACGCTGATACTGCCCTGATCGTTATGCATTTCAATGACACCCCTTATAACCGTAAGGTAGCTTGTTCCTTTTTCATCGACTGCTATGTCCCAGTCAGTGCCGCGTATTGACAGGGTCACGGAAGGTGTATCTATCCTGAGTCCTTCCGGGACCGATTTAGCCCTGCTCCAGATTTCACCGGATTCGAGGTTTAACACGGTGTTCTCTACCGGAGGTTTTTTTACTGATTTTATCGTGAGGATGGTCTTGTTATGTACTTTTATCTGTGTTCCGTCTATGAACAGAATATCAAGCTTTCCATAATTGCCGGTCTTTAAGGAGTCGCCGGAAATAAGGTCCTGATCGGGAACAGCAGGGATCCAGGCCTGCTGCTTTACAAATTTAACATTGCTGTCGCCGCGAGTTGATACAATTTCTGCATCTTTTGATATATCAGTACGAATTACAGGAACAGCGGCAGGACTGACATGCGGGATAAATAAAATTAAACAAATTAATATTAACAATGCCCTCATTTTTTTAACTCCTTTTTATGGATTTTTTAGCAACTGGAAAATGATTGGTTTTGAGAAGAATAAAACGAATTTCGCCTAAAATATTCAACAGCATGAATATATTGCATTTATTGATATAACCTTCTTGTTAGATTTTGTCAAAGAAGAAATACTTATTGTATGTATAAAAAATAATTATTCTTATTTAGAAGACATAATTGACCGGGTTTAATTTTTTGCTGCCTGATAAGCTGGTGCGCTAACTCCTGGTATTAATGGTATATTTTATAGATGGTTGTCTGATTAATGTGTTTATAATTATTTCTTGTTTGAAAATTCGTATTAGTTTTTTGTAAAATTTACGATTCCGTGATCATATCTGTTTATTAAGTCGGAGTTTGAACTTATTGGTATGTGCCTTATGGGCATAGATGCTTATCGAAAGGAGAAATCATGAAGTGTGCTACGTGTAAAAAGAAACCGAGAAACAAGTGTTATAGCGAGGGGTTTGACTGTACCGGAAACATGAAGGGGGGGTATTACTTCATGGCCCGGCCCTGTGGATGAAAGTTGAACCTGATTTTATTTCTCCCCATGGTAATAGATTAATCTTGCATAGAAACTCCGGAATGAATAAAATATTAAACAGGAAGGAGGGTCCTTTGAACAGAGAGTTTGATACGTGTCCATACTGTGAGCAGAAAATACTCAAAGGGGCAATGAGATGCCCGGCCTGCCGTAAGATTCTTCTGACGCCGGAAGACCAGCTTGCCACCATTGAAAAACTTAAGAATATAGAGAAGGGTTTTAATATTGGCAAACTGATCAAGTCCATTATATTTTTTCTTGTTTTGTGGGCCATATTCTTTTTTTTCTTTGACGATATTAAAGACATTGTCTATAGGTTCCTCTAATCAAACAAAGAGCTCTTTGAGGAGTACTGCGATTTGAAGCAGTCCATCATGAACGAGGGTGTCAGGAATTCTAACGAGTACACCCGGAGAAAGAATGGAATTATAGAGAGAATACTGGGAAGCAATTATTCTCTGAAAAGTTAATCTCTGCAGAGCATTTGTACTTCAGGAAAACAGGAACAGCCATCTATTGCAGCTGCACAGTCGTTTATTCCCTTAATTCACAAACAACTTTATTGGTTGCCGACTGGATTATATAAATTTTGATGTTGTTACTATTAGAGTCGGCCGGGGTTAGCATAAAACCATGCCGTTTTGGAGAGTAGCTCAGGCAATAACCAAAAAGAGTTTCACCGTCCGAAAATTCCACTGCTACTTTGATGCCTTCACCGGGCCGGTTTTCATCGTAGCACTCTTTCCGGTTCTTATCTCCCTGAAAGTCTTTAACAAAGTATACGGCCTTTAAATGCTCCAGGTGGATCATTTCTGTTCCACCCTCTAAAAGGTGTATAAAGAACCTGGGATTATTGGGGCTCCAGTTCTCGGTTTTCCCCTTTTTTATCCTGCCGTCCTTATATTTTATTACTATATCGTTAAATGCCACGGAACTGTATTTTCCTTTCTCGCGTTTATTGTATTGAATTTTGGCATATGATCCAAAATGTGTCAATAACAAAATATTGATTGTATTATTAATGCCGCTTGATTTTGGGTTTTTTATCAGTTAGTATAAACATCTGTAAAAGTGAACATTCGCGGTGCTGTTCTTAATAAATAATTCAAGGATTAGTCGTGCCGGAATTTAAAAATCGGGAAGAATACGAGCAGTGGAAAGCCGAGAAAGCGAGCGGCGGCGCTGATACGAGAAAACGCCAGGAGGAATTTAAACTGCTGGCGATCTTTATGCGCGTACTCTCTGCCGGGTCTGTGGTAGTAATCGTTATTTTTTTTCTTCCCCTGGTTGTTCCGTTTATCGGCGGGTTATCTTCATTTTTTCTTATTGAGGCAGCGTTGATTATTGAGGACTCTCTTTCATCCCTGCTTCAGGCAATAATCCCGACCCAGCTCGGCGGCATAGATCTTACCCGTTGGATATTCATTACGGCAGCTTTTTTCTTCGCCGGCTGGTTCACTTCTATGAGGCGTAATTTTATTATGAAGTCGACACAGGCTTCGTTCAGGTCCACGTTTGAGGACCTTAAAAAGCAGCTCCATCTTTCTGACGACGCACATATACTTGCTCCGATAAAGGAGAAGCTTGAATCTGATAAATTCAACAAAGCTGACAGAAATGAACTGCTGACGCTTTTCGCGGAGACAAAAAAGAAGCTTGATATGATGGGCAGGGACGTGGCTTTTCTTGCGATCGATGTTGTCGGCTCAACGCAAATGAAAGTAGGTGAAGAAAAAGCGTTGGTAGAACTTGATTTTATAGAGTATAAGAAATTCGTGGAAGAAAAGATTAAAGCAAACGGGTCTCTCAAAACTGCATGGACACCGGATGGGGTGATGATCTGCTTCCCGTCTGTTGATTCTGCGGTGAAGGCGGCTCAGGATGTAATAAACGGATTGGATAGTTTTAACAAGCACGTTAAAACTATTAAACAGGATTTCAGTGTGCGCTGCGGCATCAATTCAGGATACGTGTATTATGACGAGAACCAGCCAATGCAGGAAATGAGTGACCGTGTGATCGATATTGCCGGTCATATGCAAAAGCAGGCTGACCCCGACAATATCTGCATAGCGAAACCTGCCGTTGAACCGATGACTCAGAGTGACGGCTTTATCCCCTCCAGCAAAATAGTTGACGGCTACGAGATGTACATCTGGGGGAAAAAATAAACTCCTCAGCTCTATTATCTCCCAGGGATAAATATGGAATTGCAAGCAGGCCGCTGAGTGCCGGAGATTCTAAAATGCTGTTTTTACGGTTGTAATTTGTGACACATTCTCTGGAATATTCTGAATTTCCATAAGCCCTGCAGCCGGTAACTTAAATTAAACAAATTATATCAGAAGAACGGGCATCAGGGAAGGGTCAGGACGGAAGTGATCAGCTACAGGGTCCTGAAATACGTTTCGAATTCTGCCGGAGGATTAACAATTTCCAGGCCCATAATGTCTGTTAAGCCGACAGGAGGGGTCTTGAATGACCACTTAACTCTGCACTGCAAATCCATTGAACTGCCTTTTAAGGTTTTGAACTTCAGCTGAAACAGCTTTTCTTTAGAGAATGCCCTTGATGATGTCATAGGCCTGGTCGTAATGGAAACACCCTTTATTGAGAGGTTATTAATAGTGACAGTGTGGTGTTCACCACTGGCAAGAAGGTTGGCACTCATATTGATTTTTTTCCTAAACGACTGTCTTCTTTCCATCTGTATATATATCCTTACACTAATTTTTGCAAGTTTAACAGAATATTACGGAAAAAGAATAGATAATGTCCTCAATGATTATTCTCTGATTCATTATCCGGGACTAGTACAACTTTCAGGGATGATTTGCCTGAGGCGAGTTCAAACCCCTGCTGGATCTGAGACAAAGGCAGTCTATGAGTTATTATTCCATGAACATTGATTTTATTGTCTGCGATCATGTTTAATGCTTCCCGCAGGTCTTCAGGATCAGCTCCGTATGAAAAGATTGATGATATCTCATTCCTCCAGAATCGGGCTGAAGGTATTAAGATATCGGCATCAGGCACCGCAAAAAAAAGTATTCTTCCTTTTCTTTCTACAGAGACGACAGCATCCCTCACGGCCTGGTCTGAAGATGTACATACGATTACAATGTCCGCCAGCCGTCCTTCATTTAGTTCTTTAAGCATGTCAATGGTGTATTCCCCGGCATTTACTGTGTGGTCGGCTCCGAACTCCAGGGCCTTGGCCAGCTTATACGGGTTGATGTCTGAAGCTATTACTTTAGCGCCCCTGCTCTTTGCAAGCTGGACATGCAAAAGGCCGGACACGCCGGAGCCTATTATTAAAACAGACTGCCCCTTTTTGATTTTTACCTGCTTTTGGCCGGCGATTACGCAGGCAAGAGGCTCGATCATGGTGGCATCATCAAACGATACTTCATCAGGCAGTCTCAATGTGCCGTATCTGACGTTCTGTTCGGGTATTCTTACAAGTTCCGAAAAACCGCCAGGATCATAATTCCCGGCATGAAGCGACTCACATGCGGTATGGTTGCCGTTGGTGCAGTGACGACATGAATAACAAGGGACATGGTGGGAGACAAATACCCTGTCCCCCAAATTTATATTTTCTACTCCTTCTCCTATTGCCGCTATCTCTCCTGCCATTTCATGACCGAGAACCCGCGGGGCTTTTTTGATCCTGTACCACTGCATAGTGTCAGTTCCGCAGATGCCCGTTGCTCTCATTCGTACCAGGACTTCACCTGCGGATATGACGGGCTGAGGGCGTTCTTCTATCTTGATATCATTATTGTTATAGTAAACGGCTACCTTCATAAAACAAGTTATTGAGTTATTGAGTCATTGAATTATTGAGGTGTCAGATATTAATTGAACGTTATAATTAAAAAATTACTTAATAACTAAATTTCTTAATGACTTTTTTGCGTGCGCAGATTATTTCTTTGACTTAGAATATATATCATATGCGTCATCGACAGAGGCTCCCTTATGAACGATAGCTTTTATGGCTTTTATCATTCCAACCGGATTATCGCTCTGGAATATGTTTCTGCCCATGTCAACACCCGAAGCACCTTCCTCTATTGCGTTTGAAGTCATTTGAAGTGCGTCTTTTTCAGGTATCTTTTTGCCGCCTGCCATAACAATAGGTACAGGACATCCCTCAACAACTTTGTGAAAGTCGTCGCAATAGTAGGTTTTGACTATATGAGCGCCTATTTCGGCGGCAATTCTGCATGAAAGCCCAAGATATCTGGCGTCCCTTGCCATTTCCCTGCCGACCGCGGTAATCGCCAATACGGGCATGCCGAACCTTTCCGCTTTGTTAACGAGCCGGCCCAGATTTGTAATTGTTCTGTCTTCATTGTCTGAACCTACAAATATCGACATTCCGACTCCTGACGCATTCAGCCTTAAGGCATCTTCCATGGATGTTGTTATATCCTCGTTGGACAGTTCACGAAGTATACTCGGACCGCCTGAGACTCTTAAACATATCGAAGTGGATGTCCCTGGATCTATAGATGTCCTCAGCATTCCCCTCGTTATAAACAGGCAGTCCGCATGAGGCACAAGCGGAGATATGCTTTTTTTAAGGTCTTTTAACCCCGTAGTAGGACCCTGAAAGTATCCATGGTCAACAGCTAACATGACGGTTTTCCGTGTTCTGGGGTTAATAATACGAGACAGTCTGTTTTTCATTCCAAAGTCCATGATCAACTCCCTCCGGTATTCGTTCAGTATTAAATGGTTATCACTATTTTTATGTTCTGTCAATCAGCCGGGCGGCAGAACAGTCTGTATAATGTTTCGGTTATCAGGGATACTTTCATTTATAAAGGTTAGATTTACTATCAAAAAAATACAGACCATGTACTGTATTTAAGCGTGTATGCATGATTATGAGCATGTGAAGTCAGAGAAAGAGTATTATCTCAGTTCAACAATCAGATTGTTGAGAAAAGATCTTTCATTTTCAGTCAGTTCCGTGAATTTCAGTGCTACTTCGTAAAGAGGCGCGGTGTCAAATTTTTTCTTGATAGACCCCGTTAATGATTCTCTTATAACAACGGCCAGCGGCTTTATCTTTTTGTCATTTCTGTCGCCGATCTGCACCCTGTATTTGCTGGTGATATTCAGACGTTTAGATGTTTCAAGTAAAATGCCGCCTGAACTAATATCTTTAATGACTACATCGTCCGCAAGAAGGAGTTTTGCTTCGTATTTGTTGCCTGTTTTAACGCGCGTATGCGCGCGGGGTTTGAGATTTTTTTTCATTGTAACAGTTAAGGATAAAACTCAGGAGAATTCACGACTCCTGGAAACTTTAATTCTAGCATATTTTACAACAAAAGCAAAGAGTTACGCATATAAAAGAGGAATTTCCACTAACACGCGGCACTGCGCCGCATATCAATGCTGATTGCGACACCTCAGGTTTATTTCCCCGCAGGCATTTAAATGTTCTTTTTAAATACGGCGATATATGGAAGGTTTCTGAATTTATTGTCATAGTCCAGGCCGTAACCTACTACATATTCATTGGGTATCTCAAAACCAACGTAATCAAGTGGTATGTCAGTTTCTCTGCGGTCTTTTTTATCAAGAAAAGTGCATATTTTAAGGGACGCCGGGTTTCTGGCAAGCAGCATGTCATAGATGTATTTAAGAGTAAGTCCTGTATCGACAATGTCTTCAATCAAAAGCACATGCCTGTCCTTTATATCTTCACGCAGATCCGCATGAAGCCTTATTTTTCCGGTACTTTGAGTTTGAGCATAGCTTGAAGCGATGAGAAAATCTATATCCATAGGCGTTTGAATTGCCTTTACAAGATCGGAAAAGAACATAAACGCTCCCTTCAGTATCCCTACAGACAGGATCTCTTTCCCTGAGTAGTCGCTGGAAATTCGGCTTGCCAGTTCCTTAATGCGGGTTTGGATCTGGTCTACTGTGTAAAGCGGCTTGCCGGTAATCATTAGTAACTCTCCTTGATGAATTCTTTTATGTTTAAACTTTCAGAAATTATATATTATACTACCTTACTACTTCTATTCTATCATTTATTTATAAATTTACAAATGAAAGTTATATAATTTACCATGTTAAACAAGCTTGGCAGAATCATTACCGTGAGTAACCTAACGGCCCTGATAGTCGTTGTATTGGTTGGAGGGGCGAGCATATTTCTGACGAGGCATATCTTTCAGAATACAAACAAGACCAAGGAAATAAGCGAACGTATTGTAATGCTTGAGAGTATCCATGCCGATTCTTTTCATTATCTCCTCGCGATTCATAACTTTATGATTGAACCAGGCAAAGTGTATGCGAGGCAGGCTATTTACCTTCTTGTTACGCTTGAAGGGGACGTAAAGAAGTATATATCATTGACCGGTGAGAGCACGACCGGGGATCAGGAAGCGGAGACCGCACTGCTGCATTCAATTCTGGGAAAGATACAGAAATCAAAGGGTGTTACAGCGGTTTTTGAGAAGAATTATAGTACGGGGCCTGTAGATAAAAGCGAATTTAATGGACTTGAGAAGTTTGCCGGCGGCATTGAAGCTGACATTGCTGAGATAAACAGGATAAATTTCAGGAAGATATCGGAAATGGAGAAAGAATCCGCCATATATATGAAAAGGATTTATATGTTGTATGTGGTGTTCTTAATGCTGGGAGGACTTTCTATCCTGATCGGTTATATGGTACTTTCAAGTAAAGTTATATCTCCGATCAAAGACCTTGCCTCTGCGACACTGGAATTTTCTGAAGGAACATTCGACAAGAGAGTTAACACAAGCTCCAAAACAGAGATAGGTCTGCTGTACAATTCATTCAACCGGATGGCTGACAAGATCCAGGAGCATAGCAGGCTTATGAGAGGCTTTAACGAAGAGATGGAAGCAAAGGTTAAAGAAAGGACCCTGGAACTGGAAGGGGCAAACGAGAAGCTTCGTAAAACGCAGAACGCCCTTATCAGGTCTGAAAAAATGGCAGCAATAGGCCAGATATCAGCCGGTGTTGCTCATGAGATCAAGAACCCGCTGAATTCTCTGTTTATTAACGCCCAGATACTGCAGCGGGAGGTTTCTGACAAGCTCAGTTCAGACAGCCGGTTTTATGAGTCTGTATCGCTCATGAAGTTTGAGATCAACAGGATAAATAATATTCTTGAGGAGTTTGTGAAATTCGCAAAATACCCTGAGCCGCAGTTTGTGCACAATGATATAAATCAGGTAATTTCACAGGTCGCCGGGCTTATAACCGAGAACGCAAAAAGATCTGAAATAAAAGTCAGATTAACACTGGATAATAATATACCTTCTTTCAGGTTTGATACACTGCAGTTCAAGACCTTGCTTATGAACCTTTCCCTGAACGCATTTAATGCCCTTGACAGAAATGGAGTCCTGGAGTTTAAGACGGCACTGGATAATGGCAATGTGATCCTAAGCGTTTCTGATGACGGCAAAGG
>VAPB010333899.1_pt1 | contig 20705 bp, 25 predicted proteins | sample 3395101 | NCBI WGS metagenome assembly VAPB01 (sample SAMN08290433, study PRJNA428436) | hydrothermal vent metagenome | isolation source: Deep-sea hydrothermal vent chimney | place: Indian Ocean: Southwest Indian Ridge | reverse complement strand
GTCTTCCCTTGGCCGATGACGACGAGGCTCCTTTCTCCGTGCGTCCCCACGGAATGTGGCTTGTTTTCTTTTACCCGCACCCCGCACGTCGATGGCCGATAAGAATGGTACCATAGACGGGTTCATCGCCGTGCGCATGCCGGTCGGCGTTCGGAAACGCTTGGAGTCCGTCTCGGAGGCCCTCCGCGCCGCCGGGGTCGGAGGCGAGTGGCAGGAGGAGGGGACCCACCACCTCACCCTGAAGTACATGGGCGAGATCGAGTCCGAGAAGTACGACGCCATCGCGGAGGCCCTGCGGGAGCCGTGCGGGGTCCTCTCCCTCCCAGCCTTCACCGTCGGGCCACTCTTCACGTTCGAGGCCCACGACGGAAGGACGGTGCTGGCGGCCCGCGTCGGCCCCAAGGGCGACTTGGAGAGGCTGTTCAGGGTGCTTGAGAGGGTGTCGGTCGAGAACGGCGCAGAGAAGTCGAGGTTCCCGTCGTTCAAGCCGCATGTCACGCTGTGCTACCTGGACGACAAGGAGGACTGGACGAGGGCGAAGGCCGAGGTGGACCATCCGGACGAGTTCGGCGAGCTGACCATCTCCACTGTTCCACTGAACGAGTCCAACGGCGAGGATCAGGACTTCAAGGTCAGGCGCACCGTACGGGTGGGTCGCCGCCTTGCCTTCCACGATGTCTGGACCGCCGTCGCCGAACCCCCGTCCGCGAAGGACTGCCGGACGACATGACCAAGCTGTGCAGCGGGCTGAAGAAGGTGACCCTGATCCAAGTGTCCGACGCGTCGTCGCCATACTCAGGAGGGCGGTGGTGCGCGAGGCGAGGCATGTGAGCGTGCATGTCGGAGGGGAGGACTAGCCGAAAAAAGCACTTGCCTTTCGGCTTGACATGTGCTATATTGGATGTGAGGTGATTATGATGATGTTAAACGCGCTAAGCCCATGGTTGCTCCCGTATCTGCCCGAGGAGGTGGCCACCTAAGCTGCGCGTATTTTTCAGGATATGCAGCCCCGGTGGCCCGAAAGGCCATCGGGGCTTTTTTTGTGGATTGAGCGGACATGGCGCAACTGGCGACGCAGCGACCTCAAAAGTCGTTGGGGCTTGTCCCCGTTGCGGGTTCGAATCCCGCTGTCCGTATGAAGGGAGAGACATTGAAAGGGAGATAAGGCGGCAAGCGTCAGAGGCTCGTTCCCGGCACCGCACACTCTCCTCTTCGGCCTCGTGGCGCAACGGCGACGCAGCCCGCTTAAACCGGGTGTCCGAAAGGATTGAGGGTTCAAATCCCTCCGAGGCTATTGAAGGCCCTGTGACGGAACTTGGCAGACGTCGTCGCCTCAGAAGCGGCGGTCCGAGAGGGCGTGGGGGTTCGACTCCCCCCAGGGCCATTGAAGGCTTCGTGGCGGAATGGCAGACGCGACCGTTCGAGAGGCGGTTGCCCGAAAGGGCGTGGGGGTTCGACTCCCCCCGAGGCCATTGGACAAGTGAACAACGATAGGGCGGTAGTTCTAACGGTAAAACGCCGGTCTCCAAAGCCGGATTTCGGGGTTCGAATCCTCGTCGCCCTGTACGCGGGTATGGCGGAATCAGGCAGACGCGGTAGCCTTAGAAGCTACTGGGATTTTTCCCGTGCAGGTTCGATTCCTGCTATCCGCATTTTGGGTAGGTGGCAGAGCGGCGATTGCACCTGGCTGTAAACCAGGCGTCCTAACGGACTTCGGGGGTTCGAGTCCCTCCCTGCCCATGCCGGACATTTTGACAGGGTGTAGGCCAGCCTGGCAGGTCGCTCCCCTCGGATGGGAGAGGTCGGGGGTTCGAATCCCTCCACCCTGATTATTACAAACAGGGTGTAGGCCAGCTTGGTAGGTCGCTTCCTTTGGAAGGAAGAAGTCGAGGGTTCAAATCCCTCCACCCTGAATAGATCAGAAACAGGGTGTAGGCCAGCTTGGTAGGTCGCCCTCTCGGGAAGGGGGAAGTCGGCGGTTCAAATCCGTCCACCCTGATTTGCTAAGCGTCTCTTGTTTTTCCCGGCATGGCTATCGGTCTGTGCGTGACAGTTTGGACACAATAAATCGAGATTTTCGATTCTATTGTCATCGTGAACACCATTTTTGTGGTGCAATTCAAGCGGTATAGGCTTGCCGCGCCATGTGCGCCTTTTACAGCCGTGACACTTTTCCTCAAAATATCCTTCATCCACAAGCCGTTTTTTGAGACGACAACGGTTGTAAGATGAACCCTCCACGAGGATTCTCCCCAAGGCTTTTGCTTGGACACCTGATGATAAAGCTCGAGTCGAGCGGCGCTTACGGTCAAGTCCTTTGGCCCATCCTTGGCCTAGGAAATGCGGACAGTCGATACGCAATGTTTTGATGTATCGTTTGGCTTGCCTGTGCAAACACTTCGGAACACCGATGACGCCGAGTGTCTGTCTGATAGAGTCCGACCGTTTTATGGCTTCACGAAATTCCGTCTGTGTGCATGTTGTTTTGCCAAAATGAAGAGTCGTTGAGTCGGAATCGATTGGACCATACTTGCTGGTATTTTTGCTGCCGAATGGCGAGCAGGTCAAGCAGAACTTTCTCGAACCTATATGGCGTAGAATACCACCGATTGTCACGCGCGTCGAGAACTCCGTTTCACATCTCCTGCATGTCATGCGGCCTCCTTACTTGGATTCTATCGTTTTGTGCTGTCTTGCTGCTCATCTGCTTGGCATGGAGCCTGACCCCAAATGCCAGCAGTGCCGCGGCACTGGCAGGATCGAGCTTTTCACCTCGGTCATCGCCTGCGAGTGTTTGTTCTTTCGCAATAAGGACGACGACAGCCCGAGACGATCATGTGTGGACACATCTGTTGGACTGAATCTGTCGTTCGACGATGTTTGGGGTGGTGACTAGCCGGCCAGACGCATCCAGAGGGCTATCAACCCACCCGCCGCGCCTCCGACCAGCAGTATGCGCTTCCAGTACGCCGCGACTAAAATCACGATCCAACCAAGCGGTCCGATGTTGTTTAAGAACATGTCATGCCTCCTATGTGAGTCCTGCGTATACCTTGTCGTACAGCTTCTCCTCCACGGTAGCCCACTCGGCGTCCGTGAACCTGTCCCCGAGCGTGATCTCCATGTCCTTGACGATGTGGCCCGCCGCCGCGTCCGTGTCCGCGCCGGACAGGTTGTAGTCCGGGAACAGCTCGCCGACCTGCACCCATGTGGCCCGGCCCGCCGCGCTGGCGGCGTACTCGTCGTAGAGGGCTTGGGCCTCCGCCTCCGCGTCAAGTTCCCTCGCCGCCATCCTTGCCGTGGATTCGTAATCGATCACACTGTGGCCGCTAGAATAAAACAACACAAGGTCAGGAGGCGCAACGCGCACATATCGCGATCGAAGTTCCCGGCGTCTGGTTGTTCCCTACTTCGTGAACCTGCCTAGCTTTCGCGCGATCTGGAACGCCATCGCCATGCCTACGGCTTCAGCGAGTGGCGGAGGCACAGCATTGCCTATCTGCCTGCTGACGGAGGTGAGTCCGCCGTGGAACCGCCATTCGGGGGGAAACCCCTGTAGCCTGGCGAGCTCCACGGTGTTCAGCCCTCTGTCCTCGTCGGGATGCAGGTATCTCCCCTTCATCGGGTGGTAGCCGCATGTGCGTATCGTGACCGACGGCATGTCCGGGTCGAGCCTGCCGAACGTGTCGTTGCCTTGGTGCTTCCCCGACTTCCAGCAGTCCGGCTTCAGCTCGTCGGGCAGCGCCTTGAAGTTGTCGCGAGTCCCGGGCCTGATGCACTCTATGCGCCGCCGCGTGAGTTCGCTGATGCCCATCTGTAGACCGCCAGCCAGCTCCTCCGGTCGTATGCCGTCGAAGCAGCGCCGTACGGTCAGCCACGGCTCTGGTCTCGGGGCGGTGAATCCCGCCTTAGCGTACCCCAACACGAACGCGTCAGGATCGTCGCCGTGCGTCGGCCACGGGAAGGCCGGAACTGGTGCGCCACACCAATCCCTCAAGCCGAGGACGATCAGCCGGTTCCTCCTCTGCGGAACGCCGTAGTCCGCTGCGTTCAGGATGTGCGCCGACACGCGGTACCCGATGTCTTCCGCCGACGCCTTTATGGTATCAAGCACCTCGGTGTGCTTCATAATGCCGCGCACGTTCTCAAAGATGAAACCAGCGGGCCTAGCCTCTCGTACGACTCGGATGAAGTGCCTGAAGAGGTTCCCGTCGCCGCTCCCGACACCCTCGCCCTTGCCCATCGTGGAGAACGGCTGGCACGGCGCACCGCCAGTCACTAAGGCGGCCTCGCTTGGCCGAAGCCCGGCCAGCCCGAGTAGTTCGCTGGCAGGCAGTTCGGTGATGTCGCCTGGTTCCGCAAGCGCCCACGACGGTCGGTTGGCCTTCAGTGTCTTGCGGCAGTCGTCGTCGATCTCGACGCAGGCGGCTGTGCGGAACCCGGCCTTCTCCAGGCCGATCTCCATCCCCCCACATCCGGTGAAGAGGCTTATGACCGCCCCACACGCCCTTGGCTTGCGGTCCGCCGACACGAACCACGCCTTGCGACCGTCGCCGTCCCGTGGCAGGATTGACACGATCTTGTTCGGCTTGATTATCGGCCTGAGCTTTCTTGGCATGGTGCATTCTAGCGATGATGGAAGCAGGGTCAGTCTGAGAATAGTCGAGGGCTAACCGTTCAGGGCTGCCCTGATCGCCCACTCGGCCGCTGGCGGAGGCACTGCATTTCCAAGAAGCCTGTACCTGACATGTCTTGGCACGGAATCGCACCAGCCGTCCGGGAACCCCTGTAGTCTGGCGTACTCGTCCGTAGTCAGGCGCCTGTACCGCCCGTCCACCGCGTACCGCTCGTAGTGCCGCGAGGACGACGCTGTGAGCGTGGGAGACAGCCCGTCCGTCCCGAAGACCGTGTAGCCCATCCTGCTGCCCCCGTCTTGGTTCCACAGCACCCGGACTCCGCCCACCAACCTGTCCACCCTGTCGCTCCGCTCCAGCCTCGGCAGCGTCGCGTCGTGCAGGTCGTACGCCGGATCAGGATTCGACTCGAGCATGTCAGCGACGGTGGCCATCGGCGTTTCAGGCGGCGTCGGGATCGAAGGGATTCCCCCCTCCCTCCTGCCGACGATGAACAGCCGAGGCCTGTTCTGCGCCAGCCCGAAGTCAGCCGCGTTAAGGATGGACCTAGACACGCCGTACCCGCAGCGCCCCAAGGCCTCCATTATCAGACCCATGTCGCGCCCGCCGTTGATGCGCTCCATGTTCGGTACGTTCTCCAGGACGAATGCCACTGGTCGGCGCCAGCGCAGCACCTCCACGACCGCGCCGAACAGCGTGCCGCGGTACTCGCCGACCCCCAGCTTCCTCCCGGCCGAGGAGAAGCTCTGGCACGGCAACCCGGCCATCAGAAGGTCGTGCGGCGGAATTGCGTCCAAGTGATCCCATACATCGCCCTCCGACAGCGCGTGCCGGAAGTGTCCGGAGTATACCCCGCACGAGTCCGGCGAGGAGTCATTGGCCCAGACCACCTCCAAGTCAGCCCGGCCAGCGGCCAGCGCGAAGCCACCGATGCCGCAGAACATGTCGATAGCAGTTGGCACATGTGATTCTAGCCGATAGAATCAGGCGGAGGTGGTGACCATGGACACATGTAGGCTGACGAAGGAGCAGGTCGCGGCGCTAGCCGCCGGGACGACGGTGAGAACCAAGTACGAATCACCAGAGGAATACGGCTATGTGGCCAGCCGCGACATCGCGATTGTCCCGCCGCCCGACGGTTCCGGGGATTCGTCTGGCGGAGCTAGGCGGAGGATGGACGACAACCTGAACGGCATGTTCGGTGACGACCAAGGAGAGAGGCCATGTTGAAGATGATTACAGGGCTGGTTGCCAAGGCGCTGCGACTGGGCGGTGCAGAGCAAGAGGCCAATAATACGGGAGTCGAGGAGGCCCACAAGGCCGGAGTAACCGACACCGACTCCAGCATGCTGGACTGGCTTGATCGTCAGAGCAACTGGAGCGGCCAAGTCGCCTTCCGTTGGTCAACGACTGGCATGGGCTGGCGGCTCATGGAGGTGCCGGACGACTACCCCGGAACTCTCCAGGAGGGCAATGTCACCCCTCCGTCGCGCAAGGTCCGTCAGGCGATCTCCGACGCCATGCTGATGGCGTCGCCGACCGACGCCCAAGCACTCGACTGGCTCGACGAACAGACAGGCTCGTACACCGGGCTAGTAATCTGGCGGCTCTCAACGCGCGGGCGCGGCTGGCGGCTGCACGAGACGTCTTGGAACGGAGCCAAGGCGACCGTCAGGGAGACGATCTCAGACGCCATGCGGAGGGAGTCCGGAGTCAACGCGGCACGCGCCGCGGCCATGGAGCGGCTGGGATGTCCACCCCGCAAGGGCGAGACGAGGGTGGTAACGCCATCCCGCATGTACTGCATAACGCAGTCCGGGCTGTCGGTCTTTGAGTGCGCCTTGATGGCCCAGGACGGCTACGAGAGATGGGAGGAGTCCTCGCTGGACGCCGCGGTGGAGTCGGTCATCCGAGGGGCCGACACCATAAACCACGCCTCCATCACCTGCGACCACATCACAATCCAGTTGCGGTACACCCTCAACGCGGCGCTGTGCCGCAAGTGCGGTGACCTTATCGCCAGCAGGCACAGGCACGACTTCGTCGAGTGCGGGTGCGGACTCATCGCGGTGGACGGTGGCCATGACCACAGCCGTAGGGTCGGGGAGTTCGACATCATCGGGGAGGTGCCGAACCAGGATCTGTTCGACAGGCTGATCGCGTTGCCGGCGAATGACAGGGAGGCGGAGTGGAATTGGTCGAGATACACGAAGGAAGGCACGGTCAAGGAAACAACTCGGTGGTAGTGCTTTATGAGATCGACGACGACTTGGTTGAGCAACAGTACGAGCGGGATCAGTTCATGGACTCGTGGCTCCCGGAGGAGGGCGACCGGCTGGCGGTCCATGTGCATGTGTTTCAGTTGCCCAGCAAGGGGGACGGCATACTATGAACACTCCGATAAATGTCTCCGACATGGTCGAGGGGAACGGCAGGACCGTCCGCGAGAACAACATGGCGATACTGCACAACATCCCCGTCGGAACGCTCGTCGAGGTGAAGTACGACACGTGGCACGGCAACGGCGCCTGCTCCAAGATCCACGCGAGGCTCTGGGTCATATGGCACACTAGGGACTGCGACGGCACGCCGCTGTACACCCTCGGTGAGAGCTCCGACACGGCGAGATACGACTACACCAGCCACGGACTGGTCGGCGGCCTCGCGGAGAGGGACCTGACCCCGGTCGAGGTGGACGACAGGCTCCGCGAGGGACACGGATTGCTCGAGTGGGACGACGGATAGAATGGACGGGTAAGGAAGCCTTGCGAGGCAAGGACGCCGCCCGCCACGGAGGGCGACTGGCCACGGAGGGCCATCCTTATCAAAAACGGGTCGCCCGTCAAGGCGGCCCTTCCTTTTTCACCACACCGCACTACCAGCACGCCCACTACCAGCTTGACTGTGCGCCCACCCCGGCCTTATAATCGCCGGACAAGCAACTTTTCTGGAGAATGACCATGGTTAAGCGACACGGTAGCAAATTGGGTTTGTGGTTTGTCTCGGCCACCGCGATGGCGATGGCTGGATGCGCGACAGTGTTCCCAGCCCAAGACGCAGATGGAGACGGGGTGCCGGACGCGGAGGATGTCTGCCCCGGTTTCGACGACAGTGTCGATTCCGACTCCGACGGCGTCCCGGATGGGTGCGACCCGTGTCCGCTCGACAACCCTGACGACACGGATGTCGACGGCGCGTGCGACTCGGACGACCCGTGTCCGCTCGACAACCCTGACGACATGGACGGCGACGGTGTGTGCGACTCGGACGACCCGTGTCCGTTCGACAATCCGGATGACACGGACATCGATGGTGCGTGCGACTCGGACGACCCGTGTCCGCTCGACAATCCGGATGACACGGACGGCGACGGTGTGTGCGATTCCGTAGACATCTGCCCCGGCTTCGATGACAGCGCCGACGAAGATTCCGACGGCATCCCCGACGGGTGCGACACTGTGGTGACGATCGACTTCGATTGGCCGGATGGCGTGCCTGACTTGGGCGCTTGGCTTGATAGTCACCCGACGGTTGCAGAAAAGCTAATCTGGGAGGGCGATGTGGTCGATCCGCCACCAACCGGAAGGTGCGGCTATCATCTGTCCGGCCCGTACTGCGGGGATTGGATGGTCTGGCCGTGGCGCGATGTTTCCATGCAGTCCGCCCTGTTCGACGCGTTCGTCAAGGCATGGCTCGGCGAGCAGAGCGGCGCCTCTGATGCGCCGCCGAACGCAGCCGACACGACAGACGGCGACCAGTACGGACGCCAAGAGTATTCGCCGGAGGACGGCAAGGTAGCGTTCCTGGCATACGCGGCGAACAGCCTCGCAGTGGAGATCGGGAACCATCATGTGGAGAGGCCCGGCCACATGGTCGAGGTTGGCTGGTCGCTCTTGGATAGCGAGTATTCTGTTGCCCCGGAGACGGGTTTCCACGCAGGCGTGACCCCTCTGGCCGTCCTGCTCGACAGCCGGAAGACCTTCTACAGGCAACCAGACGGTAAATTCAAGGTCTCGATGGTCGCGCACGGCGGCATGACGACGATGTCGGCGCCTGAGACGGCCATCGCGTTCCTGCGATCCACGCTCGACGAGCCGGGCATCGGCGTCGGGCTGGACGCGTACCATTGCGGCGCCTCCGTTTCCGGGGGGTTCGACTGCTCCGCGACGCTGCCGTTGCTTGCGGACACGGCGGACGCCCCTACGGAGACGATTGTCAGGACGATCCACTGGTTCCGGATCAATGCCATCCACTTTATGAACCACTGGTGGTTCGGCAACGCGGAGGCCCATTGGCAGTACCGAGGCTACACCCCTGCGGTGAGAATCATGACTGGCACCGTGCGGACGGAGTACCTGTCTGAGTCCGGCGACAGGATGGACACCTCAGCCGATGCGAGAACCATGCCGCGGACCGCCGGATGCTGGGGTACGACGGGCTTCATGCGTTCGGTGCTGAGGTCGGTGAACATCGTTGTGGTGCTGGAGACCGCAGGTGGCCACGCGCTGCCAAGCTTCCCGACGGAGGCGAGCGCCGGGAGGCCGTCGCACATGAGCCACGGCGACGACCCGTACAGTTCGTTGGCGAAGACATCGTTGCACCCGTCGCACGCGCTGCTGATGGACAAGACGCTGTGGGAGTCGTGGTTCTTCCCGCCGCCGTCGCCTGGCGATCCTGAGCCTGAGCTGGTGGAGCCGACCAACGAGGTCATCGAGGACGGGTTCCTCGACGACCTACTGGCCGATCTGGACTACTGCGGCGGGGATCAGGACTGCAGCGCCGCGCCGCCACCCGAGCCAGAACCGGATCCCATGCCCGGCGCCAGTGTCGAGAACACCCCGAAGAAAAACGTCGGAAGGCGAGGTAGGGAGCTGTCGTTGTCGTGGACGAGCTGGTATGTCACGAACGCGTATTGCGGTGTTCTGGAACAGATCGAATCCGAGCCTGGCACGCCCGTGGAGGGATCCGAGATAGCGTTGCGCAATTGGTCGGAAGCCGACCTGTCGTCGCTCGACTGCTCTGAGAGGCCACCGATGACAGACGGCGCAGAGTTGTTGGGAGTCGAACTGCACTGCCGCGAGGACTTTTTCGGGTACATGGCGGAGATTATAGATGCCGCCGCTGGGTGTTCCGAGGTAAGGTCGCAGTCCACGAACGAGGATGTCACGCCGATGCCGTAGTCATCGGTGACCTAGTCCGTCCAAAGGCCATCTCTGTATCAGTTCGGAGAGCTGGCCGAACTGGCCCGCCGCCTTGCGCAGGATGTGGACGATGCAGCGCATGAGAGGACCCATCTTCGGCGTCGGTGCGGACCACACCACGGTGATGTCGAGCTTCTTGGCCATGACGGTGGTTTTTGAAGCATCCAGTTGCCTACGGAAGGAAAGCGGGGTATAGTCTGGTATGATGAGAAGACTGTTGGGTTTCATGTGGCGCCGCCTGTTCCTGTCAAGCTTTATGTCCGGCCTGCTCCTACTGCTGCCGATCGCCTTGACCGGCTCGCTGATGGCTTGGGCCGGAGGAAAGGTTGTCGCGGTCGTCGGCCCCGGAACCGCGGTTGGGGACTTCCTGCGGGATGTGGGCCTGCATTTCGCGGCTAACGAATCCGTGGCAGCGGTCGTCGGCTGGCTGCTGGTGCTTGCGTGCATATGGCTTATCGGTCTCGGTGCGAGCATGGCCGCCAAGTCCGGGGCCAAAAGCATCATCGACGACATGGTGGCTTGGCTCGACCGCATACCGGCGTTCGGAACCGTACACAAGTCGGTGAAGCAGGTCATCTCCATGTTCGGCGGAGATGGCTCGTCCCTGAAGTCGATGAGGGTTGTGATGTGCCGCCTCGGGGAGGGGGCGGGGGTCCTGTCCCTTATGACATCTCCGCAGGTGTACGAGTTCGGTGGGAAGAGGTACAACTTGATATTCGTGCCAAGCTCGCCTGTGCCGATGACTGGCGGACTCGTGTTCGTCCCGGTCGCAGCGGTCGAGGATGTGGACATGGCGGTGGACGATATGGTTCGGGTGTGCATCTCCCTCGGAATGCTGGCCCCGCAGGCCATACCGGCGACGCACCTTGAAAGTCAGGTTTTATGAGACAGTTCGTTATGATGGTCACGGCTCTCGCCGCGTCGCTCAGGAGGCGGCTCGCAGGGATTCCGTGGGAGGTCAGGGTGTTCGCCGCCTTGGCTGTAGGGTTGGCGATATCGTCGTCCGTGTCGCCCTTGGGGGTGTATGTCTGCGGAGGCGGGATGCTTGTTCTGGCCTGCTTCGTGGCGGTCGATCGGCTAGGTTTGTAGAAATATGGCTACCCTTCTGGTCCTTTCCGCAAATAGTTGACCATCGACCAGCTCTGGTGTATGATTGAGAGATAGAACCGAACTAATCTCCGTGGTCAGTATTGATGACATGGTATGGCTATCTTCGTGAAAGGCAGACAGATGCGATTCACCGACATGATGCATCTGATTCTACAGTGGTGGGTTTCGCCATGCCCCAGCCGCGGCTGGGACGGAGTTCCGCGAGAACTAGAATGCGTGTTGTGTAGCGCTCGGGGTCAGTTTACTGTCGCTTCAATGACAAGGGGTAAACGTTTCTCCATACTGTGCAAATCATGTTTTGATAGCGGGACACTATGGGCAGCAATCGAGACTGGTGTCTAGGGGAAAGAATTATGCTAATCACGAAGGCTGCGAGTGGGTTGGTGGCCGTTTGCGTGGCGCACGCGATATGGCCTCTCAGGATCGTCAGTGGTTTGGTTGCCGCCATGCTCCCGCGCCGTCGCTCGACGCGTTTCGTGGAGGAACCGACCGGGTTCGTGGACGGCGCGACATACGAGTTCCTGCACGAAAGCTCGACATGTGTCCGCACCTTTTTCGCGGACGAGCTGCGTGCGGAGGCGCACGGCACCGATTCGTTCACGCTGGGCGATAGCACGGAACCGTATTGCGAGCCTGGCCTGCGGTCCTTTCAGAAGCACCTGCCGTCAGGGGTGCCTCTCCTGCCAGGCACTGGCGCTTGGCACGCCATGTGGATATTCTTCGGTCCGAATCGCACGGCGAGAATCAGGTTGGTCGTTTAGAGGAAGCATCCATGAATATACGACGACACGCCATCATCGCCATGTTTTTTGTGCCAGGCTGCGGTTCGCAGCTTCCGATATCTACTATCTCAGCGGACGCTGGCGGTGACGCTGTCGCGTCGCCGCGGGACACCGTGATCCTGGACGGCACGGCATCGGAAGGCGACGGGATATCTTTTTTGTGGGAGCAGGCGTCGGGCCAGCCCGTTGAATTGTTGGACGCTAGTAGTGCGGTGGCGGTGTTTGACGCGCCGGACACTGGCGCCGTGTTGGTGTTCACGCTAACAGTGTCCCTCGGGGACATGTCGGACCTGGATGTGGTAACCGTCATCGTGGAGGATGACGAGGAAATGGTGTGCCTTTTCTATCAAGGTGACGGGAGCGATACGCATTTGTTGATCTTGGATTGGGACGGTGACGAGGAGAGGTCGCCGTACGGCTTCGGTCCGGACATCCCGATCCCGCCGTTCGACTTCGCCAGATATCCGTTGCCGGACGGCGGCTCGCTGGCCGACGATCCCGGCGACTTTATCGCGGATGTCTTGGCGAATGTCCAAGCCGACCTAGACATGATCTCCGTTCTGCCGCGCAACCATCTGCCAGCGGAGGAGTTTTTGCTGATGAACGGGGACTACGACCAGGATGTCCCCGGGACCGTCATATTCGTGACGGATTGGCAGGAGCCGGACAACCCGCTTGTCCTTGGGAGGGCCATATTCGACTCCTCGGACAAGAGGTGGGACGATGGCGGGTTCGTGTACGGCGCCACGTTCGACCTAATAGTCGTGGAGTCGCCGACATACGAAGGGTATGTCAACGCATTCTCCGATGTCGTCGTACACGAGCTCGGCCACACGCTGGGCTTCGGGCACACGGAGGATTCCTCCGTCCCGGCTGGCGCCGAGCCGCGGATGGGCATCATGCGCGGCACGCGCGCGCCAGTCTGGTTCCTCAAGGACCAAGGATGGCTGGTGGATCAGACGACTTGGCAGGAGACGGACTTCTTTCAGGGTTGTGGCCGGTGGGAGATGGATCCAACCATAACCTTCCTAGACGAGATAGAGATAGGTTCCGATAAGACGACAGTGATATCGGGCGATCTCAGGTGTGGCCTGTTCGGTGGCCACCCGTTCAAGCCCAGCGAGGAGAACGAGGCGATCGTGAATTTGCCGGATCAACCTTGATATACGGCAGGTTGCAGGGAATAATAGGTTGACCGCGCGGAGCGGGGCGGACGGTCGCGTGTCGCGCGTCGCGGCACGAGGAAAGTCCGGACTGGGCAGGGCACGGTGGTCGGTAACGCCGACCCGGGGAGACCCGCGGGAAAGTGCCGCAGAAAATACACCGCCGATGGGTCCGCTTCGGCGGTCCACAGGTAAGGGTGAAATGGTGCGGTAAGAGCGCACCGCGCAACGGGTGACCGTTGTGGCAGGGTAAACCCCACCGCCAGCAAGCCCAAACAGCGGCGAGAGGCTGCCCGCCTCGCTTGAGCCGTGGGTGGGGTGCTTGAGCCGTCGGGCAACTGGCGGCCTAGATAAATGACCGTCCCCGCCTCGGCGGGACAGAATCCGGCTTACAGCCCGGCTCCGCGGCGGTTTTTTTGGAGGGAACGAGATGGGACTGTTCAAGAGCGCGGAAGAGAGGCGGATCGAGCGAGACATCAAGGTGCGGCAGGGGATACGCCGCATCGAGAAGTCCATCAGGGAGCAGGCGAAGTTCCAAGATCAGTTCATCCAGAGCGCCCGCGCCGCGAAGAGAATCGGCGACATGGGGCAGTACAGCTTCGTCCGCGCCTCGCTGAAGAAGACCGCCGCCATACGCAGGATGCTGGAGAGGCAGTTGCTGGTCGTCAAGAACGCACTCCTCGTCAAGAGGCAGGCCGAGGCGTCGGCCGACTTCGCCTCCAGCATGGGCGTGATGTCTGCGGAGATTGGCCGGTTATTCGGCGAGACCGACTTGGTCAAGACCCAAGCCGCTTGGGAGAAGGCCATGACGCAGTCCCAAAGCATGGAGGAGAGGATGACCATCTTCCTGGACAGTATCGAGGAGGGGGTGGCGGCGCAGGACACGGAGAACGCCGACGGACTCATCAGCGACGATGAGGTGGACACGATGATCGAGGCCGAGGAGAGGGCTGAGAGGCAGCAGGAGATGGACAGGAACGCGTCCCTGCGGGAGGAACTCGATGCGTTGTCCGGCGAGGCGACGCCCACCAAATGAATCGTCTATAATGATGGCATGAGAACGATATTCAAGTTCCTGACAGGCGTGTTCGTCAAGCTGTTTCTGCGGAAAACACCGACCGTCCAGGACAGGCTCGGCCTGACAACCCCCCAAGCAGTCGTCAAGTCGGAGATTGACAGGTTCTTGGACGGCGACCGGAAGGGTGTCCGGATCATTCACGGGCCGCGGAGGTCGGGGAAGACTCATCTGGCGCATGTGATCCACATGGAACGCGGTGGCCTCGTCGTCACTAGATCGCGAGCCTCAGCGGACGATTTCCGCCGGAACCACAGGCGGATGTTCGGAGAGGACCCAAATGTCGTGACGGCTGACAGGCTACCCGATGCCGTGTGCGGCATCTCCGATGCCACTATTGTGATGGACATCGACAGGCGCCAGTATCACGCGGTCGGTCGCGAGGCTGCGATCGGGAACAGGGTGGTATACCTCCACGAGTGCGACAGGGTCAGGGGCGGGCTTTGGACCACATCGAGGGAACACGGAGGACGCAACATTCTCTCCGGGACTCCTGACCACTGGCCGAAGCGCTACAACGCCTGCACCGACCCGTGCGACATGCTGGACGGACCGTGCGCCTGCGGCGCGTGGCACAGCGAGGACGACTGGCTCAGATGATCGACGAACACGGCATGACACCTGTCCGATAACCGTTGAAAAATCCGATGCGGCGCTTGACTCCAGAGCAGCGGAGGACATATCATCAGGTGAACCTATCGAAAGTTTTTGGGGAGTCGCATGATGAACGAGGAAGAATTCCAGAGGAAACTGGCGGCCTTGGTCTCCGAGATCGCCACCATTAACGCGCCGGCGGACCACCAGAGGCTATTGGAGATCGCGAAGTGCGTGCAGCGTAAGAGGCGCGCCGAGCTGGAGACGACGGTTGCCCAACTGCAGGAGAACATCGACTTCGTCCGGCTGTCCATCAAGTACCTGCTGTTCGATCTTGAAGCCACGAGGCGGGAGAACGCGCAGCTCAAAAAACTGCTAGAGGAATACGGGCATTAGGCCGCCCGGGACTCGAACCCGGAACTCCCATCTTAGGAGGATGGTGCTCTGATCCATTGAGCTAGCGGCCTGCATTGAGCCGTGCAGGACTTGAACCTGCGACATCCGCCTTCGGAGGGCGGCGCTCTGATCCGTCTGAGCTAACGGCTCCCATGTCCCCGGGAGGACTCGAACCTCCAACCGTCGGCTTAGAAGGCCACCGCGCTGATCCGTTGCGCCACGGGGACGAAAAATAGACCCGGCAGGATTTGAACCTGCGATCTCATTCTTATAAGGAATGCGCTTTGCCAAGCTAAGCTACGGGTCCCTCCAAAAATTGGGCGCGACAGGACTCGAACCCGCATCTCTCCGCTTAAAAGGCGGGTGTGTTACCATTGACACCACGCACCCCGATTCAAATGGGTCTGACAGGAGTCGAACCTGCAACCTGCCGGGTAAGAGCCGGACGCTCTGCCAACTGAGCTACAGACCCCGAGTTAAATGGGCCTAGCTGGCCTCGAACCAGCGACCTTCCGGTTAAGAGCCGGACGCTCTGCCAACTGAGCTATAGACCCGAGATGTTCGTTTGTTTGGGAGACTACCGCTTCAACCGGCGCGGTCTTCGCCCGCCGGATATCAGAGGCCGGGACGGCCTCAAGCGTTTCAGATGGATTAGCTGTGCGTTCATGCTGAATCAGTGTATCGCGCAAATTCACAAATGTCAAGCGGGCGACTTGAAAAACTTGGATGGCCCGCGTACAATGCGGCATGAGACGACATGCCGCAATCATCATCGCCTGCGCTTGTTTGGCTCACGGCTGCTCGTACTCGACCGCGTCTCGGAGCGTCAGCTTGGATCATCCGCGGAGTCCGAGTACGAACCTGCTTTTCAATCCGGTTCCAAGCGCAGTCGATTCCACATCGTTCGTGCGGGGCGGCTGGCCCAGCACGCCTTGCAGATGGATCGTAACGGAGAAGGTGCGGTGGCGCGAGACAATCCACGACCACCAAGGATACGGACACCATGGGTATCGCGGCCACGATGGCTACCGCAGGGTTTTCCGCAGCGAGCGCCGCGGAATCGCCAAGGCAGACAGGTGATGTACGCGCCGGAGCTAACCGCGACATCAAAGGACTCCTTCGGCGGAATGTTGTTGAAGCCTGTGCGGACTATTTGTAGCTGACTGGTCTGGCTTCGCCACCGCCACCTCGAGGCAGGTTCTGCGGTGTTATCGTTACTCCGGGCGGGATGCCGCGACCGAGCGACGCGACCCGCCGCTCGCCCCAAGCCGCCCACAGGCCCTCCAGCTCCGATTCGTGCAACGATAGTATGTCGAAGTCCAGCTCGACTGGTTCGTCGTCGATGCCGCGTGCTTGGCGTGATGCCATCCGGGCTTCGGCGTCGTCAGCCACCTCGCCTATGCTTCTGACTACTCTCGGATCCCGACGAGGCTCAGACCACAGGGATGTGAGGTCGTCCGAATCCGGGCTATCGCCCCCGCCACTGGTGAGAAAATCGAAGTCCAAGCTATCCATGCGATTGCCACGCGCATAGAAACCATATAAATCGGTGGAGGGGAAGAAATGAGACAGATAGAGATAGCTTCCATAATGTCAGTTACTTAGGACTCCATAGCAAACCCATGGTCACGCAATACGCTAGTTCTTGGGCATATTCTTCTAATCTGCCCTGCTTGACCATAGCATCGATACAGCGGTTCTTCGTAAGGCTCCGCTGTACCTCACCACCTTTCCATTCTTCTCCTTCTTGACTAAGGGTCGGAAAGGAAATCCGCATTGCATATTCTTGAAGCATGCTAGGCGGATTGTAATCCTTATCAAACCAAGGACTCAAGTCCTCGGGTAGCATAGCCCACAGGTAATTCAGAAAACGATGTTGGTTTTCACTCAAATGACATGTCATTTTTGTCACCCAAACTTGTACCAGAGACATAGGAGTAACCCCGCCGCACCAACACCACCTAGACCACCCGGACAGAATCGTCCCGGCAGTTGGGGACGACGGTGAGCCGGAGCTGGTCAGGGAGGATGTCGAGGTAGTCCGGTTTGCGACATCCCGTCCGCCATCAGAGCGTACGATGGAATCCGTTCCAACTACTCAAGGGTAGGCCACGGACAGGTCGTCCCATTGCGAGGACTCGGCGACGGCATGCTCTTCTTCTAACACCAGCTCCCCGTTTTTGTAGACGCTGATCGAAAACCGAACCTGCTCATTGACACCGTTGAAGTTACTGCGTGCGTACACCTGCACCCGGTAGAAGCCGTCCCACGCCGTCCCTTCGGTCCATCCCAACTCAATTGGCGCGATGAAATCCGAGTTGTTCTTCTCGGTCGGATCTATCACGGTAAGGTCGAATGATACTGGGGAAAGCGGCGTAACCTTGAAGAGAAGATCATATCCCTCTCCGTCGGTCGACTCGGCGACTTCGTCCACGGCTCCGCCATCGCCTTCGGCATCATCATCTTCTGTGACCACTCCGCTTTCGTTCATCGACCTCCATTTTAGAGGTTCGACCGACTCCATGTCGTCGAAATAGGCGCCGTCAGCGCGAGCCTGCCATATGGACACGGCCACATCCAGCCAAGTCTCGTCTTGGCCATCGGCAAGCTCTCCGCTCTGGAACGACGATGCGTACGCTAGGACCTCCTCGCCCGTCAGGAGAAAGTCGCCGCTCGTGTCGGCAGGGTGCGGTTCAGGCTGATCGCCTTCCTCCTGTGCATCGGAAACAGGTTTCCAGTTGAACGGTTCGGCCGACTCCATGTCGTCGAAGTAGGCGCCGTCGATACGAGCCTGCCATATGGACACGGCCACATCCAGCCAGCTTTCATCCTGACCTTCGTCGAGTTCATCGTCTTGGAAAGCCACGCCGTATGTGAGGAGTTCGTCGTTGTCGATGGAAAAATCCCCATCAGCGTCTGCAGGATGGGGTTTGGCCGCGCTTTCTTCGTCAGTTTCGCTGGCCTCTTCCGTTTCAGCGTCAGCCTCTTCCGCGTCGTCGGTGTCGTCAGCCCCTTCCATGTCGTCAGCCCCTTCCATGCCGTCGGACCCTTCCGTGTCGTCAGCCTCTTCCGTGTCGTCGGCCTCGTCAGCCAGACTGTCCAGAATAGCGCCCTCAAGTCCGTCTAGGTCGAGGTCTCCGAAGCTGAGGTCTCCGTTGAGGTTGATGCCACCGACATCGACGCTTCCTACATCTCCGCATCCCGCAGCCAACAGTAATAATGTCGCCATTGTCGCCATCGCAGTTCTCATCTTTCCGCTCCTTTTCCGCCATTGTGACCATGGGATCCCCCGCCGGCGACCCCTTCCGATTAAGAGCGTACGATCCATTCCGTCGAGACGCAAGGCTGGCTAAAGAAAAACCCCCACACCAATGTTATCGGGTTTCTGCGGCTTTTTATTGCTTTGCTACATGTCAGCACGGCATGGATGTGGCGGAACACGCTAGGTTGATACTGGCCAAGGCGGGAGATTTCTACCCGCAACTCGTGTCCGCGCTCGAGCGGCACGGGGGCCGAGGCCTCTGGATCCACTTCTCGGACATCCCGAAGGTAGGCATACGACCAGACTCAACCCACAAGGATCCAGTGGGCATTTATTTCTTCCCGCTCGATCACATGGCGTCCGACTTTGGCAGGTATCACCACTGGGCGTTCCGGAAATACATGTTCGTGTGCCGCGTGGATGCGTCGAATGTACTCGACTTGTCTGCGGTCACGCCGAAGGACATGGAGTCCATGCTGTCAGATGCAGGAGTGGATGAGGGATCCCATGTACCCGGCAGACCAAGCCTGCACGGCGGCTCGCCGGGAGGCAGGCTGTGGAGGGCGCTCGACGAGGCCGCCAGGGAGGGCGGGGAGTGGGGTACGAGCCGAGGCATGGCCTTCAGGCGGCTGCTGAAGGGACTCGGTTACGACGCCGTCAGGGATCCAGGCACCGGTGCCATACACTCCAACGAACCGGATCAGCTTCTCGTCCTCGACAGGAGTGACATCGATGTCGTCGAGATGGTGGAGACGACGACGCGACAGTATGACATGGACGCCTACCACCGCGACCCGAAGTACCCGTTCCGCGGGCGAAGCACAAAGCCAGCGATCGAGCTGCTGCGGTCGCTCGCGTCGGCGATTGGCCTGAAGCCCGGTCGCGTGACATCACAAGGAAAGGGGTTGTGGGCCTTGGCCGCCAGCGACGACGCCGGAAACGAAATCAGGCTGGCCGAGGAGCTGCACACATCCGGCGCCGCGGACTATGTGTCATTCCGGGCCAAGCTATCAGCGTCGTGGCACTCGGACGGTATGCAGGTGTACGAGACAAGCGATAGTCCGCACGGCCACGGCCTCGAGTTCGACATTAACTCGGACTACGGCGATGTCGTGGCACCGTTCGCGGAGCAGCTCCGTTCAAGGATCGAGGAAGTGCCTTTGGACGACACATCGCATGTCGAGGGTCCCCTGCGAGATATTTCAGGCGCTCTTGGCGGCGCGAAGGTGAGTTTGGAGTCTCCGATCCGCGGTACGCTGGTGAAGAGGATAGGCGAGAGCGAGTTGCGGGTCTACCTCAGATTCGAGCATCCTGAGAGCTCGTACAGGGCTGAGGAGCCGTCGTACGCCGTCGGCGGTGTCGTGAGGCTACCTAAGATTTCAAGGTGGAGCGACCAATATGCCATCGATCCAGACTTCGGGCAGGACATCGGCCTGATCCCAGCCGCAGGTGTAGTCGGGGAGGTCGCGTCGGGCCTGCCCCGGTGGATCCGCAAGGTCTTGGAGAAGCACTTCCCGGAGGGCGACGCGAGGTATGACCACATCCGGCGGCACACCGCCCCGGTGCTGGAGTTCTTGGAGGGCCGGATTGCCCCGGCGCGGGCCGCACGGCGATACCATGCCTTGACCGCCCTTGTAGGCCGATAGAATGCTGCATGCTACTCGAATGGCTGTCCATCATTGGCGTGCGGTTGCGCCGGAAGACCCCCCCCGCCCCCCGCTCCAGCGACCGTGGTATGTACCAAGTGACCCAGTTGAAGACGGGCAGGTTCACTTGCTGGGGCATGGTGCAGGATGGCAGCGAGCGGTGGGAGGAGAAGACCCCGAGGGAGGCTGTGGACTCCATGGTGCGGTTCGCCAAGGTTATGAACGGGATGACGATCACTCAAGGCGACATATCGATCTCATGCGCCGACCCTGCGTATAATTCAGTATGAGACACCCGAACGACAAGGGGCCAAACTTCCGCGACGAGTCCGGGCAGCTTTACCTCGTGAGATGCTTTGTGTGCGGCGCCCGCCACGGCCGCGAGAACTGGGCTCCGGCGGTAGCATCCGGCGAGTGCGCTTGGTGCGGCTGGTCGGAGTCCGCGACGAACGGTGCACAGGCACGCACGGACGATAACTTGAAATCCGTCTTCGGCTGACCGATCCCTGACGCCTCCGGTCGGCGGATGTTCCAGCTCGTCTTGCGAAACGACCCGATGAAATAGGCGTCAGATAGCCCGAAGGAATCAAAACACAATATATCGGGCTCTAGGGCCGTACAGTAGCTACATATAGTGGTTACCCATCGCAACAGCTCGCACGGGTTGAAATAAGCGACAAATGGGATCGGTGGTCACCACCGAGCGCATCCTAACCCGGGCTAATTCAGTATCCACGATCACTCTACATCCTGGTAATGGTGGGTGTCCTAGGCGGCTGGACACACTCGATCCTGTTATTGTCTTCATGTCCCGGGAACGCCGAGGAGGCAACGAGATGAGC
>VAPB010955469.1_pt1 | contig 20792 bp, 12 predicted proteins | sample 3395101 | NCBI WGS metagenome assembly VAPB01 (sample SAMN08290433, study PRJNA428436) | hydrothermal vent metagenome | isolation source: Deep-sea hydrothermal vent chimney | place: Indian Ocean: Southwest Indian Ridge | reverse complement strand
GGATGAGATGATGGAAGGTATTGAGTTTGGATATTTCTGTGAAGATTTCAGAGCAGGCTCTGCTCAAATGAATGCAAGTTTTCAGGTCGGAATACAAAGGGCTTTTGAAATTGTAAAGGGCGAAATTGGCCGTCCAGTGACTGATTTATCGATATCTGGCATCGCAACTGATTCTTTACATAAAATAGAGGCAGTATCAAGAGTGGACTTTCCGTACGAAGTAGGGAGATGTGGAAAAGGAGCTCAGGAAGCATTTGTGTCATCTGGAGGACCTGACCTTAGGTTCTCAAAGGGTGGTATTACTTTTGGAGGAGCTACATAGGAGGAGAACAATATGGAAAGTGAAAAAGAACTTCTAGACCTCTGTCAATACATTGTCAAACTTGCCCAGGATTCAGGAGCTGATGCTGTCGAAGCTCATGCTCAGGCACATACTGAGCTTGAAACTGATGTTAAGCTTGCTCAAATTAACAGTGTAAATCAACAAATCGCTGCTCAAATTGCTATTCGAGTTTTTATTGGAAAGAAAATGGGGAGTGCGTTTACTAACATTGCTTCTCGTGAGGCAGCTCAGGAAGCTGTCGAACTTGCATTGAAAGCTGCGAAAGTCACCACCGAGGATGTGGATTGGGTATCACTTCCAACACCGAAGCAGTATCCCGAGATTGAGGGTTTATGGCATGAGGATGTTGTAAAGCAAGATCCTGGAGTCATAGTTTCATCAACTGGTGAGCTCATCACAAAAGCATCAGACGCTGAAGAAGGACTCATTGTAGTTGGAGGTGGTTCTGGAGTTACATATGGTACCGCGGCCTACGCAAACAGCAATGGGATTGCTCATTCCGAAAAGGCCACAGTGTCATATATCGTGATTGTAGCGGTTGCACAAACTGAAGCTGGAATGACTCCGGGTGTGTTCACGTATGACCTCCGACGAGACCTCAATGTAGATTTAGAAAAGACCGTGTCCACAATAGCCAATCAAATTCGTTTGTGCAAAACCATCGTCAAAGGAAAAACTGGAAAACATACAGTCATCTTCCATCCTCAGGCTTACTCTCAACTGCTAAGCTATACTTTGATGGAGGGTGTCAAGGGTGATAATGTAGCCCGTGGGAAATCCAAGATTGCGGATAAGATTGGTGACACAATCGCATCAAAACATTTTTCCTTGCTCGATGATGGTCTCTATGCCGGCGGAGCAAATACTTCTCTAGCCGACCATGAAGGTGTACCAAGACAACGTACTCCTATTGTGGATAAAGGTGTGTTGAGAACTTTCCTCTGGGATACATACTGGGCAAATAAGATGGGCGTTCAAAGTACTGGAAATGCAAAGCGTAACATGAGGCAGGGACTCGTAGAAATTGGGTTCACAAACTTAGTTGTAGACCCAGGCACTCGTGAGATTGAAGAAATCATCTCTGAGATTGACCATGGATATTACATTCAAAGTGTGCAAGGCGCTCATAGTTCAAATCCGGAATCAGGCGATTTCAGTGTTGTTGGAAATCCTGCATTTCTTATCGAGAAAGGAAAGATGGTGGGAGCAATCAATGGTCTCATGGTATCAGGCAATGCATTTGATATGCTGAAGAATATTGTCGAGGTCGCGAAAACACCGCATGCTCTTATCAGTTGGATTGGTCCTGAAATTATCTGCAAGGATATTGATGTGATATCCGCTGAAGAGTAGTTGGAAGAAAGATAGAGCCAAGGACTAAATGGTCTCTTTCCTCTCTTTACACAACGACTCAACAGAAATGCATATCAGTTGAACATCAAAAACGACATAGCCATTACTCGAGAGGGACTCTAATGTACCAACGATATCTCATTCTGGTCATCTTACTAGCACCAACCATTATTATTCCAACATCAATTGCTACGCAGATAGTGCTCAGTCCGTTTGATGAAGCATCCCCCTTGATTGAGTCACGTCTCAGAATGGAGATTCAAAACTCCGGAGATAGTGGAGCAAGTGCACTTCTTGAATTCGCAGACGAGCTTACGTTTGATGAGATTCGTACTGCGGAATCTCTTGGAGTCAAATTCACTCGACGGGGTTCTTCCATCGTTAACGTTGGTAAAATATACTCTGCAGCAGTGATTGATACAAACTCATTGAGCAACCTACAAGATCTAGGTCTAATTCGTGCGACATCGGGAACTAAACAGTATATTCCCTCAATCACTTCCTCTGTGTCTGCTATTAATGCTGATGATGTCTGGAACAACATTAGAATGGATGGTGGAGCAGTTGATGGTACAGGAGTCACGGTTGCAGTCATTGATACTGGCGCATCCTGGTTGCATCCAAGTTTCTGGAGAAGGTCTCCTGGTCAATATCACTCAATCCAAAATGGCAGCGATTACTTTGTTGATCTGAATGATGACACGATTGCAGATTCAAACGAGGGGCCAATTAGGACAGTGAATGGCCAGGTTGGCTTAACATTTTCCTATGCATCAGATTACATGTACATTGATGTGGATGGAATTGCAGGGTTCAGCTATATCTCTGGTGATCGATGGGTCGGTGGAATTGACGCGAATGATGATAACATCATCACTCTTGGTGTTGAAGATATTGTAATGCTGGATGTCAGCAAAGTGGCAATTCTATACGACCAAGAAACATCTAATGTCTATATACGTGATGTCAATCTCACGTTAGGAGTGTCTGTGGGTGATCCGCACGGTCATGGAACCCATGTTGCCTCAACGATTGCAGGAGGCCAAGTTGACTTCACATCATATGTGGGTGTCGCACCTGGTGCAGACCTGATCATAATCAAGAGCGAACTACAATCAGCAGATATTCTCGATGGAATCGACTTTGCTGTTGAGAACGGGGCTGACATCATCAACATGTCATTTTCCTCATACCTTGGTTTTCTAGATGGGACTGACTTAGAGGATTTAGCGGTAAATGAGGCATTTCTCAGGTATGGAGTGGTTTCTGTCACAGCTGCTGGAAATCTCGGAAACAAGAACAAACACGCACGTTTTCTTGCCCTATCAGGAGAAAATGGAACGACGAATTTTGCCGTAAGTAATCCTTCAGACTATTCGTTCCTTAGTTTACTTTGGCATTCTTCTGATAGAGATGAACAAGTCATTCTAACAACTCCAACTGGAGCGCAGATTGATTTGGGGGAATTTGGAGAAGTTTCTCGCAGGTCATGGGCTCTCGAAGAAGATGAACTCTCAGCATATGTTTTCACAGATATCAATGTAAGGGGTTTAAACAACATAATCATTCAGATTTCTGATGTGGACCATGATTGGTCCAATGGAGCATGGACTGTGACTGTTAATAACAAAGCAGGAAATCCAGTCTGGATTGATGCATTTGCGTGGGATGGACAATGGGACACAACCGAACTAGTCTTTTCGAACAACATTGATTCTGGAAGGACAATAAGCTCACCTGGAACAGCTGATATGGCTGTAACAGTGGCGGCATATAGTGAGCCATCACTGAACATCCTCTCCTCATCTAGTAAAGGTCCAAGAGTCGATGGCACTCCCAAACCCACTGTTGCAGCGCCTGGATACAACATTCGAGCGGCATCACAAATGATAACTTCTCCACTAGGGGTACGCAGAGATGGGACTAGCATGGCATCACCTCATGTCGCAGGAGTTCTTGCATTGATACGTCAGGCATCTGGTGAGAACTCTGCTTGGTCGGATTACTCCGCATTGGTAAATGGAGCTGGTGGTCTATCAGCTCACTATGAAACAGCTTCCAACTCTTGGGGCCATGGACTCGTCGATGCTTTATGGTCTGTCACACAAGTTTTTGAAACGCCCGCGGCTGATAATTCTCCATTATCCAATTGGATTGGAGTTGGAGAATTGATTGGTGACGCAGAGGATCTCACTCTTGAGGGTGGTCTTGACATCATATCGGTGAAGACTTTCATTGACAATGACACTCTTGGATTAGCAATAGTTTCACGCGGAACACCTGATTATCAGGGAACCAATGTGCTCAGTATTGGTTGGGACCAAGATTCAAATCTGGGTACTGGTGTGAATGGAGCCGACCTAATAGTCAATATCACTGGAGGTTCCTCTGATGTCTTTGAATGGGGTAGTAGTTCGTACATTCCCTCTTCATTGATCTCGACTTGGTGGTACAATGCAACCGCCATTATTCTCAGAATTGACGGTGCAACCCTCGGAACTCGTGGGGATATTTCAATTTCAACACATAACACAACTCTGGCCAATGCAGATCAAGTAGGACCGGGTACCCTCGTTGATATGCTGTTTCCTCTAATGTCAGATGTTTCTCTGGAATTCAATGATGGATCAATCTTAGTTCACATAACTGCTCAAGATCAAGACTCACCATTAGGATTTCTTTCAGTCAATTGGAATATTATTGATGGTCCAATGACTGTTCTGAATTCATCATCTCGCGCAGGTGATGGAGCATTCACAGTTACTGTTCCTGAGAGTCTAATTGGGACTTTGTACATCAATAGCATATTGCTGAATGTTACATCAGAAAGTCTGACTTTAGTGCTTCCCCCTATACTGCTCTCCACACAGATTGGTCCTCATCTTCTCTTCACGAGTGCCTCACTTGATACCGAAGTTGTCAGAATAGGGCTCTTTGTGGCTGATGGAGTGTCTGGGGAAGTTGTGCTTGAAGGATTTGCTTTGGCATCAATAGTCTATCTTGCATTTCATGCAGAATCAGGATCGTGGCTCAATCTGACACTAAACAGTGGGACAGGTGTATATACATTCGACTTCTCTCCATCTTACTTCCAACTAGGCACTCACGAGGTTTTCGCAATCGCTATAGGGCAGGAAGTACCTGGTACTTCGATGAACTTTGCAACACTTACTGTTGTACAAGACTACACAATAGTATTGGTGGGAGCTGGTTTACTAGTTGTGGGTGTTTGTGTGTATGTTCTAATACAACGTCGAGGAGGCAATCTGGAATTAGAATAGTAATTGTCGGTTATGGTCCTGGAGGTGCTGCAGCTGCGGTGTCTGCGAGGATGTTTAACTCTGAGGCTGAAATCATGATTATCACTGATGAGACATACGAGTCTCATCGAAAACCAGGAGCAGCTATGGCTTTAGAGTTTCCAGATACTGGTGATCTAAAGATCGAAGATTGGTCTTTCGATGCATTATCCAAGAATCGAATTGAAATCCTTTCGGACACAGCTGTCACAGGTGGAGATTCTAAATCGAAGACACTCAAGCTTGACAATTCAAAGACTCTTGAATTTGACAAGCTCATCCTTGCGACAGGTGGAATTCCAGCTGTCCCAGAAATTCCAGGAACCACACTCCCTGGTGTTTACACAATTCAAACTATGGCGGACACAAGCGAGATTGGCAAACAACTCTCAAAAATGAACTCTATTGTCGTTGTTGGTGCGGGTTTCAGCGGACTTGAAACCGCAGAACGACTCATCTCTTTAGGAAAGGAAGTTCATCTTGTTGTGCGTTCACGACTCATGAGAAAACAACTTGAGGAACCAATGAGTGCAGAACTTCTGACTCGACTACCAGATAAGTTGAATGTGAACACCGGTGTATCTCCGACTGCACTGTTAGGAGGGAAGAAAGCCGAAGGGATACTTCTTGATAATGAGCCTCTAGGTGCAGATGCGGTCATATTCATGACAGGTGTTCGCCCAAATACTATGCTAGCTGAATCTCTTGGCATACAGATTGGGTCACTCGGTGGAATTGTCATAGATGAAACGATGATGACCTCAATCAATGGTATTTTTGCTGTTGGTGATTGTGTCGAGATGAAAGACCCATTAACAAATGAACCGATTTTGCTTCCGATTGCGAGTGTCGCCGCGCGTGCAGGGCGCCAAGCAGGAGTCACAGCAGCTGGTCGTTCTAAAGTCTATGATAATCTTCTCAGACGCCTTCAGTACGATCATATTTTCAATACTGACATTGTTGTCATTGGTCATTCCTCGGTAAGTGCTAATGCACTCGGAGTGAAGACTAATGTTCAATATGTGGAATACCCAACCGAGTTTGCAAAAGTTGCATTAGTCCTCACTGAAGATGGGCGATTGATCGGAGGTCAAATCATTGCATCTCGAATGGGTGCGAGGCTTGGATATGAGATATTAGACCGAGTCGAGCGAGGAGCATTCCTAAAGGATACACCTCTACTAAGACCACGACACGAGCGCTTTCGCGAATATATTGAATCAACCTTTGGTCCTATTCGATAGATGGTGGAGGAAGTTCCCACTCATCTTCTTGAGGTTCTTCAACATGTCGTTTGGGAGGTTTCGGTCTACCGCTCCTTCTTGTTATTAGGACATATGCAAGTCCGACACCAACTACTCCCAGTAACGTATAGATGAGCGCCAACACAAACATGTCATCAGCTGCATCCACTGGAACCAATACTACCCGTTCGTATATTCTACTATTGCCGCTTGAATCCGAAGCAACAACACGTATCGAGTAGAAGCCGCCACTATTGAATGTGAAACTGGTTGAGAACCTGTAACCAAGCTCCTCTGTTACTAAGCCTGTAAGGTTCGTTCCTGATGGTCCAATGACACTCATTGAAACGCTGATGAGATCATTGTCGAACACAAAGGCTGTCACATTTGCAGGGTCTCCAAACTTACCGAATTCAAGTTTGACATCGAAAATCCTTGGAGATTCAGGAGTAATTGCCCTTGCAAGATTCCTCAACAAACGGATGTTGTCCGCACCTGAATTGATTGCGTCATAGAGAATATCGTCATACAAGGTTGAACCATCAGATATTACAAACACCTTTCCGTTACCATATTCTGCTGTAGCAATAATGGCATGCGTTCTTTCTGAGTCCTCCCATAAGAGACCTCGCGCATTTGAAACACTTGGATCTACATGTAAGGTGCTTCCTTGAATCACATAGAGATTATTCACACCTTCCATTAATGGGTCGGTCTCCACGTAACCACTGTAGTTCATACCATAGACCAGACCAAAGCCAGGAGGTCCAAAACCAATGCTTCTCTCTTCAATCTGTATCCCGAATGGTTGCAAGATTAGGTTATATGAATCAAAAGCGAACGTGGGTTCTCCTGTATCTTCAGAGAATGTTTCAGAGAAGACCAACAGCGTTCCGCCATTCTCGACGAAATCATGCAAAGCTGCAATCTCTCCATCAGAGTAGGTGGTTTCAGTGTCCATTATTGTAAACACATCGGCACTGGAAATCGTGCTCAAATCAATATAACTTCTAGTCAAGTCTTCAGGATTGCCAAACTCGGAAACTACCATTCCACTCTCTCGGAGGTATTCTGTGAAATATCCATAGTAAGATGGATCATCGATGTCCGCATCAGCACCACTAGCTGTGTGATGCTCCATGTCCACCATCATTCTTCCACCGAAGAGAGTCACCGTGAAACCTATCTCAATGGATGATATGATTTCATCATCTTGCGTCAAATTGAGATATCCTGAGTAGAAGCCAGCTGCTGAGAGAGGCATGCCCCACGGCACCTCAAGTGCAATTCCAAAGTGAGAATACCCTGAAACGACATTAATCCGGTTAACGTTAGTTTCTATGAATTGACTCGCGTTTCCTGAAGTTGATATGTTGACTAATCCTATTGGCTGTGTTGAAATGACAGTCACATTCTGAGGTGGACGTTCATCTCCAACAATGATGACTTGTGAGCTCCATGGCAGAGTTGGAAATCTACGAGGAGTCATCAATGTGATATCTCCCGATGAATTAGTCAGAAGGTACGAGGCCAGTGACACATTTGCGAGACCCCAACCTTGACTCATCGAGTCAGCACCAATATCTGTAGCAGTCTTCATCAAAGCAGCCTTTGCTTCTACAGGTGTCAACAACAAGTGTTTTTGATGTAATAATGCGACAAGACCTGCGATTATTGGAGTTGAGGCTGAGGTTCCAGACCACCGAGTGTAATTCATTCCGAATTGGGATGAGTTATAGATTGAGTACTCGAATAGACTGACACCGCTACCTCTCCCTGACACGACAAGATACCCTGGTGCAACGAGATCAGGTTTCACCACATATCCTTCAGGATCAGACAGGGTTCGATACACAGGTCCAACACTGCTGAAAGCTATCACACCACTACCACCATAGGATGCGCCAACTGTGATTGCAGGTTCAATAACACCCGGAGAATTGATTGAGAAAGCTGCTGGTCCAGAATTACCTGCGGCGACAACGACTGAGATGCCATCGTCAATTGCATTCTTGATCTCAGCAGTTGAGGGTTCGATGATGAATGAACTATCACTCCAATCTCCTCCAAGGCTGATACTTATCACATCAACTCCTTGAGTAACTGCAAATTCGATTCCTTCTGCTATAATAGAATCGTCGCCTGAACCTGTACTGTCTAAGACTTTGATGACTAGGAGACTTGCACCTGGAGCAGTACCCTTTAGATATCCGCTACTAGCAGTCCCATCACCGACTGCATTCCATGCAACTGCGGTCCCATGTCCATTGTCATCATATGCGTCGATTCCGTCTGAAGGTTCCATATCATCCTGTCCATTGATCAAATCCTTGAAACCTATCAAGCGATTTTCAAGATCGGGATGGTCACCATCAATACCGCTATCAAGCACTGCGATTGTGATTCCTGAACCATTGTATCCCTCATCCCACATCAAATCTGCACCAGTGATTGTGTCGAAGTGAACATACTCATTCCCGTTTTCTGATAAGACATAGTTCTCTATAGGTCCAGACTCTGTGAGAATCTGCCTATTTCGATCAAATATCAACCCCGAAATGAGAGTACTCTCTGCAAGAACCTCGATATCACCACTCTCAATGTACAGAGAAACCATAGGAATCAGTTGGAACGCATACCTAATCTCTATACTTTCCAAGTTTGATTTTCTGATCTCTTCCACCATGGCATCAGGTGTCAGTCCTTCTGGAAATTGAGCCACGATAGGAATCACCTCGTCCGTTCCGTAGCTGAGTAACACAGCGGCAAGGTCTGGACCAATTATGGTCTTGGATTCAACTGTACTCTTAGCTCCTCCAACAAATACTGTCATTGGTGTGAAAAGAAGCGCAAGAATTGCAAGAGCCGCAATTTGTCGATTAAAGGATTTAGGGATAGCTGGCATTGTGGAAAGTCCTTCCTCGCGAATGACCTCTACTGTTCAGATAAGGGTTATGACAGCCGCCAAAAACATGGATAAAGCTAGATGATTCTTGGTTAGATATTAAGCCAAAGGGGTTCTCATCCTGTGTTCCCAAAGAATGTTCTAGCTCGGAAAATCCGAGAGACGTGCGTAAATTGTTTCATGATGACATTATTTCGAGGGCAGGACAATCAGTCTGCCCAAGAATGGAGTGCATAAGTAAGATGAGTACCAAAACATACGCATATGAGCGACGCCTTCAGTTAAAACACTTCTTCGAGGATCGCGATACCAAAGAGACCCGAAGAACATGGCTGGAGATTCAACTCAAGCTTCCTGAAAAGACCGAAGAAGGTTGGGTCAACGATGGCAAGGTTCGACTCTCTATTGGAGAGGACCGTGACATCAAAGGTTCATTCCTTCTCTCGATAGAAGAAGCTTCAAGACTTGTCAAGACATTGGACATAATCGTAACAGATCACGAAGTTGAGAAGGCTGCTCTGTGGAGAGAGTAGTCCGGATATAGGGATTCTGTCCGGTTATTTGCCCCCGGACAAGTATTATTTTCTTCTTAGTTACACACAGAATAGTTTTATTCTTCAACACATCCTTGATTTTGCGTCACAAGGAGGATTCTAAATGACTAGTTTCTATTCATCAGCAGAGTTTGAGATGCTGGCCGACTTTGTATCCCCAATGGATGACATTGTTGCCTCTCTCCCCTATGTCTTACCCATGATAATCCTGGGTGTATTATTGCTTCTCTACCAGAGACATCTTCCTCATGAAACAAAGAAACGGAACTTGATACTGCTCGTAGGAATCCTTAGTTTCGGAGCTGCATTGATTGCAGTGTTCTATACAAGCCTTGGAGGAATGTTCGGCTTTGGATCCTGGTCTACTTTTATGAATGGACTTCAACTCCTGACTGACTTCTTCTTTGGGTCAATTGTTAGTTCGCTGGTGTATTTTGCGGCTTTTGCAATAGTTGTTACTGTTATAGCATATTTTGTCATTTCACCAATTGACCCGGACCTGAGTGCATTGCGTGATGACCTAAAGGGTGCGAAACAAGAATCAAAGACGGTGAAAGCTGACATTCAGAAGATTGAGGCAGAGAATAAAAGGTTGACAGAATTTGTTTCCGAAAAGGAAGAGTCCTTGACTGCACTTGCAGGTGAACTGGATACCATCAAAGCTGAAATTGGAGAACGCGAAACCTCTATGGCTCTTATGGAGGAACAGTTGAAGGCGATGGATGAACCAGCAGTAGCTCCAGATGATGGGCTGCGTGAACAACTTAAGATGAAGGATCATTTTATTGCATCTCTGGAGTCAGAAATTGCAGACCTCCGAATCGCAACAAAACCTGTCGTATCTACTTTGGCAGATGACGGTACAGCCACTGAGTTGTCAAGTAAACAGAAAGAAACACAAACTCGTTGGGAAGATCTCGCTCGAAGAGCTGAAGCCGCATCTGATGTTTCAGACAGCGTGATTTCGGATCTCGTTGAGTTGATATCACAGGTTGAATCAAGCGGGAAGGATGATGGGGCAAAACATGCTCTAGTTGCGTTGATCGAAAGTCTTGGCCGCTCAATGACAAGGGTGTCAAGAGAGGTTGGTGACTCTCATGGTGAAGAACCTAAAGTTGAGATGATAGGAGCAATCATCATGGTGAACGAGATTGTCGATACTGTGAAGAAACTCGTGCGAAACTCTTAGTTGTAGAATAAATTCATCAACTCATCGTCTTGTGTTTCTAACATCGAATTGAGTGTTCTAATGGTTTGATGAATAATCGAGGTAATGGTGTATTTACACACACATAGGTCGGTTCTAAGGGTGGATATTTCTATTTGTCGTACAAGAACGGATATGAGAACTCTATCTTGTCTTTTGAAGTATCTGGGTTTGCATACGAGATTTTAGGGAAGAATGAACGGTTTCTCTAGTACAATTCTTGCACAATCCTTAATAGTGACAAGTTCACTCGCGAGTGTTAATCACACCCGTGGAGAACGCTTTAGAGGAGATACGGTCATCCGATTGGATGAACCTTGGTGGTTTTGTTGCGTCCAGATGACATCATCTACGAGTAGATGCTGCTTTCTTGGTCGCGGTTGTTCTCTACTAACACGTGAGGAGAAAAATAAATATGAACAACCTGAAGAAGGCTGGTGTCATGGCTCTGATCGCCACACTGACCATCACTATGGTCCTTGTGCCTTTCACGCCAATGACCCTTCGACCGGTTGCAACACCAGAGTATGCCACTCCGGAAGAAGTGTTGATGGATATCCAAAGATACGTTGACACTCAGAAGGAAGGTGGTCCTCTCGGTTCGATTCTAGCTAGTTATGCGGACACAGGCTATATTCCAAATACTGTGGTCCGGAATGACGCTGGTCACATGGGACTACTTGTCACCGTCCGAACAGATTCTGACGTAGCTAGCCTAGACAATATCATCGATGTTAACTGGAAAGTTGAAATCGGTGCTATGACTATTGCCAGCGGATTTGCTACAAGTCCTAGTGCAGTAACCGAACTTGAGAATTTCGACGGTATTGTAACTGCTTTTGCCGATGCTCTCATTAAAGAGACAACAAACGGCGTAGAACCCAGACCTGTAATATCTGAAGCTCCACCAACATCTGATCCAGAGGCATATGCTATTATTCCTGAAATTGGCGCAGATCTAGTTTGGGCAGATGGATATAATGGTACTGGTGTAACAGTAGGTGTAGTCGATACGGGAACTGACTTTAGCGTTCCTGACCTAGTCGGTACAATGGACATCGGTTCAGATGGTCTACCAACAAGCTATGATCCAACAGGATATGGCTTTGTTGTTTCACTCTACCGTGCCAATGCTACATATGTTAATGCAACCGCATACCTTGCATACTCTAGCTGGAACGTTCTCAGCTACCAGAACACCACTACTGGTAAGTGGTACATCGACTGGAGTACCAGTCGACATAGCAGTCCTTATGTAAACAATCAGGGTGGCTTGTCCAACTTGGACTGGTTTATCGATGCATACCTCGGCGCATGGTGGGGTAATGCTTACCCGAACCAATCCAACCTGACTGATTACTACTACGATGTGCTAAGGCAGGACCCGGAGATTCCTGACCCATCACTCACCCTAGGTGGTCCATCGCTTAACATCACCCAGAATTCAACATCCGGTGCATGGGAACTTATTCCATACTACACCACAGGTTATGCATTCCAGCAGCGCTGGGATCCATACATGAAGATCTTCGCTCCAATACTTGTACTAAATGGAACAAAGATCGTTGTGGATTGGAATACAACCCGTGCTCACACAGACTTCTGGAACCTCAACATCAACTATGGTGAATATGACTTCAATGAGTCGTCTACTATCGCACGATACGACGCCTTGATTGACAACAGCTTTGTTGACGATTATGAGAAAGGTCTGTACTATGCAGCAGATGGTGTTGAAGCACATCTCAACATGTACTATGACTATCCATCTGATGGAGCTCGCTTCGGTCTTGGTACCCTCGCACACGTCTATGAAGGCAACATCTTCGGCCTAGGTATGGTTGACGGTATTGGCCTCAGTGGTCGTGCTGTTGGTATCATGTACGATGGAGATTCCCACGGTACATTCGTATCAGGTCAGATTGCTGGTCAGGGAGTCACAAGCTTCCCAGTCGGTCTAAATGGCTCTGCGCAGACACTAAAGGGAATTGCACCCGGTGCTAAAATCATGGGTATAATGACCGTTGGTATTGCATCAGAGTTTAATTCAATGCTATGGGCTGCTGGTTTCGACATCAACTACACTTCCGGTTACTGGGAGTGGAATGGCGCTAGCACACACCAAGCACAAATAACAAGCAACTCTTGGGGTTGGGTCGCACCACAGTACTATGAGCTGTGGGGTCAGTATTCACTGATTTACGCCGCAATGGCGACTCCTGGATTCTTCAATGCTACGCATTATCCAGGTATGGTTCAGTTCTTCTCATCTGGTAACGCTGGCCCAGGCTATGGTACTACAACACCGCCAAGAGCACCACAGATAATCGGCGTGGGTGCATCAACAAGCTACCACACGTTCAATGACGCATATGGTCCAGGCCAGGGCTTTGATCAGATTGCTGACTTCTCATCTAGAGGTCCTCTGACCCTTGGATATCCGAAGCCAGACATCCTTGCTCCTGGTAGGAACAACTATGGTCTAGTACCATCCTACGGTGGAACCTTCGCTATAACTGCCGGAAGTGGTTATGCAGTGTACGCTGGCACATCAATGGCTGCTCCATTGGCTGCTGGTCTTGGAGCTCTAATGCTCGATGCAGATAGTGCATTGACCCCTGATAAGGTCAAGACTATCATGCAGAGCACTGCTGACGATACTGGTATGGATGCTCTGTCACAAGGTCATGGTGTCATTAACGCATGGGCAGCTGTTGACTATGTAGTCAATGGAAATGGTAACCTTTTCTACAACCTTGATTCAGTCGCAAACTGGGGTTCAGCTACAGCTGAAGCCTGGGCATACGATATGAACCCATACACAAACCAAGCTTTCATCAACACAACAACTCCACCGGGTAACTTTGCCGATGGCAACCTATTCTTCGGTCTAGTTGAAGAGGCTGATGTTGCGGTCATTAGTGTATTGGGTGACTATGGTACATACACAGATTGGACATGGAGTGCTGAGCAATACGTTGCGGATCGAACCACGACATTCACCTATGTCACATCCATCTGGAACGAGACAACTTCCACCGGTTCTGATAGAACTTTAGGAGGATACTTCGTCCTTAATACCGCAATGGAAACAGCCTCGACTGGTTCTTGGTCGAACTTCCAAAGTGCCGATTATGCTACAATCAGCATTACTGGCGATCAAGCCACTTTTGCGGATGATAGCATGTGGGCATTTGTGTTCGATTGGCTTGACAACGATCCAGCAAACGGTGTCCCCGACTACTACAACACGACAGATGACACTGGTGACGAGCTTACTCGATGGCAATATGCTGGTGGTACTGGAAACGTTCTCAAGATTGACCTGGCTCATCCAGATGGTCTTGGTTCGCTTTTCCCGTTCGTACCAATCATAATGGTCCACGATGACAACATCTGGAGCTGGCCATTCACAACCGGTAACACTCTAGAAGTAACAGTCCAAACCTGGACTCTAGCTGCTGATGCTAACATCGTCATTACAGAGGATGCTGGTACAGCTGATGTTACTCTAACAGTTGCCGCTGGAACTGACAATGGTGTCCATCAGGGCTTCGTCATAGTAACAAATGCTACAGACTCGACAATGGTATACAAACTGCCATACACCTACAACGTCTTTGCAACTTACGACACTGCAGGAACAGTGTTGGAAATTGCTGAAGGTGTTGGAGACGTCCAGACTCCTTATGAGCATGGCACAGGAACTACGGTTGATCACATATCATTCGTAGTTAACATGACTAATGCTACAGTGAATTTCCTCGCTGCTAGGATTAACTGGACCCTTGCTGGTACAAGCATGGATGTCGCGATTGTGGATATGACCGGTTTCGAACTGGCAAACTCTGGAGATGCAGTCAAATCAACAACTGACTCATCACTAGCAATTGCTAATGTGGGCGGAACGACTGGAATGTATATCATTTACGCCAGCGTGAACGCTCTGAACGGAACTACAATTCCAGAGGACTTCACACTGACTGTTGTCGGTTTGGCTGCCCTCGATGCACCAACTCTTGAATTGAGCTGGACATCCAGAGACAGTCCATCCCCAACCGTTGTCACTACTGGTGGCAGCGCAGCGGGAGACCACGTCATGCTCAAGGCAGCATGGACTGATGGTGTGAACCCAGGCATGCCTGAGTTCGCAATCACAACAGTTCAGATGAAGGTACTCTATGGAACCCTGTTCTATGCAGAAGGTCCAAATGTACACGCAACTGATCCTGGTGGTGTCTTTAGTGGCATCATTGATCCCGCTCAATTCGCCTGGGAACTTGTTCCTGGCATTGTTGAGGGTGATGATGTACGAATCACTTGTGACTTCGATGGAGCTGACGTTGACGTCTTGGTTTGGTGGGATGATCTTCCGATGGGAGATAGAACCTATGCCAACAACCTGGTTACCATGGCCACAGGCGACCATCCAGAAACAGACTCCTTCACAGCTACTCGCAGCGGAGATCTTGCATTCGGAATACTTGACTACGCAGGTGATGGTGGAAACTACTACCTGACTGTAGACACTCGACTCGGGCTTGAGCCTGCTAGAGTGACTGGTTCCGAGTTCACGATGGATACATACTTCCTACTGGCTAACCAGACATATTCAGTACTCGTTGACAGCGACACTGGTACTAACCTCAGGTACACTCAGGAGATACCGAACATCTTTATCGGTAACTTCTTCGCACCTGTTGTTACAGTGAACGTTCCTATTGATGAGGGCAGCAATGTCTTCAACTTCACTTGGAGCGCAACTGACCTGAACGCTGATGACGTGAACTACTACTCAGTCTGGTTGAGCAATGATGTTGGTGTGTCCTTCCAGCTGCTGGCCACGAACTTGACAGGAACAACCTATCTCTGGGACTCATCTGGGTACCTAGAGAGAGACAACTACATTGTTAGGATCAGAGGGTTCAGTATTGACTTCACGAACCACACTGGCTTTGGCATCTTAGCCGATGTAAGTGACGAGAGCCTCTACTGGCCAGGTGACTTTGGCGATGGGTTATCCCCAGAGTTCTCAGCAGGAGATGTACCATATACACCTCCGACAACTACACCAACTCCAACAACTTCGACACCTACAACCACTGAACCTACAACTACACCACCACCAACGGAAATAGATCCGTTGTTGATTGGTCTGCTTGGCGGAATCGGTATCGGCGTCGTTGTTCTACTCATACTCTTCCTAATCAGGAAGAAGTAGTGGCGTAGAGTCGTTGCTATAGTATAACGGAAAATGGGGGCTTCGGCCCCCATCCCCCCCCTTTTTTTGATTCTCTGAAGAAAAACAGACTACCTGATTTATCTCACAGTTTTACTAGTATCTGAATCAGTGTCAGTAGAAGACCATTTCATTCTCTATTCAAATCGCTCTTGTATTATCACTTCAGAGAGATTTCTTCTAGGTCTCATTTCTGGAAGATTCCCTTCAATTTTCCCAACGGGAATCATGGAAACAGGTCTCATATTGGATGGAATCCGAAGTATTTTCGAAACCTCTTCCTCGTTGAATGCACCAATCCAACATGCTCCAAAACCAAGCATATGAGCTGCGTGAAGAATATTCAACGTGAGTGCAGCTGTGTCTTGAAGAACGTAGAGTGTTTTCCCTCTCTCTTTATACCTCTGTGCAGACTCTTCAGGAACTCCACACACCACAAAAATGACTGGAGCTTTTGCTATGAACGTCTGCCCACCTGCAGCATTGCTCAACTGATTTTTAACATCTTGATCAGTGACAATGATTACTCTCCATGGTTGACGATTTCCAGCACTTGGAGCACTAAAGCCAGCCTTCACAATATCATTGATGTGTCTCTCATCAATCGGCTCAGATGAGAACCTCCTGATAGAGCGCCTACTACTAATTTGATTAAGACATTCTTTACTCATTCATAGTACCTCCGGATTGACGATGTTTGGTGGTCTATTCCCGTCCAATACTGCGATAAGATTATCGGCACACATGCGTGACATAATATCTCTTGTATTCTTGCTAGCACTCCCTATGTGCGGAGTGATAACAACATTTTGTAAATCAAACATTGGACTATCTTTTGATATTGGTTCTTCTCTGAATACATCAAGCCCTGCACTGCCAATGTGTCTTTCTTTCAATGCAGTATAGAGCGCATCCTCATCAACAACCTTCCCTCTCGAAGTATTGACTAGGATTGAATCACCCTTCATCATCTCGAGTTCTGCTTTACTGATGAGGTGGTGGGTTTCAGAATTAAGTGGAATGTGAAGGGTGACTATATCAGATTCTCGAAGTAGTGTGTGCAGATCTACCTGTTTTGCATTAAGTTCCTCTTCAATCCCCTCATTCCGAGTTCGTGAATAGTATAATATCTTCATGTTGAACCCGGAGGAACGTCGGGCAACAGCTTGCCCAATCCTTCCCATACCAACGATACCAAGAGTAGTCCCAAAGATATCCGATCCAAGTAGCATCTCAGGACCCCATGCAACATCCCACTTCTTTTCTCGGATGTATCTATCAGCTTCAACAATTCTTCTGGAAGCTGCAATCAACAAAGCCCAAGTCAGATCTGCAGTTGTTTCCGTTAGAACTCCAGGAGTATTTGTCACAATTATTCCTCGACGAGTGGCTTCAGTGATGTTAATATTGTCGTATCCAACAGCATATTGAGCAATAACTTTCAACTTAGGTAGTTTCTCTAGAACCTCATTGCTGATATTGTCCGATAACAAAGTTATCAGTCCGATACAACCGGCTCCTCTTTCAACGATTTCTTGTGCTGTAGGAGGGTGTTCATGGGACCAGACATCAACATCATATTTTCCTGTTATTAGGTCAAGTCCAATTTTTGGGATTTTTCTTGTGACGAATACTCGATAATTCATTTTCATCACTTTTTGAGAATACATACTATTAGGGATATTTATGCTTTGAAACTACCCATTATGTTCAACGATTGACAATGTGTGACTGGATTGTGTGCAGGATATGTCAATCATCCTTCAGATTCGTTCAACTGCAAAGTTTTTCGCAAAAAGTGCGAGCATTGGTCCTATCAACAATGAGTATATACTCGAAAATTGTCAAACTGCTGTGACCCGTTATCTTATATTGCGTACCATGTATTTAATAGGTGGGAACAGAAAGACCCAACCATTAAAGGGATGGTAGAGAACAAAATGTCCATTGAACTACCGCGCAGTGCTATAATCGTTTTGGACCGTCTGACATCAGAAGGTCCTATGACACCAAAGGCAATCAGCAGTATAGTGGACCTTGCACCTCGGACCGTCAGCTTCGCACTTAGGAAACTAATGGGTCAGAAGTTGTGCAAAAAAATACCCAATCTGACGGATATGCGTCAACCACTTTATGCTGCTGATATGGAGCGTGCAAAAGAGCTTCGCATGAAGTTCGATCACGTCTTCAGACAGGTTCTCGTGTGATCTTTGGTTGTCACTCATGCTTAGGACCACATTGTGGTTCAAAGCACCCCCTTGTTTTAGATTTCTTATTCTTGGATACGCTACGATTATGTTAATAACAAATCGAATATCTTATGCTGATGGCGACTGATAGTGGCACACGAAGGACTTACTCTGTTCATGATTCTACTGGGTGTGTTTCTGATTGTTGGTTTTTTCCTTGGTCCAAGAAGAGAAACCCGTCTTGTGAAACGTCAAGAAGGAATGATCATGTTGATGCCATCCGCAGTCATACTCTTTGTTTTGGCATTGATCCTCTTCAGCGGAATAATCGGTTGACTTTAAGGAAATTCAAGTGAAACTAGTTTGCATAAGATGGCTGCGGAAACCAAATCTGCGGTTGTTCCAGGATTCAGTAGATTACCTTCCTCACGAAGCTCACTATCTAGTTGAATCATGACCTTCATAGGATTCGATACTTGATCCCACGAAATCATTATTTTCTCAGCGAGAGACCTCACTTCTTCTGCTCGCTTTTCACCCGCTTTCTTTATGATGAGACCGTCTGGTCTTTCAGAGAGCAGCCAGATGAAGGTTTGGACGATACCTTCTTCCAAGTCCTCTAGATTCTCTGTCACATTATCGAGGTACGGGAAGACTTTCGTCAAAGTCAAGCTAAACTGATTCGCCCATTCATTACTAATCTCATCAACCTCTGAAGACATTTGAAAAAGACTTTGAAGAGTGAGACCGTCTTCTATAATGTTCTCGAAAACTCGGTTGTTATCAATGGCATATCTACTGTGGGCATCTGTCCAACTTGTTGACTCGTTGTGTTTTGGACTGGTAGACCTCGCTAAATGGAATGCTTTGTATAGATTTACTGTATCTTCCACCGAAGTATGATTTCCGATAATTCTCAACCAATCGATCAATCTGTCAATCGAAAACTTACTATCCTGTTTTATTGCTGCGGCACATGATACAACAAGTGGAACATAAAGAAGAATTGCACCAAGAATAGTATTTCTTCTATTGATTCCTGTGAATGTATCGCTTGCGCACTGGTGAATCAACTCCCCCAATTGGATTTCTGAAGGTTGAATCTGTCCCTCGGCTAGAGATATCCCTCTCATTGCACTTAGATGAAGCCCTCGAGCCATCAATGAAGCACTTGCAAGGAAATGTCTGTAGTCGGTATCAGAGAAACCAACATCTCTATTTACATTCCCAGGTTTGGGAGAGCTTGCTTCCAGTAGAATGGAGAGCTGACCTATGCTTGCCAGCTTCCACACAACGTCTTTCATTATTTCGTTTTGGATGTGAACCTGCTTAAGACATTTACAGTATTCAGCTCAGATAGTGTAAAAAGCACCTCATTTTCACAAACTTGTGAATCAATAATGAGTTTACCTGCACGCATGACATTTTCACAAATTGGGATTTTTGTTTCTATTATTGTGTATCTTGCTGTTCGAGGGTTCTTCGTTGTACTAAACATAGGATTGCTATGGACTCAGGCAGGAGGATTTCTCTCTGTAGCTTTCCCTCTAGCTCCAGTTATTATTTTGGGCTTTACTGCGTGTGTTGTTTCTTACGCATTTTCATATCTTGGTCTATGGATGATGGATAATGACTTGTACCTGATTGGTGTCATCACGATTTTTCTGGCTGTTATTATTATCCCAGGTGGTCTGGCAGTATACTCATGGGTGGCATTTCCATTATTGATCTAGTATTCAACCAGTTTGGGTATTATTTCAGTTGCACGACCGCGTATCACTATGTCCGCTACATCGTTTCTATTTATTCCCTCAAGATTGATTAAGACAATCTTTGCACCTTCGTTCTTTGCTAGTTGTGGTAAATAAGCTGCTGGATAGATTGACAGGCTGGTTCCGATCACTAGCATCAAGTCTGTATTTCGACACAACTCAACTGCTTCTCTCATCGCATTCTCTGGAAGTGGTTCGCCAAACAGAATTGCTTCTGATTTCAATACTCCCTTGCACACATCACATCTTGGTGGTATCTCTCCGTTGGCAACTCTTTGATGAACAGTTTCGCCAACATATTCTCTGTTGCATTCCACACAATGTGCCCGAAGGTAATTTCCACGAAGTTCCACAATTCGTTTGTTTCCGGATGCCTGATGTAGATTATCGATATTCAGCGTGATGATTCCAATGAGTTTCTTATTTGACTCTAGCTTGGACAATCCGATATGTGCACTGTTTGGTTTTGCTTGAAGAATGGTTTCAGCAAGCGCACGTCCCATTGTCCAGAATTTTGTTGGATTCTTCTTGAAGCTCTCAATAGTTGCATATTCATGAGGTTCAAATCGTTCCCAAAGACCCCCATCTGAACGGAAGTCTGGGATGCCAGAATCCACACTGATACCAGCACCAGTAAAAGCTGTAATCTTCTTACTGTTAGACACTAGCTTTCTTGCATGTTCAATT
>VAPB010817029.1_pt1 | contig 20895 bp, 17 predicted proteins | sample 3395101 | NCBI WGS metagenome assembly VAPB01 (sample SAMN08290433, study PRJNA428436) | hydrothermal vent metagenome | isolation source: Deep-sea hydrothermal vent chimney | place: Indian Ocean: Southwest Indian Ridge | reverse complement strand
GATCCATACGCATTTACTTAAATCCCGCTTTTTGAAAGACTGTAATGTTAAAATAGCTGATATGAAAACACCGGAACTTCTCGCACCGGCCGGTAACTTTGAGAAACTGCGGACAGCTTTACATTATGGTGCTGACGCAGTTTATATGGGCATGTCTGAATTCAGTCTCAGGGCCAAAGCCGACAATTTCACAGTAGATGGACTGAAAGAGGCTGTTGATTATGTCCGATCCAGGGATAAAAAACTGTATATGACAGTGAATATCTTCCCTCATAATAAAGATATCCCCCTTATCAGAGACCACCTTGAGTTCCTGAAAGAAATATCTCCTGATGCTCTGATAGTTTCGGATATCGGCGTGTTTGAAACAGCGTCTGAGATAGTGCCTGATACCCCGATCCACGTAAGCACACAGGCAAATATTACAAACTACAGATCTGCCCGGTTCTGGGAAAAAGCAGGCGCTAAAAGACTGGTACTCTCAAGAGAGCTTACAATAGAAGAAATAAAGGACATTCGTGATTCAGTCTCCATAGAGCTGGAGTGTTTCGTTCACGGCGCGATATGCATTTCATACTCCGGCAGGTGCTATATAAGCAGTTTTTTATCAAACAGGCCGGCAAATACCGGAGAATGCGCCAACTCCTGCAGATGGAATTTCACACTGATGGAAGAGAAACGTCCGCAGCAATATCATCCGGTTTATGAAAATGACCGGGGGACATACGTGCTGAGTTCAAAAGACCTGTGCATGATCGATCACCTGGACAAACTGGCTGATGCCGGCATAGACAGCTTCAAGATAGAGGGCAGGATGAAAGGCATAAATTACGTAGCCGGAGTAGTCAAGACATACAGGGAGGCAGTCGACAGCCTTAAGAACCTTCCGTACAGAGTAAAAGCATCGTGGCTTCAGGAGTTGTCAATGTTTTCAAGCAGAGGATATACAACCGGAATGTTTTTGGGAAAACAGCCTGACAGCGGTTACAATCATGATGAGGAGAACATCTACAGGAGGAGCCACGAGCTGGTAGGAGTAGTTAAATCCGTAAATAACGACAGGACAGTTGTCGCCCTCAGGAATAACCTTAAAACCGGAGACGTCATAGAATTTCTGTCAGGCGGCATGGAGAATAGGCCATTAAAGGTTACGGAACTCTATAATAAGAACGGGCAGTCCGTTGACTCAGGCAGAAACGAAGAGACCGTTGCGCTTCAGGCATACCCCGGAGTAAAAGAAAATGATCTGATAAGACGGGCGTTAAACAATAATAAATAATAATTAACAATGTAAAATTAACAATTATCAACTCTACATTTTCAACTTTCAATTCTTAACTGTTTTTCTTTCTGATCTTTTTTTGTTCGTACATCAATTTATCCGCTCTTGTAAGGAGCTCTTCAATAGAACAGCTTTCCCCCGGATCACTATACGCGACACCTATACTGATCGAAAGCTTATAACTGCGGTTGATCTGTGCGGTGAAGATATCGAGTTCTTTTTGCAGCCGGGATTTGATCAACTTGTCACTATCTCCTGAAGTGCCTACCGGTATGACCACGAACTCATCTCCGCCGATGCGCGCTATCACATCAGACTCGCGATATTTCTCTTTCAAAATAGTCGCAACATCCATCAGTGCCTGGTCCCCGGTCTGATGCCCCAGTTCATCGTTGATATTTTTCAGATTATCAACATCGGCATAGAGAACGAACACCCCTTTCTTCTGGCGGTTGGCGATCTTCAAAAGCTGTTCACCCAGAGTCAGGCATCCCCGCCTGTTGTAAAGCCCTGTAAGCTCGTCTGTCAGTGAAAGGGCACGCAGTTCCTCCTCCATTCTTTTGCGTTCGCTTATGTCCCGGTCGATCGCCAGAACATATGGCTCATCGGCAATTTTGATCAGCTGAGCAGATATCTCAACCGGGAAAGTAGAACCGTCCTTGCGGACATGCCGGACCTCAAATGTCAATGTCTCACCCGCCATCAGACGGCCGGTCCTTTCATTTAAATATTTTCTGGATTCCGACTCGTCCAGTATGGCTAAAGGTTTTCCTATCAGCCCTTCATATGTATATCCATGTGTTGCACATGCGACATGGTTTGCGTCAACAATGATCAGCCCTTCGTCAGTTGACTTGAGCAGGTAGATACTGTCTGAAGCCTGATTAAAGAGTGTGCGGAAACGTTCTTCACTTTCACGATACGCCTCTTCTACCTGCTTGCGGCCTGTAACGTCTTTGGAAATAACTGTTACCGCTATGGTATCTCCTTTAAGACTCTTAACCGGACTGAATGTCTGCAGAAAATACCGCTCATCCCTGTCGCTCTTGTACTCATACTGTGAAGACCGGCCTGTTTCAAAAACCCTGTTGACCTTATTAACGAATTTTTTTGTTTCTTCCGCTGAATGTCGTTCGCTGAAGAGCATTCCTGCATATTCATCTTTCTCAAAACCCATCCTCGTCATGTGCTTCTTATTCATCAACAGGTACCTTGAATCTTTATCCACCAGATATATGGAATCTTCTGTGGACTCGACCAGTGAACGGTAACGTTCCTCGGTCTCACGCAGCGCAGCCGCGGTTAATTCACGGTCGGATTCCGCTTTCTCCATCTTCTCGACTTTGCGGCGCAGTTCCGACAGCTCTCCTATCAGTTGTTCTCTGGTTTTATCTTTACTTGCCATAAGAATATCCGTGAAAAAGACAGGAATCCACCCGGTTACTACAAGATATTATTTATAATGTACACACTTTGCCAAATAGCTGTCAATAATTTCCGGCTGTAATATTCAATACTTGTTCTGAAAGAAGCAATTATCCAGTTCAGAAACATTACGAACCGTACAATATAATGACATATCTGAATAAAGTAAATAATGATTATGTGATCCTCATCACTGAAATCCGGCATGTCCGGAGGTACAATGAAATTAACTCATCAACTACCCTCTTTAAATACTGTGGCAGGCTTCCTGCCACAGTATCCTTTCCTTCTTTGACATCTGCCAGCGTATTTTCTATTATAAAAAAGTAATGATTCTGAAATCAGGAGGCGCTCATATGAAAAAAGCCGGGTTTTTAAAACTGTTCATACTCTTTGTTTTACTTATAGGTTTGGCATTATCAGGCTGTGAATTTCTGGACAAAGAAGAGATCCCTCCTGATCAGTTGCCGCCGGTACCTGCCGCGTGCTCCAAAGAATCCAATTTCTATGCAAACGCACTTTACGGCGCTTATGAGCGTGCCGAAGTCAGTCAGCTGCAGGTTGCGAGAATGGCCAACAAATTCTCTGATTGTCTCCAGAGTGCGGGACTCTCTGAAGCCGAAGCAAGAGGGATAGTGAGAAATCAGGAAAAAACTTACAGAGACAAGCTGGACGGTAATTAATTCAGGCAGGCGGCAGTCTGAAATAGAGGTCACCGGGATTTTTCTTCGGGCAGGTCAGGGAGAGAAAATGGAATGCTATGCTGTAGTTCGTGCATGTATATCAGTCCCCCATGCGGCCGGTTAATCTCGGCTTCATGGTAGATAAATGTAAAAACCTCCTCTGCCTGTGCCTCGGATACCACAACAGTGAGAATCTCTTTTTCAGTCTGCTCTCCGATCCCCCTGTAGGCATGGGGTGTAAGTTTGCCCTCTCCTCTTGCAAAGTTCATGTTTGCAGTAATAATACCAAACCTGGACTTTAGAGCCTGCATTACACCGCTGGCAATACCTTTGGGCAGAATACATGAGATAAGTTTGCTCTGTTTGTCTGTCATAGTTATCCTGTCAATTTGTCAAGAATTTCCGGCGGGATGTAACTCGCCGCTTTCTCCAGAGGAGTTATGTACATAAAACCCATACCAGGTGTATCAAGTTTCCCCGCGAGGTATATTTTCTCAAATATACGGTCCGCCTGATCCGTCGACACGATTATATTAATAACCTCTTTTTCCACCTCAATAGTCACGCCGAGAACCCCCAGTCTCTCGCGCACACCGCTGCCGCGCGCGTAATAAATCGTGGCGCCCTGCGCGCCTGCGTCCTGAGCGACCTTGATGATATCGTCGGCAAGGCCGCGCTGTACAATACATGTAATCAGCGCGACATCGGTTAGGACTGTAATTACACGTGAGCTCATAACTATCTTACCTCCACAGTTTTGATATCCTATTCACGCACAGCGTGTTTGCGTCTGACTTTCCACTGAACCCACAGGCCTGTAGCCAGAACGCAGATAATCGGACCTATCGAGGCCATTGACAGAATGCCGAAGCCCTCGACTGCCTTAACCGCACTACCCAGGCCCAGGCCCATAGCCAACACCAGTGGAACAGTTACGGGCCCCGTGGTAACGCCGGCGCTATCCCAGGCTATATTAACAAACTCCTCGGTTGAAAGGACTGTCAATATAACAGCCAGCGCATATCCGGGTATTAAAAAATATCCGAGGGGTACATTAAAGATAATCTTTACAACACCCAGGGCAATGCCGAAGCCGACACCAACAGAAACCGCATACATAAGCAATGATTTTTTAAATGCTCCGTTGGTATGGTCTTCCACCGTCATACCCAGAGCATTTAATGCAGGCTCAGCCAGTGTTGCGCCAAAACCTAACAGCCAGGCAAAAATAAGAACAGTAGTGATCCCGAGCACAAAAGTATAAAGGGGCGACAGCGATACCGCTTCAATCTCTGTAAATGCGGCCGGCACCAATGATCCGGTTTGACTGCCCAGTTCCGCCAGGCCGTAACTCAACCCCAGATTGAATATAATCATGCCGATAACACACAGGGTAATGCCATAAGCTATAAACCCGCCGTGCCGTATGGATTCACGAAGTACCAGTTTCAATACAATAAAGAGAAAAATTATAAGAGGTATAATAGCACGCAACCCTAAGATAATTTCTTTTCCGGGGGTTTGCTCATACCACGATACTTCATTCATCATGGCAGTAGAAGCCCTGGCTGCTTCAATGATCGATTCGGGCGGGATATTGTGAAAAAAATATATACCCAGAAGCATGACTCCGACAACAGGGAAAAGCGATGCCATAGTAACAATACCAAAACCCGATAACGAAGTAGTTCCCCTGCCTGCGGCAGATGCAATACCAATACCTAGAGAGAGTACAAGCGGAACAGTCACCGGTCCTGTGGTTACAGCGCCGCAATCCCAGGCCAGGCCGAGCATTTTGGACAGTTCTTCATTGAACATAATGTATGTTGTGAGACCGATCGTAGGTATCATTGTCAGGTAGATCAAAGGTTTCAGGCTCCAGCCGTATAAAAATCGCAATGTGCCCAAAATTGCTGCCAGACCGACACCTGCTCCTACTACCAGAACAAGACTGCCTGCCCGTTCATTGAGAATATAATATAAATAAGGAGCCTGCTTTACATTGACTATTGAACCGGCTGTTTTAAGCGCGCCAATGGCCGGCTCAGCAAATGTTACGCCAATACCAAGCAGCAAGGCGATAAACAGTACTACAGGCAACGGAGACTTGGCCGGCAGAATATGCCCAATGGTTTCACCAAATGGCATCAAACCCTGCTTCAGCCCTTCCATAAACACCATAAGACCAAAAATAACTGCTACCAGGCCAGCCGTGACCACACCTGCATCAGCGACATGCTGCCGCAGGATCAATAACTGGAATAACATAAGGTAAACGGCCAATGGCACGACCGTCTTAACCTGCCCGAAAAAACGGACATTGAAATAAGGCGTCAGAAGTCTGTAAACGTCTATTCCGCGAAGCTTAACTTTAGGGAGCCGGCAGGGCATATCCCGACCCATGTCATCTTTTTCCGGAACGGTCATTAAATCGTTGTAACTAACCTGCTCCTGATGAAGAACAGTTTCCCTGATATATGTGCCGAAACGGATTTTTTGATTCATGGATTACTCGCAAAGTATATCATGTATTATTAGATATTATAGAGCACAATATTATTTTAATAATAGAAAACAAAGAACAGATCAGCCGCCACTGCAAGCACAGAGAGAAGAAAGATAACAAGATAATTAATGTCCTCACGGGACCGCTGGATCGAAGATAGAAGAAATATTATCGCGTTCCTGTCCTCTTCGGAAAAACACGTATCAATACTCACCTTATCTATCAGATCGTATTCCTTCACAACTCTCTTTCTTCTTTTTGTAATTGTATACCTGTAAAGAAAGAAACCTATGTAGCCTGTGACTCCCGCATACCATACCGGTCTGACCCATGAAGGTTCGAGCCGTTCAAAAACTATGAGCGCTCTGAACGCAAAAGCCGAGACAAGGCCGATAAAAAGAAAACCATGGATTACATACCAGGGGAATGTCTGAAAGTTTTTCTTTTTCATATACGGACTTCCATCACCATTAGATTATACAGATGCTGTCTGTACTGTCAAACCATGAACGGCCTGAACGGTTATTTAATCCCCTAACAGGTTCAAAATAGTTCAACATGGCTCAAAGTAGTTCAAAATTGAACTATTTTAAACTACATTGAACAAACTTGAACAACGAAGAGAGAGTTTTGAAACGGTTTGAACGGTTTAGTGGGTTTGGTTAGATACTGTAACGCTCGAAGATTTCAAGCCTGACAGGACAGTGGCAGATATGACTGAATCCAAAACTCATTTTGTAAGGACAATCATTGGTTCCCGCAGATTTAATAAACAGATATTGTTCATTAATGACTTTGTCGGGCGCACACATAAGTGTGTTTTCACCGCAAACAAGTTTTTTCGCATCATTCAGACAGATAAAGTCGTATGGGCATTTTGTTGTTTTACCGCGGGCTTCATCACTGATATGGAGATTCATAATACAACCTTTAATCTGCCTCTCCGCCCGCATCTTCACCTGCGGAGATCCTTCGAAATTCCAACGGGCTAACGCCTGTCATTTCCTTGAAAATATTATAAAAATAAGTTCTGCTCTTATAGCCTAAAGACTCCTGGATCCTGGCAATCGTATAGTTTGAGTCCTGCAACAGTCTTTTGGCTGCCTCTATTCTAAGTTTATTTGTATAGTCTCCTATAGTCATGCCGCAGTCAGTCTTAAACAGTTTGCACAAATGATGTTTAGACACGGAGCAGATAGCCGCGATATCTTCAATACTGAAGTTGGTGTGAAAACGCTTATGTATTTCGTATATGCTTCTCGCTGATATTGGATGGAAAAGATCCGGATTTTTCCCGATATTGATCTTTGGATTGACCAGGCTTGGCAAAGGCCCTTTTATTTCCGTGTTACAAACAAGCCTGTTAACTATCTCCTGAAATTCCAGTATATCAAAGGGTTTTTCAACATATCCGGCAACGTTAAGGTTACAGGCATCCTTTGCCCTTTCATGACTGCTGTGGGCGGTTACTATTAATACCGGGATCCAGGGATTTACCTCCCTTATCCTCTTTAAAAGTTCAATGCCGTCCATTATGGGCATTACAATATCCAGGATAATAAGATCAAACGACTCACCATTAAGGAACATCACTTCCAGTGCTTTATGAGCATCGTTAACAAGCATAAGGTCATAGCGGTCCCTTAAAGCCGCATCAAAGACCTTTTGAACGATAAGGTCATCTTCAACAATAAGAATACGCCACCGTTTTGGTTTCCTTTCACGCCCTTTTTTCATGTTGAAATAGAATATCCCTCTGAGTATGTTTTATTCATAAAATAATATATAAAATAAAAGGTATTTATAGGTCAGGCATTAAAAAAAATTAAGAAATAAACTATATTTTATATTATATCTCTCTTGCCTTACAAGGCTGTAAAGTATCAATTTTGTTACTCTACAGTAATATTTTGATTTTATATTGCTAAATTTTGAACCCATCAAGGTGAGATTAGCAATACTTGACAAATCCTGGACGTTTGTTAACAAATATTACTATGTTTTTTAGACTGCTTCAGGTGTTAATAAGCGAAAAAAAAGATCCGGTTAATTTCTATTTTCCTTTATCTTTCTCTGCCAAGGAAATGCAATACTTTGTAAAAATTCAACTTCCTATCATTTGAAAAACATAGGATCTATGTTTTTAAAAGGAATAAAAAGAAGCCGGGGAAGAGTAAGTTTCCTGGGGTCCCTGAAATTTGCCAGCCCGATATTCATATCAGCATGCCCTTTTTCAGGCTGTGATGTATACGTCCTGAAAAAACGGTCCCACCAGGGGAAGTTAAAACCGTAGTTGCTGTTTGTTTCCCTGATTATAACTGAATGGTGCACACGGTGCATGTCCGGAGTAACAACCAGCAGTCTGAGTACACTGTCAATTCCTGCCGGTATGTTTATATTGCTGTGGTTAAACATTGCTGTCGCGTTCAGCAGCACCTCCAAGACAAGCACAGACCACGGCGGCGCTCCAAGGGCAACTACTACAGCCATCTTGATTCCCATTGAGAGAAATATTTCGACAGGATGAAAACGCGTTCCAGTAGTGACATCTATGTCCAGGTCGGTATGGTGCATCATGTGAAGCCTCCAGAGCGGAGGGACAATGTGAAACACCATGTGCTGAAAATAAATTACAAGATCAAGAATTATGATAGAAATCATACCGGCTGCCAGCCCGGGCACTGCCATAAAATTAAAAATACCCCATCCTTTTTCAGCGCTTACAACCGCGGTGCCAACAGCGACGACAGGAAAGACCGCGCGTACAAGCACGGCATTAATAAAAACAATTGAAAGATTATTAAACCAGCGCGCGGCCCTCGGAACTGTCAACCGGCGCTTTGGAACCGCAGCCTCCCAGAAAGCCATAAGGAAGAATACTCCAAAGAAAAAGCCAAGCCTTATTATTAGCTCATTCTCCATTGAGAACATACGTATATATTATCAAATTCGGGGTATACCCGTCCCGCATACTATGGTTTATAATGGCGTTCCAGCCATGCCAGGCGTAATTAGTCAAACTGTGGGCGCTTTTACCCACCTATCAGTTTGGCGGGCCGCTCCCCTCCGAGTCATAGATACACCCCGGGTTCATCATGGCGTTCCACCCATACCCGGGTTCATTTGTAAATTCCTTCCAGAATTTGAAATGTAACGAATTATTGATTATATTTAGTTCACTCGCTAACTCTCGCTATGCATTTACTTGCAGCCCAAAAAAATGCAAGACCTGCTGACTTCTTCGTCTAACAAAGCAGGTTAATACGATAAATGATCTTTTTACCGCTCATTTGAAAAAATAGGTTTCTATTTTTATAAATGGAACCAAAAGAAGGGCGCCCGCGAATATTAGCTACTCCTGTGAGGGAGCAGCAATGTAAGGAATTTCAATGAACTATATTCGTTCGCATAAACTCACTGTGTCATTTGCCCGGCGGTTTCCTGACAATGAATAGCGAGCGATTAGAGAGCGAATTAGATAGTCTGTTTTCACTGCATTGAGGTTTCCTGCAAGGAAACATAAATATTCAAAGGGCCTTGAACGACACAGTCTTTAGGGTTTCCCTTTAGATATTGTAGGTGATGCGCGATAACTGTAAGGAGAGATGAAGGGTTTTGTGTCTGAGCAAAGCGAGTTTAAAAGCCTTCCCTGGAAGTTGAGCGAAGAGCCGTATAACAATATCTGCGGGCCACTTTTGTTTGGTTACTTTGTTTGGTGGTCAAAAAAAGTAACCGCGGGTGTGGGGTGCGGAACCCCCACAGTTATTAATAGTTCGTTTTCGGTACGTTTGAAAGCTCTTGCAAGATTTCAAAGTGAATATTTTATTCAAGCTCGTATTTCTTTATTTTATAACCGATCTGCCGTGGAGTTATTCCGAGTATTCTGGCCGCTTTGGCCTGGACCCCGCCTGTTTTTTCAAGGGCATTTTGAATGTTCATTTTCTCTATCTCTTCGATATCAGCAGGCAGGGACATGCCTTTTTCAGCGGTCTTTATTCGACGGAGGCTGAGAGATACGGGCAGGTCGGACGAGCTTATCCTATCTGATCTCGACATGATCACAAGCCTCTCAATTGTATTTTCAAGCTCTCTGACGTTTCCCGGCCAGTCATGGTTTAACAACACCTGCAGAGCGGATTCGTCATAAAAAACAGAACGGTTGTTCTCCTTATTAAACTTTTTCAGGAAATAGTCTACAAGTATGGAGATGTCCTCTCCCCTTTCAGGCAGAGGAGGGAGAATGACAGGTATGACATTAAGCCTGAAGTAAAGGTCTTCCCTGAATTTGCCCTGCGATACGAGCTGTTCAAGGTTACGGCTGGTAGCAACTATTATCCTCACATCCACCTTAACGGTCTTTTCGCTTCCAACCCTCTCAAATTCCCTTTCCTGAAGGACACGCAATATTTTGGGCTGAAGCGTCAAAGGCAGGTCTCCTATCTCGTCAAGAAAAATGGACCCCTTGTTGGCAAGCTCAAATTTTCCGCTCCTTGAAGCGATAGCACCCGTAAACGCGCCTTTTTCATGTCCGAAAAGCTCTGACTCCAGAAGACCTTCAGGGATCGAGGCGCAATTAAATTTAACAAACGGGCCTTTGTTCCTTGGACTCATATAGTGGATTGCTTTTGCTATCAGCTCCTTACCCGTACCGCTTTCACCCCTTAATATCACTGTTGCCTTTGAAGGGGACACCCTGTGAACAGCTTCAAATACTTCCTGCATTCTATCGGACTGCCCTATGATGTTGTCTATGCTGTATTTGCCTTTCAGCTCCTGCTTCAGGCTTTCCTTTTCCTTTTCAACCTTTTCATAACTCTCCCAGAGCTTTACAAACTGCGCTATTAACGATGAAACAATTGTTAATACCCTGAGGTCATCGTCCACGTTCCCGTGCTTCTTGGAGTAGATCCTGTCAACGCTCAAAACCCCCAGCGCTTCGTTCTTGAATTGAATTGGAACACACAGGAAAGAAACTCCGTCCTTTTCAGGCCTTGAGCCTGTTTTGTTAAGAAACGACGGCTCTTCTCCGATATTCGGTATGACCATCGGGACCCCTTTTTCAAGGACCCGGCCTACGATACCTTCGCCGATCCTGTATTTGCCTTTTTTAATACTCTGTTTTGTAAGCCCGTGAGCGGCAACAATGCTGAGTCCTTTTGAAATTGGATCAAGAAGGAACACGCATCCCCTCTGCATCTCAAGGAGATTCCCAAGCGTTGACATGACAGACAGGAGGTTTTTTTCAAGCTCAAAAGATGCTGTAAGGACCCGGCTGACCTCAAGTATGGCAGTGAGTTCCCTGTTCTTGCGGGCAGTTGCGTCGGTTTTTTTATCTTTAACCGATTTCATAATTTAAAACTTTTATCGCACCTTTACAGATTAAAAACATAGGATGTTTTCTTTGAACGGTTTTTTTCATCACGATGCATAGTGATGAAAACCTCGGAGCCCGATGTATCGGGGGAGAATGAGTGAAAAGAGAATATCCTGTGTTTTTTTCTATAAATAAACTGCATTAAAAAACTAAACATTTTCCACCATCTCCCACACACCGCAGGGGCATATACCCGCGCAGAAACCACAGCCAATGCATTTCTCATCATCAACAACGTATTCATATGCCGGGGCTTCACCTTTTCTCTCAACACGCGAGATAGCTCCCCAGTAGCAGACCTTTTCGCACATATGGCAGTCACGGCATGTGCCGCATGAAAGACATCTTTCAGCTTCATTTTTTGCGGAAAATTTATCCGGGCTGCAGCGCTCAAAATAGGTGGTCCTCACCCTTTCATAAGCTATGGGCTGTTTGACCTCAGGCATATAGTCATAATGCACCAGCTGAGAATGTATTACCTCCGCGACCTCGCGGCCCTGTCCTATGGCGTGAGTGACCAGTCCCGGCTTTGTGGCGTCTCCGATCGCAAAAACCTTGACGTCCGAGGTCTGGCCCAGACTGTTTACCGCAAGCCATCCTTTTTCCGTGTGTATGGAAGCAGGCAGAAAATCGGTCACAGGTTTTTCACCGATCGCGATCACAACAAGGTCGGCCCGCATATGGGTCTTATCCTTAAAGTAGATCTTCTTTGCTTTTTTATCGTACTTCTCCGTAAACTTTGGATATTCTATTTTTGTGCCTTTCGCGTTCGCGGCTTCAAATTCTTTTCCAAAAGCTGTAGGCGTCTGTACGTCCACGGCAGTGACAGACCTTGCCCCGCAGTCAAATGACTGGATCGCAACATCCATTCCAACATTACCGGCTCCAATCACAACAATGTCCTTGCCTTTAAGCTTTGGCAAATCACCATAGTTAATTCCTTTTAAGAACTCAATGGCAGACACAGCGTGCTGAGAACCCGTAAACTTAAGGGTTATCGGCTCATGAGCGCCGCATGCAATAACGACTTTGTCATGGCCCTTGTATATCTTGTTGAACAGCTTCTTGTCCACTGTCTGACCAAGATGGATGTTAACGCCTATCTCCTTAAAGCGTGAAAGCTCCTTCAGCAGCACCTTCTGCGGAAGGCGTTCCCTCGGGATACAAAGCTCAAGCTTTCCGCCGAGTTTGTCCTCAGCTTCATAAAGGTCAACCTTATGTCCTTTCATGCTCAACTGCCAGGCGGCTGACAGGCCGGCAGGGCCGCCGCCGATGACAGCTATACTGTTTCCCGTTCTCTTTGCGCGCTTCGGCGCCTTAAGGTTCAGGCTGAGTTTGCCCATCTCCCTTGTATTGAACGGCTCATCGATCTTTCCTCTTGTACAGCTCTGCATACAGAGGTTGGGGCATATCTGTCCGCAGACAGTTGCCGGCAGAGGGCTGTACTGAAGCACCAGTCTTAATGCCTCCTGCAGTTTTCCTTCCCTTATCAGGCGCGTCCTTTTATGCGTCGGGATATGGGTCGGACAGCTGAACGCGCAGGGCGGCATAAATTTCTCATTGCTCCATACAGGCCTGTTCCGCCTGTTGTCGCCGGTTGTTATATATGGAAGCGTAGTCAGGTCATGGGTCAGGTATTCCGCAAATATCCCGCCCTTGCCTACTTCAGGTTCCCAGGTTGCCTTTCTGAACTTGCCGGTCGATACTTTGTAGGCTTTCCTTTTCTCAACCTTTTCAGCAGGCGTATGAGCTATTATTTTTTTCCAGTCATCAGGTGACCTCGTCAGTTCCTCATAATGATCCACCCGGTCGATTGCCTCGAGATAAGGCTTCATGTTCTCTTTAAGCCATTCCCAGTCCTGTGGAGAAAGGTCAACACTTTTTACGTCTCTCTGCCTGTAGCCGTACGCATGACCTCTGTAATAAATAGTACCGCCGACCATTCCGACACACGGACGGTAACCGAGTATGTTATCAGGGTTTCTCGGGTTTACACCGCAAACGACCGCAGTGCCGCCCGCCTTAAACTCAGCGAACGAATCACCCACATCCCGGAAATACCACGACTGAAGAGGCTCAAACCGCGGGTTGAACTTGGTCATTGTGTCACAGCGCGCTCCGCCCCCGCCCTGGACATAAAGGATGCCCTGGGCACCGGCATTGTGAGCACCGTTTGTAACATCACCAAGCACCGTGATCTTTGCGCCGCAGTTAAGCCAGCCGATATCATCAGACGCGGCACCGTTAATAACGATCTCTGTGCCTAACATTCCCATGCTTCCGAGACGCTGGCCGACAGGACCGTCAACAGTTATGGAAATTCTTTCACCTCTGGGCCATAAACGTCCGCCAATGCCGTGCTGACCTTCAGCCTCAATATGAAGCTCTCTCGCGTCGTTCTCAACCGCCTCCTGTATCTGCTCCTCCAGCACGCGGGATGGAACGCGATTTCCGTCTACATTGCCTTTAATGGTTAACTTTTTCATTATTCAACTCTCATTTTTCATTTTTCATTTATCATTGTTAATTGATAATTGTTAATTGTTAATTGTCCATTGCTAATTGTTTTTTTAACAAGCGTAGTTTATTTGCAATCTCCTTGCTATTTCCTCCTCAGACGCGCTCAGTCCGTCTGACATTCCTATTGGAAGCTGGGTCGACCTGCCCATTGGGGCGAAGATCTTTCTCAGCTCGATATCCGCTGATTTAAATACATCAACAACACGCTCTGCAACTTTGTCAGGGTCAAGCCTGCGGTAGAGTTTCGGGTCCTGCGTTGTTATACCGCGCGGGCATCTGCCTGTGTTGCACAGGTTGCACCTGTTGTATTCATCGCCGAAACAGTCGGCAGCAGCCTGCATGATGTATTTGCCTATTGCCACAGCAGACGCACCGAGCATAATCAGCGCGGCAGTATTGGCGGCAAGGTTGCCGGACTTGCCCACACCTCCCGCAGCAATCAGCGGCAGTTCGTTCTGCTTGCCCTGTTTAACAAGGTCAAGATAGCAGTCTCTTAAGTTGGATGCGATCGGATGCCCCATCTTGTCCATTGACACGTTGTATGCCGCGCCGGTCCCGCCGTCCTCACCGTCTATATAAAGGCCTGAGGCAAAAGGGTTCCTTGCAAGGTTGTTAAGCACTGCCTGCGCAGTCCTTGTACCTGATATTTTCGGATACACCGGCACCCTGAATCCCCACGCCATTGACATCGACTGGATCATCTTTGCCACTGACTCCTCAATAGAGTACTTTGTCTGATGCGTAGGCGGAGACGCCAGGTCGACATTAAACGGCACTCCGCGGATACCCGCGATCAGCTTCAATACCTTATAAGACATCAACAGTCCGCCGTCACCGGGCTTGGCGCCCTGTCCATACTTTATCTCAATACCGGCCGGGTCTTCTTTCATATGGGGAAGCGCGTGTATGATCTCATCCCAGCCGAAATACCCTGACGCAATCTGGAGTATGAAATATTTAAGGAACCTTGACCTTAAAAGGCTCGGCGGCATACCGCCCTCGCCTGAGCACATGACAACAGGCATGTTCTCTACTTCATTAAGATAAGCAACACCCATTGCCAGTCCTTCCCACATTGGAGGCGATAACGCACCTATTGACATGCTTCCTATCATAATCGGATAAATCTCACGGACCGGCGGTATAAATGCGGCCTGATCAACAGCCAGCCTGCCGTTTTCCGTGCGTACAGGCAGGTCTTCTGCCGGAAGGATACGGCCCAGAAGAGTACGGATATAGAACTCATGCCTTCCCGCGTCAAGGGCAGGGTCGGTGAGCATTGATATGCGCGTAAACTTCAGCTTGTCAAGAGTGGAAGTGCTTGGATCATTGCGCCTGCCCCCTCTTCTGAAAGGCTCGCCTTTTTTGTTCTTGAACATAAGAAACCTGTTCCTTGGATTATATTCAGGCTCAATCGCGACAGTAGGGCACACCAGCGCGCACGCGCCGCAGCCCGTACAGTAGCGGTCTATGTCTTTTACCTGCTTTACAACATGCGCGACACTCCGCGCAACAGTCGGCTCGGGCACTTCGCCTTCAGACCTGACAATCCTATGGGAAAACACATCAGGCTCTATCGCCTTAACCGGGCATACCGCTGTACATTTACCGCACCGGGTGCACCTGTCTTCCCGCCAGCGGATTATATATGGAAAATCCTGCAATGTTAGCTGATGATTACTGTCTAAGCTTTCAGCTGGTTCCATACCGTTACCTCCTGCGCGTCCGGGCTTACGATGACCATGTCGTATTTCATGGGCATTATGTCCTCTGTCATGTCCCTTTCGGGAACACCTCTGTCAAGCCCGCACTCCTCAGACATAAGCCCGTATTTGCCTTTGACTCCTCCGACAATACCGGGCCTCAGTTTTTTTGCGTCCTGAAGCATGAACGTTGTGCCGTCAGGCGTAAATCCTATTACACAATTCGGGCCGTCGATACAAAGCGGCCTCAGCGCCGCCTTTATCATAAGTGTCGCGTCCCTGTCCTGACGTCCCTGTATCTCCGCGGTCGAAAGCGGAGTTACAACATCCTTATAATAAGTAAGCGGATAGCCAAGCTCCCTGTTCGTATAATGAAGTATATGAGAGAAAACCTCGCTGTCACTGTTATAACCCATGTATCCGGGATTTCCCCTGCTCATAAGAAACTCTTTGATCGGTATAAAAGCCGTGTTCTCTCCGTTAGTCATTGTGCAGTATCCCTGTATAAAGAACGGATGGCACGCGTACAGATATATCTGGTAGTTGGTATTCTGCCTGCCCTGCGCGAATATCACTTTGGCCTTAAGAGGGTCACTGTCCAAACCAAAGAACTCAGCCAATTGCATAGGGTCGCCTACCTCTTTAAGCGTAAGGATATCAGGAAAAAAGGAAAACACAAATATCGAACTATCGCCCTCACCCATTCTCCTCAGATCAAGCCGGGTATTCATTAAAAGGGCTTCTTTTTCCTTAAAGCTTTTGTTCTGATACTCACCCGGGTAATCATAGACATTAGCTATGTAATGATCATGCCGGGGTATATCAGGGTTGTTCCTGATCCTCGGCTTCCACACATACTTTACGCGGAAACCCATGGATTCCATGTAGCTGTCAATGACCTTCATGCCCTTGTCAGAACATATGGCTGACAGGACAGGGTTTTCTTTTAACCCTTCGAACTCACCGCCCAGGTTTTTTAATACCAGCCCGAGCCCTGAACCGTCATGGCCCTCTTTCATGGTATCAAGGGCGCGGACGTTCTCCATGGGAGAGAAGTATTGATCAGATGTTATAGCTGCCAATCTACACATTTTTGTTTCCCTGTTTACATTAATGTCTTACAACTTCCGTAAAAAAAAGCGTCCTTGCCGACTCGCGGCATGAGACACTGTGTTTCTAAACAGCGTGGCGCTTATATTAACAATTAATAATACCCTTTGTACACACTAATAGTTTGTACGCTGCATACTATTAGTTTGTGCGCTCCTCTAAATCGAGAGGGCGCTTTTTGCCCTTACCTATAGTATTGCCAATATCGTGCCAGCACGTAAGTGATTGGATTTTAACGTTTCCTTATTGTCAGAATTCCTACACTTTTGTATGAATTACAATTTTGTAGGGGTTAATGTGGGCTTTTATTTCACATAAGGTAACCTAGCAATGAAAATGCAAGCATACGCGCTGGACTTAGGACTGGTTTTGACACATTTTAGCTAAGTGGGCTTCTGGCCTGAGTTTTTAGCTAACCTATTGATTTTTAAAGTTCAACTGTTGTTCTGTCCTTTCCTATTCTTTACTCTATTTTCTGTCCTTTGAGCTACATTCTGCTACGATTCTGCTACCTTCAAGATAACTATTACTTCCTGTAATCGTGTTTTTGAATCCTGCCGAAGAATTCAAGATTTCCGACATTAATCTTTAAATCAGGATGACTATTTTGAAGATTTATACCCTTTTTCTCAATAACATTACAATTTGCATTTTATTAAGTTAGCAAACTGTCAAATCTGTTCAAAGATTAAAGAGTTTTGCATTGATTAACACAGGTATTTCTGATATAACAGAGAAAAACTATATATGTTGGACGATAAAATGATAAAACTAAGGGGGCTATAGAATGCAGGTATCTTCAACATTAACCAGTCTTGCAATTCTCAAGGTTAATATCGATGAAGACGAGCGTGATTATATTGATTACCTTGTAACTTTTATTCTTCATGTGCTTAAAATACACGCGCCAAATCCAGTTACTGACGAGCAGGAAGACACCAAGAGAGATTTGAATAGTTCGTGTCAATAAATAATCTATCCCTTTTCCTCTTTAAAAAAGTGCCCCCTTCCCCGATTACCGCGATCATCTATTCCACAGCGTTTGCCTGCTTTAGTATCTGAATGACCTTTCCCTGCTTTTGCGCATCGGATAAAAAGCCCTCCTTTTCAAGAAACTCATGTCTTTCTTGCGCCAATCTAAGAACAGTCTCTCCTTTTTTGTTACGAGCATTCACGTCGGCACCACGGTCAAGCAGCAATTGCACCACTTCAACACTACTGTGGCGAGATGCCATCATAAGTGCCGTCTCTGAATTGTCTGGTTGTCTGCAGTTCACGTCCACGCCTTCGTCGAGGAATTTGATTACCCTGTCGGTCTCGTTCAAGAAGGCAGATACTTGGTATTCCACACAACGGTTGCCTGCAAGGACCGTATACGGCGCCCAAACCACCAAAAGCAATGCAAGAGTCAGAATGTTTCTCATATCATTTCTCCCTATGGCCTCCAATGTTAAGAAACAGGGGCAAGCTGATGGAGGTTTTCAGCTTACCAGGTAATCGTTCCCCATGCTTCTGTTCAAAAGACAATATCTATCTAACAGTTCTCTCCGAAAAAGTCAAACGATTCCCCTTTGACTAGTCTCAAAAACAAATGTTTTTTAACAGACGCGCTTAAGGGGTTCCGAGGTCTTAATCTTCTTCTATCGTTGATAAATCTCCCGTTGGCAATCCAAGATCTTTACCCTTCAGTACCCTTCTCATTATTTTGCCGCATCATATCTCCCACTGTATACAACTTGTGAGATTTCGTTGATCCATGACTCTATGTTACCTCATTAAACTCGCGCCCCCAGCCTCGATATCATTCGCAGTTCCAACAACACCGTGTTCCCACCAAACGACCGACACCTCGGGGTGGTTTTCTCGATGAAGTGCTTCCAGGGAGCGAGAAATTTCCTAACCTAAGCGAAGGGGATATGGACGTCCACAGATCCCTTCCCGCGTACACAACCTCAAGAGAGGCACGCACGGGTTCCGGACGAGTCACAACACTCAAATATGAAGCGTTCCGATTGCGCTGGTCGAAGCGCCATAAACTTGCGACCATCGACGCACTGAACTCTCACGGCCTTGAGGACGGAGTCCTGACCAGATTGCCGCCACACATTCCAAACACTTTGTGCCTCACAGCCCTCATCTACCTGAATCTGTCGACGCAGGTCGTCGTGCCAGCCATAAGGCAGCTGTGAAGCAGTAGGTGTCAGTAAAGCTTGTGGTCGCTGCTCTTCTTCCTTTTGCCGAATCATCTCTCTATACTGTTTGTCCTTCTCCATGGCTTTGCCCAAATCATTAAGCGTCGGACTGTCCATGGACTTACGCATGTGCTGGTTCAAGTCGTCCATTATCTTCCTATCAGCCTCATAGGCTTCAAGTCGTTTCTGAGCGTCGTTGCGCGAATCGCATCCGCCAGAAATAGCTACGAGGGCCAGAACCAGAGAAGACATACATGCCAACCATATACGAGCCATTGAAAACACCTCCTTATCTTCTATTTTGAGAAATGGAAATTTAGAAGATAACTGGTTGTTAGTTACAGTTTCCTTTTTTATAACTATAAATTAAATGCCTAATGTCAAAATTCAAGACCTGACCCCATTCTGTTGCACACGATCACATCTTTGTGCTACATATACCAACCAGCAATTCCTTCATGACTGCTCCAGGCAAGGGTTATTTCTCGAACGATAGATCCTGAAGCGTGTTTTTCTAATTGAGAATACGCAGCATCGACCATCAATATGCCTCCCGACTCTTTTAGTCGTTTACCGATGTCGATAATCTGTTCTTGGATTTTATTATATCCCGTAACGTTTCCAGAACGCTCCTGGCCAACTGCGGCACCTCCAAGTTTTATAAGTTGGGCTACAGCCAGTTGAATTTGCACGTTTCGTTGCTCGGGATTCAATTCTGTCATTTCTGCAGGCCCGGGGTCTGTTTGCGTTTCGGTGGAGATGAGGCCTGGTTCCGATTTAGGGGGTACGATTTGTCTGCCGCAGTTAACACAGTACTTGTATGTTACCTCATCGAATTAGCAACTTACCATCTTCCGTATGACAGCGAGACCATGCAGGCGATCCAGACCCCGCCCTCAGCCCTGACCGATCATCGACAATTTGCAACGAATTTATGAATCATCCTGGCAATTGTAAGGTGCATTTCCTTGGCCCTCTGCAGGTCCCTTCGCGCCGCTTCGCATTTCCCCTGCATGGCGTAAAGGCCGGCCCGCTCGCCCAGGGCCCCATCCAAGGTGGGATTAAGCTCGATTGCCCTGGATAGCGCTCTGGTAGCGCCTCTTACATCGTTATTTGTCCCAAGTGCATAGCCAAGAGAGCGGTGTGCCGGCGCGAAATCGGGGAAGTTCTCGACCACCTCTCGGGCCTTGCTTAAGATCGGCTCCATCTCCCATGCCCACCCCAACGCCTGATAAATAGCTACCCGTTTCGTATTAAGCTCTATTTCCAGGCTTTGCCCAAGGGGAAGGTTTGGATTGATGCGCGTTGACTCGGAGGCATCTCTAGCCGCATTGTTAATGATCTCCAGCAGGTATTTAAGTGCCGCTGAAGTATCAATGGTGCTCTCCTCGGTTTCACCTATTTCATGAAGTCTTATGCCGATATCAATAAATTGATTTTTCGCGCGCCATGCCAACGCCAGCGCCAGGCGGTCGCGCCCGTAGTCGCTTTGCTTCATCAGTCTCTTATACATTCGAATGGACCTGTCTATATCGCGGGACCAGCCCCTCGACCCTATAGCATGCGTCTGCGACCTGACAAAGTATGCATCCGGGTTCTCATCCCAGAGAAGGAGCGCCATTTCCGCCTCTTCTTCCATCCTCTGTTTGTCGTTGCGGGACCAGGCAAGAAGGGCGTTGATGCCAAACGCCTTGCTGAGGTCCCGGCAGAGAGATTCGTCCCAATCTAATGTGTCTACTGCGGGGTCTGAGCGCAACAGGTTCATCATGGCGAGTTGACGCAGATCAGGGTTGTCCGGCTCAAGCAGGAGGGCATTGTTGACGGCCTCCAGTGATGCCTTATGATTTCCCAAAAAAGACTCGACAAGAGCAAGGTTTCTCCAGGCTTCCTCAAGGGAAGGCTCCAGCCCTACCAGTTCCCGATATTGTTGCCGCGATGACTCGAAACGGGCAGCGAGAAAATCAGCCCGGCCCATTTCCAGCAATTGTCCGACTCGCGAACCTTGCTGGCCGCCGGCGCGGGGCAAGGCAAATGTGAGGGAGACCTCTTTTGAGAAGTTGTCACGGCCGCTAAAACTGTCGACTGTGTGCTCCAGGGTGT
>VAPB010008806.1_pt1:0-20000 | contig 21078 bp, 24 predicted proteins | sample 3395101 | NCBI WGS metagenome assembly VAPB01 (sample SAMN08290433, study PRJNA428436) | hydrothermal vent metagenome | isolation source: Deep-sea hydrothermal vent chimney | place: Indian Ocean: Southwest Indian Ridge | reverse complement strand
ATTTCCAGAACGATGCTCCTATGTCGGATTAGCGCCAGTTTCCCGGCGTTGTCCGACTCCACAGGGTAGATTAACGACACTACTGAGCCGTTCGCGACGGACTCGGATGCGAGCCCGTTCCACTTGCATGTCTTAATCCCAAGCCGATAGCAGTGCCCTCTAGCAGGATCAACTAGAGTTGTTCCTAAACAATCATACACGTTTAGCAAGGTGCGACTGGAGTAGTATTCAGTCACCGTGCACAATTTTCTACACACTTTGAACTTAGCTTGATGAAGTACAGGCCTAACGGGGTTAGCTAGGATGGCTTACCCAAATTATACCTGCACACTGTTGAGCGTATCTTAGACCTGAGGGCATTCTGACACTCCTCGTGCCAGTCTATCTCACGTCCGCATCTTGTCGTCGCGTCTGGAAATCAACCAACCATCATCGCTTGGCATTCGCCGACAGCATCCGGTCTGACACCGTATGACGCGAAAGCAAACTCCTCCCAGAGGAGTTCGAATAAAAAGCTTTCCAATGGACTACGTTTCAGGAGCCTCTTGAGGGCAATTATAGCGATTTCTAGCTTCTTCTCAAAACAATGACAAACTTAGAAAAGGTGATGGAAGGGCGGGGATTGTCCCCGCCTCTCACAGCGGTCCAGGATTATCTGTCCGCTTCCTGCAGTTATCGGAAACTTCCACCAAGATATAGTAGGATAATTTGAATATAAAGAAATGATGAACGAATTGTCAGGATGATTCATCTAGTAATATTATCCGCGTGATTATATCATAGATTCACCCAAAAGTCATAGATGAATCATCCATTGATAATAAGACCAAAGCTGACAAGAAAACGGCAGGCGTCACCAAATGCAAGATGGAATATTTGCATTGATTAGATTGGATCTGATCTTTGAGATTATCAGCGGAATAATTGCACTGATCGTGACTTTCTATGCCACAAAAGCGTACAATCTGACAGGACAAAAGAAGCTTTCAGATCTCTCAACAGGATTCCTAGTCCTCTCGGCAGGTATGTTTGGACGAGTCATAGGAACTTGGTATTTCATTGTTCGTTATGGAATAGAAGGACCCTCGAGTAATCTAATCTTATCAATTGTAACGATTGCGTATGGTGCTTCTAGAATCATGGCGTATCTTCTTTTCGTGGTAGCAACAAGACCAGCACGTCACCGAGAGTCATTGAACAATGAGAACATGACAGGAGTCAGTCTACTCCTTGCAGCTACAATTCTTGTAGATCCAAATCTGGAAGTCATAGCAATACTAGTTCTTGTTTTTGTTGTTATTCAGGCTATCATCAACTACTTCTCAATACGAAGTAGGTTTGCTCTCTATGTCTTACTTGGATTCTCCCTTATCCTGCTGAGTCACATAATGGTGGCTCAGACACTTGTGAATCCAGGTTTGTTTCTATTGAGTCAGATATCTCAACTGCTAGGATTCTTGTCACTTCTGGTCATGCTAATCAAGGCAGGCAGAGTAGAATGAGTAGAAAACGGGCCTATCGCTCAAAGATGCGCATCCTAGCTGATATGATGCGTGCCATTCAGAGTGAGGGTGAGGATGGTGCAGGCCCTACGAAGATTCTCTATGCTGCAAACCTCTCTCACGATAGACTGACTCAATATCTCGAAGAGCTCGTTGAGAAGCATCTTATCAAAGAAGCAGAACCTGAGAGCGACAATAGAATATATTTGCTGACTGAAAAAGGGAGAGAGTTTCTCAAAGAGTATGTCAGAATGGAACGGTTCTCTGAATCTTTTGGTATCGAAATCTAGATGATGACATTTTATCAGAGTAGGCAAGGTTTTAAGAAATCTGAAGAGGTGGTTTTTCTAGAGTGGGCTGGTAGATCAGCCTGGCAGATCGTCTGGTTCGCAATCAGGAGGTCGCGAGTTCAAATCTCGCCCAGTCCACCATTTTCTTTTCTCGTTTTGACAAGTGAGAGTAGGACTAGTGCTATCAACGTGAGGATGATTGAGTACGTGAATGCAAAAACTGGCGTGGTATAGAAATCCCACAGGAATCCAATGATTACACCTGCGGGAAATGCACTGATACCCACAGCCATCTGAAATGCTCCGATTATACTGGCACGTCGCTCTTCTTCAACTAAGTCTGCTACAAAGCTTGTCTGGACTGGATCAAGAGCACCATTCATCAGACCAAAGAAAACGAACATGGGGATTATCATCAATGAGTCGAGAACCAAGAAGACCCATGCTGCTGTGATTATCAGAAAAACAAAGGCAATGACAAGAATGGGTTTCCTTCCATACTTGTCAGAAAGTCTTCCAAAGGGGTAAGCGGAAGCAGCATAAACAGCAGTGAATACCAAGTAGAGAAGGGTCTGTTGTGGGACTGTGTATCCGTAATTTGCAGAGAATAAAATCAATAAAGAGTAACTAAAGGTCGCAAGTGCGAAGATGATAGATGCGAGGAGGAATATTTTCAGATTCTTATCAAGTCCTCGAAAGTTGATCCCTTTGAAGATGTCCTTTCCGCGTTTTTCCTTCACCAATACAGTAACAACAATCACAGAACCCGCAGTTGGAATGGCTGCTAGTAAGATTATTCCAGTGTATCCAAGATATTGAAAAAGAAAGAGAGTGATGATTGTGCCTAGTACTGCCCCTGCTGTATCAAGTGCCTTGAGGGTACCAAATGCTCGTCCTCTCTCTTTCTCAGTGACATGTCCAGCTACTATCGCATCTCGAGGAGGTCCGCGTATCTTACCGAGACGGTCCAAAGATTTCCAGACTACTATCTGGAAGAATTGGTACGCGTAGACAGCAAACACGAAACCTATCCGTGCTAGCATTGAGAGTGAGTACCCTACTGTGATGAGTGATTTCCTCTTTCCTGTCCTATCTGAAACGTACCCAGCTCCAAGTTTCGAGAGCGATGTGATTGTCAAAGCAAGACCGTCAACTATCTGCACTTGACCTTGAGTGAGTCCGAGTTGAGTGGTTAGAAATGTTGGCCAGATTGGAGCGATCATATCTGAACCTGTATCATTCAGGAATGAGGCCGCGCCGAAAACGTGAGCTGGGTTGTATTCGAGTTTTTCTTCTTCAGATTGATTTTCCTCGATTGCCAGCGTCCCACACCAAGAATGATTGTATACTCACTGTCTATTATCTTAATTGGAACAAATCCCTATCACAATCCATTTTACGGAAAACAGGTAGTTACCATTATGGTCGACATTTTGCGTAAAGAAGTCCCGTATGGGTTTGATGAAACAGTGAAGAAAGTTGAGGAGGCAATGTTGAGTGAAGGATTCGGTGTCCAGCTCACAACGGGTATTCATGATATGTTCAAGAAGAGGCTTGGAATTGATGACTATCCCAAATATACAATGGTTCTCGGTTGTAAACCACAACTAGCTAAGAGAGCACTTGAAATCTCTAAGGACATGGGCACTCTATTTCCATGTAGTTTCACCATCTATGAAGAGGATGGAAAAGTCAATGTTACCCACGTTTCACTAATAAAAATTGGAGTTGAAATTGGTCTTGCGGACAAAGAAGCAATGGCTTCACTAATTGAGGATACAGGAAAAGCCGTTCGAAAGGTATGGGACAAAATCTAGGAAAATTCGAAAGCTTACAAATTCATCTATTACAACTATTCAAAACTGTAAGAATCTTGTCAGATTTTCAATTAGACAGAAGAGAACTCAATAGAAGTAGAAATGGTATGGCCTCATATACCCACATCGATATAGAATGGTATGAACGGACTAGGGATGTGGCTCACCGCAAAGGGCAGGGCCATACTGAAAGCCCGGAGGAAGACTAGTTCTTCTAAGGGGAAGTCCGCACTCCCCCAGAGGACACCAGCCTCGAAGGGGGAGTCCGTGGCCGACTCCTATGACCAGACTTCACTTGTGGAGTTTGCGAGGAGTGAAGACCCTGCCATGGTAAGTGCTGTGGAAACACCGTCTGCCATCACACTGTCTGGTGAGTGTGAGTCAAGGCAGCGGACAGAAGCCGGGTCCCATCGGAGGAACGATGTTCAAGCGAAGAGGGGCAAAGCTTGCGACAATGGTTCTGACTCCGGTCAGGAACAAGCTGGCGACAGCAGTCGTGAGAAGGGTGGAACACAGGAGTTTCTTACAGTTCACTCACAATTGTGAGAAGCAGGCTTTTCGAAAGCTTCAGAAGAGTTGTGTTCTCTTCAAAATCATGGACGAGAGGATTCGTGAACAGTGGGAGAGCAATACTGAAGCTTTCTCAGGTCTTATTGACGGGGAAGGAACACCGCATCACAGAAAGATTCTCAATCCATGTGTCGAGGCGCTATTGGGAGATGTGGTAGGTAAGAAACTGCTTGATGCAGGAAGTGGGGAAGGTTACCTGGCCAGATACTACGCTAAGAAAGGGGCGGATGTAACTGCAATTGACTTTTCACAACGTCTGATTGAAGCCTCAGAACAGATGTCAGAAACGGAGGGAGTCACAGTTGATTATCGGGTTGACAATGTTTGTTATATTGAGTCAGTTCCCAATGTTGAGTTTGACATTGTTCTATCAAACCTTGTCCTACTGAATGTTCCATGTTTTGATGATGCCATCAACGAATTCCATCGAGTAATGAAAGTAGGGGGTATCCTTGTCTTCTCTATCGTGCATCCGGCGTTCAATTTCTTTGGACCTGGTTCATGGGAGATGGGAGAGAAAGATCCAAAAACAAAAAGACGTGAGGGATTGCATTTCAAGGTCGACCGATACTTCGATGAAGAAGAGTATGAACGTTATTGGAAAACTAAAGAAGGAGAAGTGTTCCCGAAACCAATCAGCTTTTTCCATCGGACCCTTTCAACGTACTTTAATTCACTCTCAGATGCAGGATTTCAACTGCTTGCATTCGCGGAACCGCAACCTATTGATGATGACCCATTTTTCGATCGAGAGAGTAGAATCCCATTCTTCGCAGTGTTCAAAGCACAGAAGATATAGAAACGAATGCAGGAAACAAAGATGGTGAACTAAATGGGCGAAGAGGTAGAACCAAAATACTATCCAATCAAACTTGTTTGGACTGGTGGTAAGAGCGGTGATCTGAAGGTTGAAGGGAAGAACGTCATTAAGACTGGAGTACCATCTGGTGGTCCTAAAGAAGCTAAATTTCATTCTCCTGAGGACCTCTTTGTTGCATCCGCTACAATGTGTTACATGAATGGATTCGTTGAATTCACAAGAAAAATGCGAATTGAGTTCAAATCATTCGAATGTGTTGCAGTAGGCACTCTTGAAAAAGTTGGAAGAAGTTTCGAGATCACTAGGATAGATACGGAATCTAAAATCGTTATTGGTTCAGAGGATATCCGAAACAAGATAGACCGTGCTCTTGAACTAGCTGCGAAATATTGCTATGTGGGCAACTCGATGAAGTGCCCAATCACACATTCTACTGAAGTTGTTGTAGGATAAACAAAGGGATTGGAACGACCTTAGTAGTCCAATCATTCCTTTTCTTCCATAGGTGGAAGAATGTAGATTACAATCTCAGACTCGGGAAGGGTCACTTCCACGAACTTTTTATCCTTTGGTTTACCGAATCCGATTTTCTCGACACCGTGCATCGCTAGAAGATCTTTGGTCCATGGTTTCAGATTCTCAGAGATATATGCCTCAGGAAGACCTTGTCTAAGAGAGAGACCGGTTTCACGCTTGAACTTCCAAAAGCCTGAGTTCGTCTGCATTAGTAGTTCAGTATGTTCAGTGAGTTCTGATTTCCACGTATTATCATAAGATGGATAGCTATGATGATGGATCCCATTCTCATCATAGAGGTCTCTATATATCCTGTCAGTGACGAACGGAGTTATTGGAGCCAAAGCTCGGGATATTATTTTCAAGACTTCATGCAGAGTGAACCAGGCTGATCTCTGTTCATCCTCGGAGAATGCATCATTAGTGTTGAATGAACGTCCCTTTATCATCTCCAGCACATGGTCTGCAAAGAAGTTCCAAGTGAAACCACGTATCTCGATAGCGGGCTTATGGAAATCAAGTAAGTTGCATTCGGGAACAATTCGTTCAACCAAGGCATTTGCTTCTGTAAGTATCCATTGATCCACTGGCGTCAATTTCTTGAATGGAATCGGTTCTGGGATTGGAAACATCGAGATAAACCGAGCAATATTGTAGAGCTTGGTCATGAACTTTGATACACCTGCTAAACGATCCTCAGAGAATCTTATATCGCTACCAAGTCCAGCCTCAAGAGCTCCGTAGATACGCATGGCATCAGCACCATATTTCTCAACAATCGGCATTGGTGGAGGTGAGTTACCTTTCGATTTACTCATGGCTACTCCCTTGTCATCTACCACATGTCCAGCAACCCACACTTCGCTGAAAGCAGCTTTGCCAGTCAATTGTAACGTTCGAAGCAAAGAATAGTAAAGCCAAGTCCTCACAATATCCTTTGCCTGAGGACGCATAACATTTCCAAAGGCCTTCTGGAAGAGCTTGTCATCACGCATGTATCCCACAACTTGCATCCCACTGATTGAGGAATCCATCCATGTGTCAAAGGTCCTTTCTTCTCCTCTAAAGCCCTCTTCAGCACTACACTTTGGACATTTGGTAAATGGAGGGTCTTCTCGCCATGGTTGGTAATATTTTGGCTCATCAGTCAGTTCTGGGACTATGGGCTCTTCACAGGAGTTACAATACCAGATTGGAAGTTCAGTACCATAGAATCGTCTCCGGCTTACTGGCCAATCCATTGATACTCTGTTGAGCCAATCTATGAGTATCTGTTTGTGAAAGGCAGGATAGAATGGAATGTCAGCTACGATTTTGTGAAGTTGTTCAATGAAATCTTTCTGCTTCACATAGTATTCATCCATCGCAATGAACTCAATAGGAGTACGGCTTCGCCAGCACTGGGGTACTCTTTGAACTGAATCTTCCTGCTTAAAGAGGAGTTTCCTTTCCTTGAGATCAACCACTATCTTATTGCGAGCTTCTTCAATCTTCATTCCAGCATATTCACCAGCGGCCTCTGTCATTGTACCATCTGTCGAAACTGCTTGGATTGGTGTGAGTCCATAATCACGGAAAGCCATGATGTCACCTTGATCACCATAACTGCATACCATCAGTGCGCCTGTTCCAAACTCCATCTGTACAGAGGGACTTGGAATAATCGGCACTTCCATCCCAAAGAGAGGTACCTTTGCAGTCTTTCCTCTGTAGGATTTGTACCGTTCGTCTTTTGGATGAACGAATATTGCGCCACATGCACAGAGTAACTCAGGTCTTGTAGTAGCAATCTCTAGAGGTTCTTGTCCGTCCACATTGAAGTAGAGATAGTGGAGTTTTGTAGGGCGTTCAGAATATTCCACTTCAGCATCAGCAATTGTGGTACCACATTCGAAGCACCAATTGTTGGGACGAAAATCACTATAGACTAGACCTTTATTCCATATTTCGATGAACGAGGCTTGTGTAACAGCTCTGTATTTTGGACTGTCTGTTCTGTAACTTCCTTCATCTTCATAAGTATTGAAAGCAATACCTAACCTTTTGAAACCATCAACAGCAATTTTCTCGTCCACGTCAAGAAGCTCTTTGCAGAGATGGAGAAACTCCTCACGCGGGGTTTCATGCATACTGATTCCAAGATCCTTCTCGACCCGAACCTCTACTGGTAGACCATTTCTGTCAAGTCCAAGAGGAAAGTTCACCTCAAGGCCTTGCATGCGCCTATAGCGTGCAATTGTATCAATCTGTGTGTAATGAATAACCTGACCTATATGCATTGGACCTGATAGATAGGGAGGAGGGGTGTCCACCGTGTAGATTGTCTTGCCAGAGTCCATATTGAACACGTAGGTGGTTTCGTTCTTCCATGTTTCAAGTAGTTCAGCCTCCGCCTGAGGCTTCCATCGTTTGGATTTAATCTTGGGTTCTAGTTTTGACAAAAGGATCATTCTCCTTGATGTCAGCAAGGGTCGGCACCTGCCGCTCAGGTTCGATGAAAGATATTTACCTTTAAGAGTTATGGACAAGCAAAACTAACCAGACCTATCGAAAGAGTTATCCATGATTGTTAACAATAGTTTATTCATGAAGTATAGAAAGTTGGGACGGACTGGTCTCAAGGTTTCACGAATCATCCTAGGGACAATGCAGATGGGATGGATTGTAGACTCAGAGAATAGTCACAAATTATTGGATAGTGCTCTTGAAGCAGGAGTAAATACATTTGACACCGCAAATGTCTATAGTAAATGGGGCGATGGGTCCTATCCTGGCAAGTCTGAGGAAATCATTGGGGGTTGGATTACAGACCGAGGTGTCAGAGAAGACATTGTGCTGGCGACTAAGGTCAGAGGTGATATGAGTGATCGACCAAATGATGTAGGACTCTCGCGAAGACATATCATGGATGCAATTGAGAAAAGTCTTGATAGACTGAACACAGAATGGGTCGATATATACTGGAGTCATTGGCCTGACCAAGACACACCTCAAGAAGAATCCCTTCAGGCATTCACGACCCTCATAGAGAGCGGAGCAGTTCATTACATTGGAGCATCAAATCATACAGCGGCTGAAATTGTAGAATCACTTTGGGTGAGCGACACAAATGGTCTGGCAAGGTATGAAGCTATCCAACCGTCATACAGTCTAGCGCGACGTCGTGACTTTGAGAAACACATTAGACCTGTAATTGAGAAGAATGAACTAGGTGTCACGAGCTATAGTCCTTTGGGTGGGGGTTTCCTAACTGGTAAGTATTCGAAGGATAAACTACCCGACTCAAAGAGAGCCGAGACCATAAAGAATCGTTACTTCAAGGATCGTAACTTTAGAATATTAGACGCTCTGAAGGAACTAGCAACATCTCATAATGCTTCGGTTCCTCAAATAGCATTAGCATGGGTTCTTGCTCAAAACATTGTAACTGCTCCAATTATTGGAGCCAATTCACCGGAGCAACTTGAGGAGAATTTCAAGGCACTCGAAATCAAGCTGACTGACGACGACATAAATCGCTTAAATGAAGTGTCCGATTGGGCAGAAATGGATGAATTGGCCCGTTAAGGTGTGTTTGGAGCCATTTCCAGCTGTTCGAAAATTCGACGAACTGGTCTATTCAAGAAAGCTTCATTAATAATTTCTGGCAGAAGAACTTGTTCGTAAGTGTTTCAGGGGACAGACTATGAGAGCTGTACTCAAGATTGGAGGTTCACTCCTCTTTGACAAAGACGGTCAGGTACGTATTGACCGACTTAGAGAGTATGCTGACTCAATCAAGTCATTGGTTAAAGCCGGACATTCATTGGTTGTGGTGGTCGGTGGCGGAAAGCCAGCACGTATCTTCATTTCAGCAGCCCGAGAACTGGGTGCAAGTGAGGCTCAATGTGATTGGTTAGGTATCAAGCTTGCTAGGAATAATGCAGAACTCCTTTGTGCAGCGCTAGGTGATCTAGCATACCCCAAGATCATTGATGATTTTGATGAATTAGAGGTGGCAATGAATCTTGGTGGCAAGGTTGTGTTATTGGGAGGAATGATACCAGGTCAGTCGACGAATGCAGTTGCTGCTGCATCTGCAGAATTGATAGGTGCGGATATCTTGTTCAATGCAACCAATGTTGATGGAGTCTATGATCGTAACCCTGAAGAAAAGGGAGCTAAGAAATTGGACAGTATCGATGTTGCTCAATTGAGAACGATCCTATCTTCAGAAGGTACGAGAGCAGGAGAGTACAACCTATTTGATCCTGTAGCAATCGGAATAGTTGAACGTTCAAAGATACCAACTGTGATTTTCAATGGAAACAATCCACAGAATCTGGCTAGGGCTTTCAACAATGAAAAGATTGGTACAACGATTGTGCACACTACGAACAAATGAAACAACAAGAGGCAATGAATGTTGAAAAGACTGCTTGAGAAAGTATTCGCATCCCGTGCTCAGACGAGAGTAGTACAGCACTTTCTGGACCGTCCGAAAGAATTCTTCAATCTTAGTAGACTTGCTAAAGAGACTGGACTTGCTCATTCAACGATTCACCGAGTGATGCAACCTCTTGTTGATATGGGTCTTGTCAAAGAGATTAAGGCAGGCCAGCAGATACGATTATTCATACTTGAAACCGAAGACGAACGGTCTAAGATTATATCCGATTTTTACTCCCAGATCAAACCACATCTTGAAAGTAGCTAATAGAATCCCGAATTTAGTGAAATTGCTATATAGCGTCTCAAATCAAGCGCTCTTAATACCGAGGTAGGCAAGCGGTTTGCAGGAGCTTGTCTTCACTCAAGGAGTGAAAAAATCACAATTCGGTTTCCGAAATTTGCATACTGACACTAAAAGAACCTTTGCTCTCAAAAGTAAGACCCACATAGATTTCTCCAGCTGTTGCAAATCCGCCCGTACCAAAGTCAAAGGCATTCAAAAAGTTCGAGTCACAAAATGTGTATCTGTACCCTTCACTAATCGGTTGAGTGTCATACACAGCTCCGGTCATATCGCCACCCATATCAGTTAATACTTGCACGTTTATGCCGCCGATATCTGCTAGAGTCATTGCCGGTTGAGTAATTTCAATTATTATATATCCGATTGCCATCGATGGATCATTCAATATATACCCAAAGAAACTGACCATTTCCATGCCTACATAATGAACACTCTCGAAAGAACCACTTATTTCAATAGGTGGGTCAGTGACTGTTACATCTGTTGACACTAAATTTGATATCCAGAGATATGCACCAGCGACCGTTCCAATAAGAATAATTGCAATCATCCATATTGGTATTGTTTTGATTACTTTCCTTTTCAAGAAATTCATATCTATCATTCCTCTCCACAAAGAGTGCAGCTACTAATTGTACGAAACTCAATCATATAAAACTAATAGAAATATGAAAAGTATCAGAGTGTTCTCTTAGCCTTCTTGTGCTTTGTTCATCTGCACAAGATACAAACTCCAAAATGACTATATACTGATTCGTAATTTGGGGAGATAAGCCGAGGTAGTAAAGGGGAGATAGGATTCAGTGTTCACCTAGTACTCATTGGGTATTTCAACTGGTACAAGCATTATACGCCGGTCCATAGGTCTGAAACGAAATAATTTTACATCATATTTTCTAGAAGATGCAATAACATCCCTAGAAATTCTTTCACCAATGAGTATTCCTCTTATACGTTTCCCATACTTCCGTCCAAGAAGCTTCTCAATCCAGTCCATATTGATTTTCATGACACCCAAGTCAGTTAGCCGTACACTTCTCTTGATCTCTATTACAACAAATGCACTTGGATCTTGAACGAGAAAGTCAACATGACTTGTCTTTGTAGTCTGAAATTCTCTGGAGGTTGATTCATCGAGATATGGTTGCAGCTCGTCATCCCAAGGCTGAAGTAGGTGAAGAACTAAATCTAGTTTTGTGTGCAAATCTTTTAGTGCACGGTCACTTAGACTGGGCTCTCTTCGTTCTGCTATACTGATAGTCGCTTTTGGAGACTCAGCTCTGAAAACTCCCATCTGTCTAACAATCTGGTAGAACATAACTGGTTTGCAATCCCATCGCCCAAACTTGGTCATTCCGTAGTAATCGGGTGTCACTGAATCCCAAATGTATTTTCTTGATTCTTTTGGCCATAACTGCATAGTGACGTGATCATTCGATATCATAAACTCATTCGTGCTCCAAGTTTTCTTGTCAGCTAGATATACTCCTTGGAGATTGTCTTGAAAGTAAAACGGACTGTAGTATCCAATAATCACAATCTTGGCTTGGCTTTTGTTAGATACTTGCCATTCCATTCGTATTTTGTCAATAGGTGATGCCTGTGTCTTGTTGAATTTAGCAGTGAATTCTAAAAGAACACCCTCTTTGTGGTCTTGGTTCATAGTCATTCTTATTGGCCTCCTAATGACCGAAGCTGAAATTCAAGAAATGTCTGTGTATTCAGATATTTCTGGACTACAGGCTCTCCATCGAATGCTTGAATTAATTCAGCAACTTTCTCCCTAATTGAATCCAATTCATCTTGATTCCAACAGAGGGCAAGACTTTCTGTTAAATCTGCAGTATCCCTTACTGGCACTTCATAGTCCAAAGCAATACCTTCATCCCTCAACAGACTAGCAAGAGCTACATACTTCGGACGCATTGAAGAAGCGATGCAATGTCTTGGTACAAAACTTATGCCAACCCAATTCTGAATAGATTCGAAGCCATATGCCTCCAGCACAGGTCGTCCTGATACAAATGTCTGACCATCTATAATTACTCTTGAGGCGGTCATAACATTGCCTATGGATATCGCACCCCTAATTGCAATATCGTCCAACAGGCACGTACCCATAAGATTGGACATCAAAGTACAGAAACTTATCACATTCACGTTGTTGTCCATATCAGATCTAAGTGGAAGAACAAGATACAACGAATCGGAGAAAGTGAAAATTTTGAGTTCTGCCAATCGCTCTCGTAATTCCCTCTCAGTAGCTAACTTCTCCTGAAAAGACTCAATCTTTCCAAAAGCATGAACGTAATCATCCATCATATCCACTCCAAGACCGAGGATGTCAATGAACGCTAGTAAGGAGATTTCAGGCTGTGGATACCTACCCATAGTGGCCATATTGATTTCCTCGTTATACATCTTGGAGATAGTAGAAATCTAATCTCAACGAGTTTGTAATAACATCTTTGGCTTATAAAAAATCGAAGTTCATTCTTGTAAATAACTGTAATCAAAACATTCCATTGTAATTTAATGGTATAGAAATCGGTAGTATCCAGCTATGTGCTGCCCAATCACAATTCTCTAGAATAATTGCGATTTTCGTAGAAATTTCACTCAATATTCCAAAAACCATAACACGTTTTCTAGTGGTCAAATGTCTGTAGAATCTATACAACGGATAAACTAGAAGATATTTGAGAAATATGTACGATATCAAACCGAGTGCGTATGGTTTTCATTCTGTTAGTGCGGATATAGTGCCTAGGCTATACTCGACAACTTTGCTGAAGAATCCAGTATAGAAATCGATAAGAATTCCAAAACTTCGAGCAGCCTCTTCAACAATATCCCCCCTGATATGAAAAGCGATTTTCACATCGACCCGTACTCCATCCACACCTATTGCTTGTAATGCACTTGAAATTTGAGATGGGACAAATGATATGGTTAGAAGTGGAGAGATAGAGGTTACTTCTGTAGCGGTCCCTACAATATCCAAACCCATAGTAACTCCCGAGCATAGATTTTTCCTTACTTCTAGGTCCCAATCTCCTTCATCACCTAAGACCATATGATCAAACGAAATCAAAATATCATCAAAGTATGACCTGATTGAGTGAGTGAGTTGACCGGAGCTTGTAACCGAGGCGGCAGCATTCATACTATTCCATGAAATACTTACAGAACTTGTGTTCGTTTGAATGCCATCTGCGGTCCATTTGTAGACAGCAGAATACTGAAGGTCATTAGAAGTCGATTGTAGGGTAAGTGTGAGATCCAACTGAACAGGTGGACCTTGGAGCATATTGTATCCGAAAATTGCTCCAGTAGGAATCAAGAGGGCGATGATTATTACATTTATGAACATCCGCATCCTGCCAGACCCTTGCTTGCCCTTTCGTTTTGGCATCTTCATTCATCCTTATGGCTAAGTGAAAGGATTTAATGTTTCGTTTCAGCAGTTCATTCTAGCGGGATCAATTGAACAAAAGATATCACTTTTTTCTGATATTTCTGCAATTGATTACTATCACTTGTTGATAGAGTTGAACTTTTTCGATAGCTGAATTCATCTCATCGTTTGGATTTTCAGGTGTAAGTTTAGGTCCCTCCAGAATCTTTCTTCTTTGTTTCTATGTTCTCTTTTCGCTCATATTCTTTAACTAATTCCTCTACTTCTCTTGGTCTAATTTTTTTTACATATTGTTTTCGAAGTATTCCAGAACGCACCACTGTATAGGAGAGAACCATTAAGAGAATTAGAATGAAAATTGTGTAGACATTATCGCCCAATTGTGTTGGAATTAATTGATATCCGATATATTGTATTGCTATTGTTGTACCTCCACCCAAGCAGAAGAAAAGGAATCCCAAGAGTGAAGGCAATTCTTTCCATTCATAGATAATAAGTAAACCAAATCCATAATTTCCCTTTGAGTCGATGTTCTTTAAATGCTGCGAATATAAGTCTACATCAAATCCTTGTAAACGACGTTCCATTTGATGAATCATATCTGCTCGAGTAATTACTGAACCAAGTAACCAATTTATTGTAGTAAGAGTAACTAATGCAACCGAATAGGCAAATAGAAAGAGAAGCAATCCGATGAATGAATTCAAAATTGGCTCATTGTTATATGTTCCCCCAAGAGCCTAATTAATAACAAGACCAATGGCTGTAAGACTAAGACCTGTAACTTGCCAGATGGTGGATCCAAAACTTCTAATGTCCTTCCAAGATTCTAGCATTTGTGCTAGTAACACTTGTTCTTTGTCCATGATTTACCCTCAATATTCTGTAAGAGCAGGGTTTTGAAGGCATTTAGACCCTTCCACAATTGAATGATAAAAATTGTTTCGACCAAGGTAGTACAACATTTCAACCTCTAAGAACGGAAATGGCTTTTTAGTGAGGATGAAAAAATGACGTTGACTGCTGAGGTAGTCAAGTGTTGGGGTTTTAATCAGAGATGCCTTTGAGTCGATTCTGATGTCTAAAGGTATTGCCTTGGTTGGTGTTGGAGAACCATGGTGAATTAAAGAATTAACTAAGCCACCTTAATTTCATCGTTGCTCATTGCTAATTACTAGAATAATTCAAAGCTTCTCCTCGCTCTATCATTTGATCCAGTGAGGTATTAACATCCCCAATCGATTTCTTCTTAGTCGCTAATATTGGAAGTAATTTTCTCAAACTAATTCTTAGAATATCTTCTGCAAGAGAAGAGGCAGTTTCAAGGGTCATCTCGTTTTCTTGATTTTGAACTGATTTGAGAGAAGTAAGAGCATCATTGATTTTCTTTTCATTATATCCATGTATGATTGCGCTTCTTAAATCATAGAGCTTTCTAACAGCTTTAAAAAACCGTCTTCTCTCGTCACCAGTGGAACCCAGCAGATAAGCAGCTCTTAGGGATAATCGATAACTCAATTCTTCCTTGATACCGACAAGGAACAGAGACTCAAGGCCTATTGTTGCATCCAGAATTTTATCCTCGACTCTAGGAGATCCTCCTCTCTCAATTATGTAGTCCAGTCGTTGTAATGCTATTCGGTAGGGTGTCTTCTTCTTAATTTGACTGAGGAGCGACATAATTTCAATAGATTTGTCAATTTCTTGAGCTATGAATCTTCCCCAAGTTCCAAATGCTGGACGAACATGTGGCTCCCAAGTAATTTCAGGACCTCCGGTTCCCCACCATCCTTTAACCCTCGTCTGAATTAGTCGTTGGACAATTCCTCCTTTCATTACCAAATGAAATGACGAAACGACGTCATTGATTTCGTACCTGAGTTGGTCCATCTGTCTAGTGTCTGGATTGAATTCACCCTCAAGAGGGAGGACCAACCTCTTTGTCTGATATTCCTTCACGAGAGACCATTTTGCAAAGAACTGACGGGAAGCTACTTCTTCAATTCGAGGAAGTGATGCATAAAACTCCCAGTACTCCTTATCTTTTCTATCAATTAGCTTTAGATGCCATCCATTATGTAATACACATTCCTTTCCGTTATAGACAAAGTTCTCAAGAGGTGCAACAATCTCTTCAAAAACCGTATCAGATTTGAAGAATTCCATCATTTGCCCAAATACTGACTCAAACTCACTCTCTTCGAATTCGATACCACTTTGTTGATTAAGGAGGACTCGTAAAACTCTGTAGATAATTATCCATGCGTTAAGCTCTCGATATCCATGTGAGGTGCCAACTCGCTTGTATATTTCTTTGCCAATAATGGGGTGTCCATCCACTGCTTGAACAAAGGGAACAAGAGTGGGAAGGAGGGTGATGGGAAAACGTTCTTTCCTAATATATTTCCATCCATCCTTATGGATAGTTGGAAGCATAAAGGTCACATTCTCTGTGAAGACATGAAATGGTTCTTTCTCTTCTGATTTATGTTTTTCAATAAAATGGAGAATATCACATAGGAAATCACGCATACTATCCTTTAGAACAGTATCATCACTCAGAATAGGAACCCCCTACTAAGACGATAATCAGATAACCATATCGAATTTTACAGGTTTATACCTTTGGGAGCAATTCTGAAAGCTCTTCCCATAATTGTTAATCTTCGTAATAAATCAAAACTTCAAAATGACTGTATATAGATACGATTCCTGTGGAGAGGAAGCTAATTGGTGAACGAGTTCTTGAATGAATTGTGCTGAATATCGGGTGCTACCTCGAAATGTCTGTAGAGCTGAATTTATGACAACATAATTCACCTAAAGTTTAGTGGAATCAATGAATCAACTTGATGCTTATAGATCAGCGTACAAGCTAGCGCTTGACAATGCTGAAGTGTTGCTTGATTTAGCACAAGAATCATTTCGCAGAGAACATAACGGCCATGCATACTCATTGGCAGTCCTTGCTAACGAAGAAATTGTGAAAGCATATGTTTCGTGGGGTGTGTCACAAGAGTACATCTCATCAAATCATGAATTAGTCAGAGATGTTTACTTGTCCCACATTGAGAAAAATATGATTTCACTTGATTTTCATTACGAAGTTATTGTTCAAGAAGCTCTGAAAACAGGTTTTATTGATTGGGAAGAGGCCCTAGGTGCAATTGTCACAGTTTCACCTACGGATGCCGCAAAAGCCTTGCGTGAGCATGCAAAAGAGATGGAATTACGAAGAAGATCGGGTGTCTATGTTGAACGACCACTGAAAATAGATGGCAAGTACTCAGTCACAGCTCCAAAAGATTTTCCAAGAAGTCGGGCTGAGAATTTGCTCGAATTAGTGAGGCTTTTCCATAATTCAATCAAAATCCTATTGGAATCTATTGAAATGGACGAAAGTGTGCGAGATTGGTTTGAAAAGACCGCGGATAAAATCGACCATTGGAAAGTAGAAAGTAATACCTGACTTCAGTCTTGTCTTACAACGGAAATGGCTTTATACTAATGATGAAAAGACGACGCTAACTGCCGAGATAGCCAAGCCCGGTTAAAGGCGATGGACTCAAGATTATCAAATGTCGCCAGACTCTGATGAGAAATCCATTCTTGCAGGGGTTCATGGGAGAGCAGGAATTGTATCTCAAGAGTCTAAGATACCAAGCCAGAACTATTTCCAATCCTCAGGTAGTGGCTCCAGCATCTTCTCGACATGGGTGTTGGCTTTCTCATGCTGAGTACTCTCACCATACCTCTCGATGAACTTGACTATTCTCTTGACTACACTCAGCTCAGTCTATGCAGATACAGCTTCCCTTTCACTTAGTGGCGGTAAGTTGTTTGGGGTGTTAGTTTCGCAATTTAATAATAATACCTATGATTGTGAAGATACCGAGAGCTGCAAGACCACCCATTATCCACACAATATTATCGATAACGCCTCGTTCAGATGATATAGCAAACACATTGACGCCCCCATTTTGTGTTCCTACGTAGACTGTGTCATTAATCTGGTCTACTGCAATTGCAGTTACGAAACTATCTGTAAGCTGACTGAAACCGAGCTCAGCCGCAAATGCGTTCATTTGGACAGTACCAGAGCTGTCTAAATCATATTTTACAAGTTCGGAGGGAGTTCCAATGTATAATTGACGGAGGGAGATATCAAAGCCAAGTGACTGAATATTCTGGTCATTCAAGTCCCCGTTTTGGTATGCCTCGTTGACTGTAGCCTCCAGAGTCGCGGTGGTTTCTGTAATACTGTATATATAGAGTCCTTCGGGAGTACCAACATATAGACTATTTTCAGGATTGTCGAAGTAGAGAGACTGCACAGAGTAGCCTATGGTTTCCAATGTTCCAAAATTGAGGAACGTCTTTGCGTCAATATCAAAAACCCAAACTCCATTATTTGTTCCAATAAATAACCAATCAGAAGAACTTACAACCTCACCAATAATCAAATCAGATACTTGGTTGTTGTCAGTATTATTTGAATCATGAGACACGTTGTATTGTGTTAGTGTATCTCCGTCAAATTCAAAAACACCGTCATCATCCGATCCAATAAAGAGAAGATTGTCTTGAGCATGTGTGATACAACTCAGAGTAGGGAGACCTGAGAAGGATATGTTAAGTAATTCATCTGATTCAGGAGAACCTAAAAATTCTCTCACTGGATAGCTTTGATTAGCAGTGAGAACATATGCCCCTCCTGCATCATAGACATTGCAGATATCTACTATATCATTTAAGCTGTCAGAATATGTTTTGTTTAAGACAAAGTCTTCTTCAACTATATCATAGACAGATAATCCACTAGGTGTACCAATGTACAGAATATCATTTGGTGAATCGTATACTAATGCAGTAACCGAATTATCGATTAATCCAGAGTCTTCATTAAGGACATTAATCAACTCATCTGGGGCAACAGCACTTACACGACCAATCGTCAGAGTTACTAAAAGCACAATAACTACTACGGAAAGTATTACACGCCTCATTATAATCGTGGTGGGGAGAGTCAAACCTGCTTATAAGAAATATTTGCGCGTAATACAGACACCTTCACCCGGTGATGATTAATGATGCAAATACCTTGGCCTACACCAAAGAATATTACATTTCTTGAGCAATTAGAGAGTTATTCGAAAGAGAGTTTAATGGTTGATATTCTTCTTCGTTCATATCATGCTCACGAACTTGTCTATAATGCCGAGGTAGCCAAGCGAGGGTTATCTTAGTTTATCCCATTGCTTCTCTTGCATCTCATTTCTCTCTTTGATTCGATTACTCTTGAACTTTATCCAAGGATGACTCTTCACAATTGTATCTTCGGGGGCATCCTGTTGTCGGATAGTTGGATCATCCTTGGGGTATACAAGAAAGAAAGGGATATTGTATATATCACCAGGAAAACCTACTCTCACTAGAAAGTCGAAAGCAGCTTCATTACTTTCTAGTTCATCTGAAGTATCAATGTCATCAAATTCATCTCTATCAGTTTTCGCACCTCTAGGACTCCACTGATACTTACGGTTACTCAGACGAGAAGAACGAACCTCGATTCTCCTCTTCTTCCCCTTACTTTTCAAGAGAATATCGTACTGCCCTCTAATGCCTCCTTCTGGTGAAACTATGAATCCTCTTCTAATCAGTTCTAGAATTGCTTTTAACTCACCATAAGGTCCGACTAAGTTAGTTTTGTGATTTATTTGTATAAGCAAATCGTGTAGTACTTCACAGCTGTGTATTCCTTCTTCGACTTTCTTTTCTGATAGATGATTATTCTTACTCAAATCAAAATCCTCCCACGCTTTAGCTTTACTAAGTTACTCAATTAGAATTTTCTGATTTTAGTAACCACACGAAAGCAAAGACTATGTAGAGAACTGTCATAGTAATAGGGACTAGAAGGGATAGAAGAGGTGGCAGAAAATCCAGAATACCCAGAATGGAAACAAAGAGTGTCGATAGAGTGAGTAATCCATAATAGAAATGACTAAAATTCTTGTGTTGTTTGTAAAACAAGCTAAGACCTTGGTAAAACAAACCTTCTTCTATTCTTTGTTTTTCTTCGTCTTCCTTTGTGAGAATTGAGAAAATGTCAATTTTTGGATGCTGTCTTGTTCTAACTACGATGATAGCGAACATTATCAGTGTGCAACCGAAAGCAAAGTAGGGAATAGGTGGTGACCCTACGATGAAGAATACAAGAAGTAATTCTAATAGTATTCGTCCATCTGAGTCATATCTTTCAGGGACATACCAAGCTGAAAAGAATCCATAGAGAATTAGTATTACGATATAGGAGATACCCACAGTAAAGT
>VAPB010273169.1_pt1 | contig 21086 bp, 16 predicted proteins | sample 3395101 | NCBI WGS metagenome assembly VAPB01 (sample SAMN08290433, study PRJNA428436) | hydrothermal vent metagenome | isolation source: Deep-sea hydrothermal vent chimney | place: Indian Ocean: Southwest Indian Ridge | reverse complement strand
TATTAGATCCAAGTTTTATAATTGCCTCATCTACGGGTACTTTTTCAGTGTTCTGCGTTCTTCTTGATTTAATTTCTACCTTGTCTTCCTTCAGGCTTTTTCCACCAACTATTATTTGCCAGGGAATTCCTATAAGGTCTGCATCTTTAAACTTTATCCCGGGCCTCACATCCCTGTCATCTATAAGAACCTCTATCCCTTGTGATTTCAGGTTTTCATAAAATGACTCTGTTATACGTTTTACTTCTGTATCATTGAAATCAAGCGGTATAATTTCCACATCAAAAGGAGCAATACCTGAAGGCCATATTATGCCGTCCCTGTCATTGTTCTGTTCTATGGCAGCCGCTGCTATCCTCGCAGGGCCAATTCCGTAACTTCCCATTATCAAAGGTTTTTCCTTGCCTTTCTCATCGAGATAAACAGCGTTGAGCGGTTTTGAATATTTTGTGCCGAGTTTAAATATATTTCCGATCTCTATTGCATTTTCTATGCTTAGACTTGAACTGCATTTATGACAATTATCACCCTGTTTGGCTACGTGTATATCATGCCAGTCTGCCTGAAAATGAACATCAGGCCTGATGCCTTTTTTGTGAAACCCTTTTTTATTGGCACCCGAAATATAAGTACCTGTTCTTAAAGATATATCAGCTATCTTCTTCAATTTGCTGTCAACAGGGCCTATAAAACCAGCCTCAACACCAAGAATATCTTTTATCTCCTCTTTCAATGCCGGCCTTAACTCTCCGGCAATTCTTTGGAGTTTTTTCTCGTGAAGTTCCTGATCTCCCCTTACAAGTGCAAGAAAAGGCTCTTTTTCTCCTATCATGAGAAGGCTCTTGATAAAATACAAAGGGCTTAAGCCCAAAAACCCCGATACCTCGGCAACAGTCCTTTTTTCAGGTGTTGAAATATCTTCAAGCTTCCAGTTTTCTTCATCTGAAATTCGTGGCTGCGGTATTGGTACAGACAGGGCAAGTTCCGTGTTGGCACTGTACCCGCATTTTTCACATAGTGCAACACTGTCTTCTCCAGCAGGACTTAAAGCCATAAATTCATGAGCAGTTGCGCCTCCCATCATACCGGGATCGCTATCAACCTGATAAAATTTTAATCCGCATCTCTCAAAGATCCTTTTATACGCATCTGCATGTTTCTGGTAATTTTCCTCAAGTCCATCCTCATTCCTGTCAAAACTGTAACTGTCCTTCATCAGGAATTCCCTTGTTCTTAAAATACCGCTCTTGGGACGCGCTTCATCCCTGAACTTTGTCTGTATCTGATACCATATCTGAGGCAGTTCCCTGTATGAGCGTATCTCCATGGCAGCAAGCCAGGTAATGATCTCTTCATGTGTCATTCCAAGACACATATCCCTTTCGCCCCTGTCCTTTAATCTGAACATTTCATCCCCTATCTCAGTCCATCGCCCGGTCTTCTGCCATATTTCTGCAGGATGAAGCGCAGGCATTGAGATTTCCTGCGCACCTATAGCTTTCATCTCTTCCCTTATGATCACATTTATCCTGTCAAGAACCATGATTGCAAGCGGAAGGTTTATATATAGGCCGGCCGCAAGCTGTCTGACATAACCGGCCCTGAGCATCAGAACATGGCTGACAGCCTCTGCTTCAGCAGGGTTTTCACGCAGTGTTGGGATGAACATTTTTGAAAAAAGCATCAGGTCTTCCCCGTTCCGATAAAATCTTTAATTGTCTGTCTCCAGGTTCTCCAGCGGGCTGCTGTTTGAAGTCTGTTTGCGCATGAATGTTGGAATATCAAGATCATCCTTATCACCATTTGACGGCATATTTTTAGCAAGTATTTTTTCTGAACCTTTCAGTGCAAGTGCCTCACCTGAAGGTCTCCATTTTGCATACGGCATTGCAGTTCTCGAATGTCTTTCTTCAAACCCTGTTGCTATAACTGTTACTACAACCTCATCATCAAGGTCAGGGTCAACCACAGATCCGAAAATTATATTGACATCTTCATGAGCAGCGTCCCTTACAAGGCTTGCTGCCTCATTCATCTCATGAAGGGAAAGGGAGGAACCCCCAGTGATGTTAATTAAAACTCCTTTTGCACCATCTATTGAGGATTCCTCCAGCAGGGGGCTGGAAATAGCCAGTTTGGCTGCATTTAAAGCACGGTTCTCGCCCTTTGCACTACCAATTCCCATAAGCGCCCTTCCGCTTTCAGCCATTACTGTTTTTATATCTGCAAAATCATGGTTGATCAGGCCAGGCACAAGGATCAAATCCGAAATTCCCTTTACTGCCTGTTTTAGAACATCATTGGCGAGGCTTAAGGCCTGCAGCCACGGTGTATCCTTTTCAGTAATACTCAGGAGCCTGTTATTATGCACGATGATAAAGGAGTCCACATGTTTTTTTAGTTCTTTGATACCCTGTTCCGCATTGCGGGACCTTTTGTTGCCTTCAAAGATAAAAGGTTTTGTTACAATAGCTGTTGTAAGAATACCCAGCTCTTTAGCAACTTCCGCAATAACAGGTGAAGCGCCTGTGCCGGTTCCTCCTCCCATACCTGCTGTTATAAAAACCATATCAGCGCCTTTTATTGCATCTTCGATCAGGTCCCTGTCTTCCCACGCTGCCTGCCTGCCGATCTCAGGGTCAGCGCCTGCACCAAGCCCTTTAGTAAGGGGGTTGCCGATCTGAAGCCTCTGATGTGCAAGGGAAGATTCAAGCGCCTGAGCATCGGTATTAATCACTATGAACTCAATGCCTTTTATATTAGACGCTATCATTCCATTAACAGCATTGCTGCCACCACCTCCAACACCTACGACTTTGATTTTTGCTGAGTTGTTTTTTGTCTCCTCCATCTCAAATATTTTCATTTTCCCCCCTTTTTTTAAGTTTTTTTATGTTCAAAATTTCAGGTTATAAGTTTTTAATATCCCCTTTACCAATTCTTTCATCCTCATTGTTATTCCATTAAATATATTCCCGTTGCTGAACCCCCGGTCAACTATGATCTCCTTTGAGCCGTAAATGACAAGCCCCACACCCGTTGTGTATAAAGGACTGCATACTATATCTGTAATCCCGCCTATTCCTGACGGATTTCCGATCCTGACAGGGATCTCAAGTATATTTTCAGCCATCTCGCTCATGCCCCTCATAATGGACGCCCCGCCTGTAAGCACTACACCGGATGTCATCATACCGTAGAATCCGCTTTTTACGATCTCCTCCTTCACAAGATAAAAAAGCTCCTCTGCCCTGGGTTGAAGTATCTCAATAAGATGCTGTCTGGGCACCCTTCTGCCCGGCTTGTCTCCGGGATAAGTAATGTTTATTTCTTCTTCCTGCTTGATCATTGACATCTGCGAGCAACCATATTTCTTTTTTATTTTTTCAGCCTCTGTTGCCTGAACTCTTAATCCAATTGCTACGTCATTTGTAAAATTATTGCCGCCCAGGGTCAGAACAGCTGTGTGGCATATACTGCCGCCATGAAAAAGCGCAATATCAGTTGTGCCTCCGCCAATATCAACAATACCTACCCCGAGGTCTTTCTCCTCCCGGCTCAAAGCCGCCTCTGCAGATGCAAGGGGTTCCAGTACAATATCTATAACATCAAGCCCTGACCTCTGACAGCTTTTAACAAGGTTTTGTACCGATGTAACCGCCCCTGTAATAATGCGCACATTTGCTTCGAGTCTCACTCCTCCCATTCCACGTGGATCATTAATTCCATTCTGTCCGTCCACTGAAAAGCCCACCGGAACTACATGAAGCACCTCTCTGTCAAGCGGAATTGCAACTGCTTTAGCAGCATCAATAACCCTGTCGATCTCCTGCTGGCCTATATCTTTTTCTTTTACTGCAATTACTCCATTACTTGAGAAACTGTTTATATGTCCTCCGGCAATACCTACATGAACGGCCTTAATCTCTATACCCGCCATGGTCTCTGCCTCTTCAACTGCTTTTTTTATAGACTCAACCGTATTCTCTATATTTACTACTACACCTTTTCTAAGACCTTTAGACGGTGCACTCCCTACCCCGAGAATATCCACCATTCTGTCTGGCATACCCGCACCGCCGTTAGAACTGTCAATAAGAAATTCTTCTTCCGGGGCTTTCAGAGGTCTTACCTCACCGACTACAGCACAGATCTTTGTCGTGCCTACGTCAAGCCCAACTATAAGATTGCCTTTTTTCATCTAACAGAGCCTTTTCCCTCTGTGCCCATCAGCGTTTTTTTCCTTTCTTAGCCTTTTGAAGCGGTTTCACTATAACCTCTTTTTCAAAACGCAGGTCCACATAGTCAACAATTATGTTTTTCTTTCTTATCTCTGTCTCAAGGTCCTGCCACCGTCCAAGTTTTTCTGCATAACTCCCATATCCGACTTTCACAAACTCTCCGTCCATATTCAGGACAAGTCCATACGGTTTCAACATAACCTCTATCGATTCCTTACCTGAAAGAATATCCTTTTCATCAAGAACATTTATAAGCTTCAGTGCTTCTAAAACTCCCCCCTTGTCTTTTTCAGGGTTTATCCCGATTATTACCGGAAGAAAAGGTGTGCTGTTTATGTCTATCTCTTCCAGGGTCATTCCTCTTTCATCGATAATAAACATATGCTTATCAAAACTTAGCAGTGCCTTTGGAACCGCTTCTTTCACATCAATCATCAGGGTATCAGGGAATTGTTTTCTGAGAGAAACATTTTTGACCCATGCCTTCCTTTTGAGCCTTGTTTCAAGTTCATCCAGTGAAAGCCTGAAAAGGCTTTCACCATGTCCAATATCCACGGCATTTATAATCTCATTCTCCTCAAGGTGATAATTACCTGACACAAAGACATTCTTAACAGGGAAAGCAAGGACCAGCATCCTTACTCCCATTAAGGCCCCTGCGATCAGGATAAAGGCTGACAGAACAATAATGCCTCTCTTAAAGAATATCATCAGCTTTTCACCGCGCCAGTAAGCGGACCTCTTTTTACGCTTCTTAGATCGCAATTTTTATTACCTCTTCTACCAGATCATTAAAACTTAGCCCCGCATTTTTGGCTATTTTTGGAAGCAGGCTTGTCCCTGTCATACCCGGCAGTGTATTTACCTCAAGGACATATGGTGATGCGCTTTCATCTGTTATAAGGTCCACCCTGCTCATACCTGAACACCCCAGTGCCTTATGAGCTTTCAATGCAAAATCTTTAATTTTTTCATATTGGGCATCATCAATTCGGGGTGGAATTATATACTCTGTAAGTCCGGAAGTATACTTCGCCTCATAGTTATAAAACTCTAAAGTGGGCTTTACCTCCACACCTCCAAGAACTCTGTTCCCAAGTATTCCTATATGTATTTCCTTACCCTTAATAAACTTTTCAATAATTACTCTACTGCCGAGGGAAAATGTCTTTTCAACAGTCGGCTCAAGATCTGCCCGGTCTTTAACAATGGCCACACCTATGCTTGAACCCTCTGACGCTGGTTTTACAACCCAGGGCAGCGGAAAGTCTATGTTATCCTGAATACTGAACCTGCCTGCCGGCAGGCAAGGTCCTGAAGCCTGAGCGGACATGTCTTTCTTTTTCCTGCCTTTTTTTGAGCCCTTCACCCTGCTGGAAACTGTTACTGACGGAACAACCGGCAGTCCATGGTACGAGAATATTTGCTTTGATACCTCTTTATCCATTGCCAGGGCAGATGCCAAAACACCGGATCCGGTGTATGTAATCCCCAAAATCTCGAGCATACCCTGTATTGAACCATTCTCTCCCATACCGCCGTGAAGAGCCAAAAAAGCAACACGAATTTTTTCTTTCTTAAGTACATTAGCTATATCTTTGCCGACATCCACAAGCACGGAGTTATACCCAAGTTCCTGCAGTGCCTGATATACTGCAAGCCCGCTGCGAACCGAAATATCTCTTTCAGCAGATATCCCTCCCATCAGCACCCCTATTCTTTTTGCAGTAGTAATTCCTTTAACCATGCCTTTAAATCACCCCTTTAGTTCCTTCCAATAATTTTTATTTCAGGCTCCAGCGTGACGCCTCCGATCTTTTCTACTTTCTCTCTCACTGTATCTATAAGGTCAACAAATTCCCTGCATGTAGCCCTTCCTTTGTTAATAAAAAAATTTGCGTGAACTGCACTCACCTCGGAATCTCCAACACGCATACCTTTACATCCGGACTCATCAATTAGCTTTCCGGCAGAACCCCCTTCAGGATTTTTAAAAATACAACCAGCCGAGAGTTCCCCAAGAGGTTGGGTCTGTCTCTTCTTATTTAGAAATTGTTTTGTTCTTTTTGAAATATTTTCAGGACTGTCTTTATCAAGTTTAATGATAGAGCTCAAAATCAAAGCATCATCAGGGATGTTTGAGCATCTGTATGAAAATTCAATTTCGTCTCTTTTAAGGTTCACAATGCTGCCGTCACTTCTCATCAAAGAAACAGATACCGTTACGTCCTTGATCTCTGTCCCAAAGGAACCGGCATTCATATATACAGCTCCTCCAAAAGAACCGGGGATCCCGGCAAGTGCTTCTATTCCTGAAAAACCATTTTTTTGTACAAACCGTATAAGGCCGCCCAGGGATACACCTGCCTCAACAAAAAGAGCTGTTGAATCATCAGACTTTGCAGAGTGTTCGGGAAGGTCAGGTTCCCGACGAAACCCTGATCTGCTCGTTTTCTGTAAAGGTTTAATATTACGGAAAGACTTTAATGACACGGCTATTCCTTCCATTCCCTTGTCTCTGACAAGCAGATTCGTTCCGGAACCGAACACAAAAACCGGGATTTCATCGCTTTTGGCAGCAATAAGGATATTTTTCAGTGAAAGCGGGTCTTCAGGGAAAACCATAATATCAACCGGTCCGCCTATCTTTAAAGAAGTATAATTTGACATTGGTTCGTTGAATTTTATTTCACCTCTAAAAAGTTCTTTCCCCAATATATCCTTAACTGCTTTGCTTACCAATTACATTTCCTTTCTTTAAAATGCCCCTGACTTTTCTGTCTGTTTTTATTTTTCATGATCAATTAAATCCCTTTTTTAATTTTGAATTTTTAATTTTGGTTTTTTAGGTATTCCTCTCCTATTTTCCACACATCACCAGCTCCTAAAGTTAACAGCCTGTCTCCACTGCTTAACTCGTTATTAAGGTAGTCAAGTATTTCTGTCCTGTCCGCAATGTATACAACATCTGATCCTGCTTCCTTAATCTTTCTGAACAATACCTCTGAATTAATTCCGCTCAGCGGCTTTTCTCCTGCAGCATATATGTCCATAAGAATAACCTTGTCAGCATCATCAAAAGCTCCTGAAAAATCACTTAACAGATCTCTTGTCCTTGTATATCTATGCGGCTGAAAAAGAACAACAAGCCTGCCTTCTCCACTCTTACTTTTGGCATCCCTCAGCGTCATTGCCAGTTTAGCTGCCTTTAAAGTAGCCAGGATCTCGGTAGGATGGTGCCCGTAATCATCAAATACACTCACCCCGGATATTTCTCCCTTAAATTCAAATCTTCTTTGAATACCGCTGAAATTCTTTAGAGCATCCCTTACATTATCCATATCAAGCTCCAGCTCATATGCTGTTCCGATCGCCGCAAGACTGTTGCAGACATTATGAACACCGGGCAGAGGCACTTCAAATTTTCCAAGTGAGTTGCCATGCATAATCACTTCGAATTTTGATTTAAGCCCCTCAACCTCCACGTTTTTTGCATAAAGATCAAGTCCTTCACTTAACCCGTAAGTTATGAATCTTCTTTGAACGTCCGGTAAAAATGACTTTACATGCTCATCATCCGCACAAAGAATTGCAAGTCCGTAAAAAGGTATTTTATTTATAAAAGAAAAGAACGCGGATTGTAATTCATTAATATTCCGGAAGAAATCCATATGTTCCCTGTCAATGTTGGTAACCACAGCAACAGTAGGCGAGAGTTTAAGAAATGACCCGTCACTCTCATCAGCTTCCGCTACCAGGAATTCCCCCTGACCAAGCTTTGCATTGCTCCCTATACCTTTTAATTTACCCCCTATTACAACTGTCGGATCCAGCCCGCATGAGGCAAGAACGCTTGCAATCAAAGATGTTGCTGTTGTTTTTCCATGCGTACCTGCAACCAGCACACTGTACTTCAACCGGCCAAGCTCGGCGAGCATTTCAGCTCTCGGTATTACAGGTATGGAATGTTCTCTTGCAGCCGTTACCTCAGGATTATCAGATGAAACAGCAGAAGAAGTGACCACAACATGTGTCCCTTTTATATTTTCAGGATTATGTCCAATAGATATATTGATACCTAAAGATCTCAGCCTTTTTGTTGTTTCAGATTCCTTTAGGTCAGACCCCCTGACCTCATACCCTAGATTTTTTAAGACTTCTGCAATACCGCACATGCCCACACCGCCTATTCCAACAAAATGGACTATCTCATATTTTTTATACATAATAAATTAAATTCTAAGCACGAAACCTTGCCTGCCGGCAGGCAGGTACTAAACAAATCCAAATAACCAAAATACAAATATTTTTAACACCGATAGACCTAAATTTAGATTTTAGAATTTTGATATTCGGATTTCGAATTTTCAGTTTCTCCCTTTTTTCCTTGCTGCAAGCCGGGTTATAAGTTCAATCATTTTTTTTGTTGCGTCAGGCCTTCCGACAGACCTGCTTGTCTTCTCCATTTCTCCAATTGCATCCGGGTCATTAAAAAAATGCTTAATCATATCTGAAAGCACTTTCCCGTTAAGTTCATTATCAAGTATCATCTGCGCTGCACCCATGTCCCAAAGTTTTTGTGCGTTCACTTTCTGGTGATCACCTGCCGCATACGGATAAGGAATCAGTATGGACGCCTTTCCGCATGTTGTTAATTCTGCAAGAGTTGTAGCACCTGCCCTTGATATGATAAGGTCTGCCACTGCATAGGCATCCGCCATATCATGAGTAAACGGAACAACAGACCCCCTGAAACCTCTTGCATGATAGAATTCCCTGACCAGATCAAAATCCCTTTCTCCGGTCTGGTGCAGAAACTGTACATGTTCTTTAAATTCCTCCAGATATACCAGCGCCTCACTCATTGCCATATTAATGTTATTTGCGCCGGAACTGCCGCCAAAAATAAAAATTGTAAAAAGGTCTTTATTAAGGCCAAATACCTCGTATCCCCTGTTCCTGTCACCCTTTAGCATCTCATCCCTTACAGGGTTGCCTGTAATGAACGTTTTGCCTTTAGGAAAAAAGTTCATGCTTTCAAAGTATGTTATCGCCACAAGGTCAGTGAACTTTCCAAGCACTTTGTTTGTAAGTCCGGGGACAGCGTTCTGTTCATGTACAATTGTTGGAATACCCATCAAAATAGCTGTTAACAATACCGGTCCCGAACTGTATCCTCCAACACCAAGCACTACATCAGGCTGATAATCCTTCAGTATTGAATAGGAATCTTTCATGGACAGAGGCAGTTTAAACACAGAGCTTACCTTTCCAATGATTTTGCGGCCCACAAATCCCTCGGACCTGATAAATTTCATATTAAACCCTTCTTTGGGAACCACTCTTGATTCAATCCCTTTTGTGGTGCCTACAAACATTACTTCAAAATTTTCCATTGTCCTGTTAAATTCCTTTGCAACAGCAATACCAGGAAAAACATGCCCTCCTGTGCCGCCCCCGGCAATCACCATTTTCATCTGTAATCACTCCATCGTGAATATCTAACATCCCGTCTTGACCTGACAGAACTGTTGTCATGAGATGATGAAGAAAATGGGTTGTTACTGCTTTTCTTATCAACAAGCCTTTCTCTGCACCCTATCCGCTCACCTCTTCCAGTCAATGAGGAATTCCAGTTCTTTGATATATTTATTAATATTCCTGCAGCAGCCATATTTACAAGAAAAGCCGACCCCCCATAACTTATAAAAGGAAGCGGCAGTCCCTTTGTAGGTATTACGCCGGTTGATACTGCAAAATTTATAAGAGCCTGGCTTCCAATCATTACAGTCAAGCCCAGCGCAAGATAGTATCCGAAAGAGTCATCAGTCTGCATGGATATTCTGAATCCTTTAACAATAAGGCATATAAAAAGACCCATTACTGTTAAAACGCCTATCATTCCCATCTCCTCGCCTATGAGAGAGAATATAAAATCTGTATGGGCTTCAGGCAGAAAAAACAGCTTTTGTTTGCTGTGTCCTATACCAACGCCTAAAATTCCTCCCCTCCCGAATGCCAAAAATGACTGCACGAGCTGAAAACCACTGCCCTGTGCATCCTGCCACGGATCAAGAAAGGCCAGAATCCTCTTCATCCTGTAAGGGGCAGACAAGATCAGCACATAAATGACCGGAATCGATAGAAGCATCATGCTAAAGATATATCTCCATTTTATTCCCCCTACAAACAATAGTGTAATGGTTATTAACCCTATACTCATCGCAGCTCCAAAATCCGGCTGAAGCATAATAATGCACTGAAAAATGCCCATAACAGCTACAGGAATCATTACACCGCAGCGAAAATCTTTCATTTTTTGAATGTTCCTGCTTATATAGTCGGCCAGAAAGATTACAAGAGTTATCTTTACAAGTTCAGAAGGCTGAAAAGTTGAAGGCCACAGCCTGATCCATCTTTGTACTGCACTATGCGGTCCTGCAGAGACTCCTATCCCCGGTACAAAAACGAGTACCAGCAAAACAGCCGACAGTATTAGTAACGGAATAACAAGAACCCTTAGTTTGCGATAATCCAGTTTTGCAATAAAAACCATTACAGTGGCTCCTATGAAAACCGTAAAAAGATGTCTCCACAGATAGTGAAAACTGCTGCCAAACTTTGCTTTTGATATAAAGACACTTGAACTGTAAACCATAAGAATGCCAATCCCCGTAAGAACAATGACAGGGATAATTATTCCGCCCACAGTCTTATTTGTGTTTATGTAGCTCATATAAAATACCTGTTACTCGTTACTTGTTACTCGTCAAGGACTTTCTGATATTTTCTACTGCTTCTTTAAACTCTTTGCCCCTTTCCTCAAAACTTTCAAACATGTCAAAACTTGTGCATCCCGGCGAAAGAAGAACAATGTCTCCCCTGGACGCTTTTGACATTGATACCTCAACAGCCTCTTTAATGTTTTTGACCAGGATCGTATTTGTTAAATCTCCTATTGCTCCTGCAATCTTTTCTCTCGCTTCGCCAAGCAGAATAAGCGTCTTGACTTTTTTCTTTATCAGATCTCTTAATACCCTGAAATTAGAACCCTTGTCCTTTCCCCCCATAATTAGAACTACATTCTCAAGACCCTCAAGTGATTTAATAACGGCTCCTGTGTTTGTTCCTTTGGAATCATTAATAAAACTCACTCCTTTGATCTCACAAACCGGCTCAAGCCTGTGCTCAAGTCCTGGAAAACTTCCAAGCACATCTATGACAGAATCAATCGGACAGCCGGCAATAAGCCCTGCCAGAGAAGCTGCCATGGCATTCTCAATATTATGTGCACCTTTCATTTTTATCTCGTTAACCTTAATTAGCTCAAAGGGGGAGGAGACAGCCCCCCTTTCTTGCTCGAATCGAGCAGGGGGGGCTGTCCTCGAGGTGGAGAGCAAACTGCAGAAGATGCTGTTCTCTTTACAGTAAATTCCCTCAACTTCCTTTTTTCGGCTGAAAAACAAAATGTTTATGTTATTTAACTCAGAAATACGATCATTGAATTTTGTTTTATATAGTTCCATAACCAACGGGTCATCAGCATTAAGTATCAGATAGTCCCCTGTGTTCTGGTTCCTGAATATCTCTGCTTTTGCATCAATATATTTCTGCATACTGCAGTATCTGTCGAGATGGTCAGGAGTCAAGTTAAGTATCACGGCTACAAGCGGCCTGAAATCCTGTACAGCTTCAAGCTGAAAGCTTGAGACTTCGGCAACTATATAATCGATAGCCGCAAGGCGTGAGTAGTGAGGCGACCCATCCTTTATCCCCTTACCCCCTGCACCTAACTCTTTATGGATCTCCTCCGTTAATGCATTGCCTATATTTCCTCCCAACAACGTTCTGAAGCCTGCTTTTTTAAGCATCATGTCAATAAGTGTTGACGTTGTAGACTTACCGTTAGTCCCGGTCACACCTATGAAAGCCGGTAACAGATGGTGTGTAAGGGACAGTGAGACTGTTCGCTGTTTTTTATGCATAACCCTCAACTTATCACTTGCTGCTATTTTGTAAGCAAGTTCCAGTTCCCCGATAACAGGTATACCGCTACTTTTTGCCTCTCTGATCTGCGGCATATTAACCGGCACACCAGGGCTTAATACTATCAATTCAGCTGTATCAAACAGCTCCTCCGGATGTCCCCCGACAGAGATCCTGCTGATTGCCGGCGACAGCCTTCTAATGTTATTCCTCAGCAGTTTTTCGGGTTTAATATCTGTTACTGATACCTTTGCGCCGAAATATGAAAGAAGGTTAGCCGCTCCAACCCCGCTCCTGGCAAGGCCAACAACAAGAACATCTTTATTTTTCAATTCCCCTTCTCTCCAGGTTCTTATTTTTGATCTTTGCATTTTTTTACCTCAACTTCAGCGTTGTCAAACTTAAAAGCGCAAGTATAATGCCCAATATCCAAAACCTTATGATTATCTTTGGTTCAGGCCAGCCCTTCAGTTCAAAGTGATGGTGTAGAGGGGCCATTCTGAAAATACGTTTACCTGTAAACCTGTATGATGCAACCTGCATTATCACAGAAAATGTCTCAATCACAAATATTCCCCCGACTATAGCAAGGACTATTTCATGCTTCGTTATAACCGCAAGAGTTCCGAGAGTCCCGCCAAGACCCAGAGATCCCACATCTCCCATAAATATCTCGGCAGGATAGCTGTTGTACCAGAGAAACCCCAATGCTGCACCAAATATCGCACCGCAAAATACTGTAAGTTCACCAGTACCGGGGATATAAAGCACCTGCAGGTAATTTGCAAAACCTGCATGCCCCGATATGTACACAAGCGCACCGTTTGCAAGGATTGCAATGCCCACAAGCCCTATGGCGAGACCGTCTATGCCGTCGGTCAGGTTTACCGCATTAGAAGAACCGACTATAACAAGTATGGAAAACGGAATGTAAAACCACCCAATGTCTATCAGCACTTTCTTGAAAAAAGGGATGCTCAGCCATGATGCATAAGGATCCTCAGGATTGAAATAGAGTAAAACCCCAATTGCCAGTGCAAGGGTTATTTGAGCGGAGAATTTATACCACGCCTTCAAGCCTTTTGAGCTATGGCTCACTGCTTTGAGATAATCATCTATAAATCCAATAAGGCCAAAACCGAATGCTGCAACCAGCATTATCAAAACATACTTGTTCGTTATATCTCCCCACAAAAGAACGCTTAGAATAATAGAAGAAAGAATTAATACGCCTCCCATTGTCGGGGTTCCGGTTTTATCCTGATGTGCTTTTGGGCCATCGTCCCTTACATGTTGGGTCACGCTGAATTTTCTCAGCATCTTTATGGCCCATGGAGCAAAGATAAAAATAATCAATAAAGCGGTAATAGCTGCAAGTGCAGTTCTTACCGTAATATATCGAAATACATTAAATGGAGAAAAGACATCGTTTAAACTATAAAGTATCTTATATAACATCCTGTCTCCTTATGCCTTTCACTATTTTTTCCATGCTCATTGCACGCGACCCCTTTAGCAGGACCACATCTCCTTCACCTATGATTTTCGGTACATTTTGACTTGCTTCATCAGATGTTTTATAGCAGTATGTTTTTAGTCCGGAACTGTCCTTATACTTACTGCTCCGGGCTCTCATGCTTTCTTCAGCAGCAATACACATCATTTCACCAACCGCTACAAACACATCTATGCCCAGAGCGAATAACATTGCGCCAACTGTCCTGTGGAAAGTTTCAGAAAATTCCCCCAGCTCTGCCATATCACCAAGTATGGCAACAGTTCTGCCCCCGTTCTTCAGTCTCGCCAGTTCTTTTAAGGATTCCTGCATGGATGTAGGGTTAGCATTGTAAGAATCGTTTATAAGTGTTATATTGCCCAGACTTACAACCTCGAATCTCATCGGGAATGCTGAATAGCTTTCAAGAGCGTTTTTTATCTCTTCTATGGTAATGCCCAGAGACAGGCAAACAGCAGATGCAGCAAGAGCATTGTAGATATTAAACATCCCGAAAATATTCAATGTAATCACAGCACTTTTCCCATCATCTACTTTCAATATAAAGCTGCTGCCTTTTTCAGTTGCAGATATGTTTTCAGCTCTGACATTTGAATCATTGTTTATTGAAAATGTAAGCACTTTGCCTTCAAAACCGTTACTGTTCACTAATGATTGAAATCCTTCCATCAAAAAGCTGTCATCTGCATTCAGGACAGCTACTGCGAGTCCCTGAAGGACTTCGAACTTTGCACTTCTTATCGACGCAATGTCCCCGAGTTCCCCGACATGTGCCAGTCCTATATTTGTAATTATTCCATGACTGGGCATGGCTATCTCGCAAAGACGTTTTATCTCTCCTGTTGCATTCATGCCCAGCTCAAGAACGACCACTTCAATATCAGGGGTGACCTTTGCAAGACTGAGCGGCAGACCTATATGATTGTTCAGATTCCCTTCGTTCTTAAGGACTTTAAACCGGCTGGAAAGGATCCTGTGCGTTATTTCTTTTGTTGTTGTTTTTCCGTTACTTCCTGTAATTGCTACCACCGGAATGTTTTGTTTCATTCTCCTGAAGCGGGCAAGATCCTGTAATGCCTTCAGCGTATCATTTACATAAATGACAATTTTCCCCTTCGGCAACTTACTGTCTGCGGTATCTATAACAGCACCGCTTCCTCTGGAGCAGGCGTCTTCCAGAAAATCATGACCATCGAATTTCGCTCCTTTTAAGGCAAAAAATATCTCTCCGGCTGAAATGGTCCGTGAGTCTATTGATATCCCGGTAAAGGATCCGGGGTTCTCTGAGATCAATTCACCCCCTGTTGCCTCTATAATTTCTTCTGAGGTTAAAAAAGTCATTCATTTAAAACAGCTGACAGTTGGAGATAACAGGGGATGGTCCTTGAACGGTTTGTCGAATCGACCCTCGGTCTACGACTCGTAGAGAGCCCCGACACTTCGGGACAGGTCTTCGACTCGTAGAAAGTCCCGACACTTCGGGACAGGAATGAGTGAAAAGACTGTCCCCTGTTATCTCCGTCAGTCATACTGCTATGCGCCTCCTGAGTTCTTCTTTTAAAACTTCCTTATCACTAAACGGACACTGTATTCCCATTATTTCCTGGTACTTCTCATGTCCCTTACCAGCAATGAGCAAGGCATCTCCTTTTTCAGCCATTAACACGGCTTCTTTTATTGCTTTTGCCCTGTCCGGCTGTACACTATAATTATCCTTAACAGCTCCAGCTGTTATATCCTTGATGATCTTCATAGGGTCTTCAGACCTTGGGTTATCCGATGTTATGATCACGAAATCGCTCAGTTTCGTTGCTGTCTCTCCCATCTTTGACCTTTTCGTTTTGTCCCTGTCACCGCCACATCCAAAGACTGTTATAACTTTTCCTTCTGTTATTAGTTTCGCCTCCTTAATCAGACTGCATAAGGCCTCCTCAGTATGTGCATAGTCAACTAAGCATAGAAACGGCTGGCCCTCATCTATCTTTTCAAATCTTCCTTCAATATGTTCAACCCTGCTTATGCCCTTTAGAATTGCATCCTTACTTGCCCCAAGGGCATATGCCGCACCCACAGACATCAGGATGTTATAGATATTATTTCGGCCTACAAGCCCTGAATCCAGAGCAATGCTGTATTCAGGGGTCTGAATATCAAACGAAAGCCCACCACATTGTCTGTTGCCTGCTTGCCCGCCGGTTTTTTGGAGGGTTGTCCGTTGTCCGTGTTTTTGGTTTTGGAGTTTTTTATCCCTCAATCCGAAATCCGCAACCTGCCTGCTCGCCTCGATTCGGCGAAGCGGGCCGGCAGGCAAGGTCCGAAATCCGCAATCCTTTACATTCCCGGCCTTTATCATTGCGCCTTCTTCAGTACCGCACGTAACCACTCTGCATTTCAGTTTACCGGCAAGACTTTTCACAATTGGATCATCCCAGTTCAAAACAGCACACCCATCTTCCTGCAAATAATTGAAGATCCTGGTTTTAGCTTTAAAGTACTCTTCCATATTTCCATGAAAATCAAGGTGGTCCTGGGAGAAATTGGTAAATACGGCCACCTTGAACCTGCACCCTTCAATTCTCTCAAGGGCCAGGGCATGTGAGGAGACCTCAAGCACGGCATATCTAACACCGCTATCAGCCATTTTTCTGAAATATCCCTGCAGTTCAAGTGATTCTGGGGTTGTACGGGATGCCATTAAGGTTTTTTCGTTAATTATGTACTGGATACTACCAATGAGGCCGACCTTACCTTGCCAGGTCTCAAGAATACTTCTTAAAATATAGCTTGACGTGGTCTTACCATTAGTGCCGGTAATGCCTATAAGCGACAATTCCCTTGAAGGATCACCGTAATAATCAGCGGAAAGAAAAGCCAGCGCCTTTCTGCTATTTTCAACCTCTATAAAAGCAGTTTCATTCTGTAAATCTACTTTTCTCTCTAAAACCACACCTGCTGCCCCCCTGTTAACTGCATCATCTATAAAATTATGGCCATCAGTTTTAAGCCCCTTAATAGCTATAAAGAGATAACCGTTTTTAACATCTCTTGAATCATATGTGATCCCCCTTATCTCTTTATCGATCCGTCCTCTGACCTTCTTATATTTCAAATTAACTAATAGCTCCGCTAAGGTCATTTTCCCGTTAAGATGTTACGCTCAGAATTGAATCGGTACCTAATTCCGGCGACAACATACTGTAAAATTCTGAGTTTTTTCTAACGAGATTTATTAACGAGTAAAACATTACTGTCTTCTCTTTCCATTGGAAAATCCAGATACACAAAAGTATTTAAAATAATATCTTTAAAAACAGGGGCTGCTACTACTCCGCCGTACCTTGCCCCTCTAGGTTTAAACACTACTACGATAAGTGATATCTTCGGGTCATCAGCCGGGACAAAACCAACAAATGAACTTACATAGTCATCTTTAGAGTATTTTCCTGTTTCAGGATCGATCATCTGGGCAGTGCCGGTCTTCCCGGCAACTAAATTCCCTTTTATAGACGCTTTCTGTGCTGTTCCTCCCTTTTCCACTACAGTCTTTAATACATCTGTTACAATTCTCGCAGTATTTTCAGAAATAACTCTTCTCTTAACTTCCGGAGAAACCTTTTTCACAATCTCTCCTTCAGGAGAGATTATTTCAGAAACAACATACGGCTTCATTAGTAGCCCCCCGTTAGCGATTGTAGAGTAAGCACTTAGAAGCTGAAGAGCCGTAACCCCTATCTCCTGACCAATAGATATTGATGCTAAAGACCTTCCGGACCAGCGCTCTTTTTTCCTTAAAAGGCCTTTTACTTCTCCAAGAAGATCTATGTCGGTTTTCTCACCGAATCCGAATTTCTTTATGTATGCGTAAAACCTGTCTTCTCCGATAATGTTTGCCAGCTGTACAGTGCCAACATTTGATGATTTCTTGATTACTTCTGTAAATGTAAGCTCTTTGTGTCTGTGTATATCGCGAATAATGCCGCCCGGCACTCTTATGAATCCCTTGGAAACATCAAAAACATCATCAATGTTAACTGCTTCTTCCTCTATAACCGCTGAGGCCAGAACAGCTTTGAATGTGGATCCCGGTTCATAAACGTCTGTGATTGCCCTGTTTCGCCTGTTTTCAGGTCCTACACTTCCTGCAAAATTGGAGTCATACGTTGGTCTGTTGGCTAAAGCAAGTATTTCACCGCTTCCTGGGTTCATCATTATAGCTATCACAGCTTCTGCCTCCCATTTTTTCATAGCCTTTTCTATTTCTCTTTCGACAATATACTGTATGCCTTCATCTATTGTAAGCAGCAGGTCATTACCCCGAACATTGCCCCTGATGCCTTTTGAAAGGCTGTGCCCGCGCGCATCCCTTCCAAGGTGGACCTGCTTTGATTTCCCCTGTATATAATCGTTATACAAAAGCTCAATACCACTCAGTCCTTCATTATCAATGTTCGTATGGCCAAGAATATGTGATGCTATTCTTCCCTTTGGATAATAACGTTTAGGCTCTGTAATGAATCCCAGGGTCTGGAGATGCATACTGCTTTTCAATTGTTTGACACTTTCCAGTGTCTTCTCATCCATCCTTCTGGCAAGCCAGATGAAATCCTTGTTTTTCTTAGTAATAATTTTCCTTCTGAGTTCTCTTGAAGATACTTTTATAAGAGGGGCCAGACGAAATGACAGTTCTTTTACTTCTTTGATCTTTGAAGGCACAGCATAAAGAGAGTCAGTTTCTATATTGACAGCAACCTGTCTCAAGTTCCTGTCCCAGATTATACCTCTCTGAGGTTTTAGTGTTTTTATCCTTCGATATTGCTGTTCTGCCTTTTGCGAGAGTTCCTCATGGTCGACAATCATGAGAACAACAAGTCGTATGAGTACAGCAAAGAAACAAAAAAAAATGACTGTATAGATAACTACAGCCCTGTTTTTACTTTCCTTAAGACGTGCCCCGGTAAAGTCCTGGTCCCAGAGCTTGCTCTCTTTCCCCCTCTTCCCCCGTTTAACCATGCTCCCCTATATTTCTTTACTTCAGATTAATTGTCGGATCCAAACTGTTTTTTTATCTTATACGTATATTCCTAATGCCTCCTTTTCCTGTTCCGCCATCTAAAAACCCCGGGCGAATCAGTCTTGCCGGGAAAGCGACCTCGCACTGACCTTATAAGGTGCTGCACCGGTCGTTTGCTGGACAAAGTAGATTTTATCCCTCTCAGGAACTTTCATGCCCAGCCGTTTCACAGCAGTTTCTTCTATTTTCTCTATTGAATAAACATTGGCCTTTTCAGCAGAAAACAGCCGTCCTTCCCTAATAAGAGCAACTTTCTGTCTTTCGAGATCACTGAGTTCGTATTCAAGGTCAACTACAGTAGTCCTGAGCCATATAAGGGTAAAAACACCTATAAAAACGCAAAAGAAAAAAGCAAACCTTATAAGTTTCCATCTCTTGTCTCTTTTGGCGCGTCTTTTTGTCATAATTTCTCTGCAACCCTGAATTTGGCACTCCTTGATGACGGGTTTGAATGAATTTCATCTTTCCCCGGAACCAAAGGCCTCTTTGTAAGAATAGTAATCAGCCCTTTGTTGGCCATGTCCTTAAATGAATGCTTGACAATCCTGTCCTCAAGTGAATGATAAGAAAGCACGCAAAGCCTCCCTTTTTTCTTAAGCAGGCCTGAAACAGTATTCATGGTCATAGAGAGTTTTACGAGTTCTTTGTTCACCTCGATCCTTAATGCCTGGAAAGTCCTGGTGGCTGGATGAATCCTTGTTCTTCTTTTTTTTGAAGATGCTTTCCCCGCAGACCTTGCAACTATTCGTGAAAGGTCTATGCATGTTCTAATATAATCTTTTGTTCTTGCAGCAACTATAGCTCTTGCTATGCGTCTGCTGTATCTCTCTTCTCCGTATTGCCATAATAAATCTGCAAGATCCTTCTCAGAGTATTCATTAACTATATCTGCAGCTGTAAGTCCATTGTCTTTATCCATTCTCATATCAAGAGGCTCGTCCATCAAAAAGCTGAATCCCCTTTTCTCAGCTTTAAGCTGTAAAGAAGATGTCCCTAAATCAAGAAGTATTCCGTCAACCTCTTTATAGCCAAGTCCATTAATCACCTCTTCCATATTTGAAAAATTATCTTTGATCAGATGGACACTGTATCCATCAAGCCTTTTCTTTGCAATCTCAAGGGCATCCTCATCCTGATCTATACCAATTAACGTACAACCTCCGGCAACACTTCTTAAAATAGCCTCGGCATGGCCTCCAAGGCCGACTGTTCCGTCCAGATAAATACCCGACCTCTTAATTTTCAGAGCCTTCAACACTTCCTCCAGCATAACTGGGACATGGGTAATCTCCATTTACAGACCATAATTTGACAGCTGGTCTTTGTATCCTTTAATGGTTTCCTCATCAAGTTTTGACGGATCTGCAACACTCGCATACTCATTCAGGTCCCATATCTCTATTTTGTTTCCCTGTCCTGCCAAAACTATTTCATTGTTCAATTTAGCATCCTGTCTCAGGGCCGACGGTATAAGTACCCTGCCCTGCTTATCCAGGTCACATTCAATAGCTGAGCTAATAACCCTGCGTCTGTAATATTTAACTGCATCAAGCGTCTGAGGCATTGCCTTTACTTTCTCCATCAGAAAGTTCCACTCGTCAATCGGATAGGCACACAGACAGTTGTCAAATTCATCATTGACAAAAACCAGTGTAAGACTGTAATTTGAAGAAAGGATTGATTTGAATTGAGGCGGAATTAGGGTACGGCCTTTGTTATCCAGGGTGTAATAATATTTACCATAAAAACTAGGCAATTCTACCTCCCACTTTTTACCACATTTAACCACAGTATAGAGATTTAGGAGTACGTTGTCAAGAAAAAAACTTATACCACTATATTTTGTGGTTTTTTAACAAGTTACATACACCTTGTAGTAGTTGCCAACAAAAGAAACAATTTTGTAAAAAATACAATAAAATGTTTACCCCGTTAGAAGATCTTTACCCACGCCTAAGGCGTTCAAGCTTCTAACGGGGCTAATCCCGCGATTCTAAAAGCTGCAACTTGTATCTCAGGTTTTTGTGGGCGTTTTTACCAGCCAGTTAGTTCTTGCCTGCCAGTCTGTTTGGCATGGTGGCGGACCACCCCAACAATATCTTTGGTCGAATCGACCCTGTCCGGAAGACAGTGAATTAATTATAGAATATCAACGGTCAAGACACCTTAATGCATAGACCATCAGGCGTACGTTTTCTTGCATATTCACACTTCTTGATGTATTCTGAAAATTAATGATTAACCTTATTGATAAGTACCTTGATTATCTAAC
>VAPB010508921.1_pt1 | contig 21194 bp, 17 predicted proteins | sample 3395101 | NCBI WGS metagenome assembly VAPB01 (sample SAMN08290433, study PRJNA428436) | hydrothermal vent metagenome | isolation source: Deep-sea hydrothermal vent chimney | place: Indian Ocean: Southwest Indian Ridge | reverse complement strand
CCAAGCGCTGTAGATATACCAATACCTGCGGTTGTCATTCCAGCAGCAATCTCGTAAGTCAGTGTTCCACTTCGAGACATGAGCCCAACGTCACCATCTGAAAAGACATGACCTGGCATGATTCCGACCTTCTGTTTTGCACCAGGGGTGATAATTCCAGGGGTATTGGGGCCAACTACAGTGATTCCTTTTGCCTTTGCAGCATGGATTACTCGAATTTCATCCTTTACTGGTACATGTTCTGTAATTACGACAATTGGATTGAGATCTGCGGCAATCGCCTCAAGAGCGGCATCCCCGGCAAATGGGGCTGGAACGAAGATGATTGCAGCATTAGCTCCCTTTGCCTCTTTTGCTTCAATGACGCTATCAAAGACAGGTACCCCGTTGACCTCTTTCCCGGACTTGCCAGGAGTGACTCCTGCAACTATCTTAGTACCGTATTCAAGCATGGCTGCAGAATGAAATGTGCCCTGCCCACCTGTTATCCCCTGTACTATGACCTTGGTGTCTTTGTCTACGAGAATTGCCATCTAAGCAACCTCCTTTACAAGCTCAACCACCTTCGAGGCGGCTTCTTCCATCGTTTGGAGGAATGGTATTCCTGCTTTTTCCAGAATTTTTTGTCCCTCTTCTTCGTTAGTACCTACCATCCGAATCACCATGGGCGCAGTGATATCTCCATCATTTCTTGCTGCCAGAATTCCTCTCGCAACATCATCGCATCTCGTGATCCCAGCCATTATGTTGACTAAGATTGCTTTCACTTTTGGATACATTAAAGCGATCTCAATACTCTTCTCAACTCTCTCAGCATCCGCTCCTCCTCCAAGGTCGAGAAATGTGCTAGCCTCTCCTCCAAAAACTGAAACTGTATCTAAAGTCGCCATAGTTAGACCTGCGCCATTACAGATGCATGCAATATTTCCATCGAGTTCTACATAGGCCATATTATTTTCAGTTGCTAATCTTTCACGCTCATTTTGCTCAGCAGGTTCTCGCTTGAGCTTCTTAATGATGTCTTGATGTCTATAGAGTGAGTTATCGTCGATATTCAGTCTCGCATCGGCAGCAAAGAATCTTCCATCCTTAGTAAGAATCAACGGATTGATTTCTGTTAGTTCAACATCGAAAGCTTCGACGATATTCCAAAGTTTCACAAAAAAGCTTCCAAGCTTGTTGATTTGCTTACCCTTGAATCCCATGGCAATAGCCATCTGCCGGGCTTCAAACGGTTGGAATCCAAGGTCTGGATCAACGTGCATTTTGATGATCTTTTCTGGACTCTCATCAGCAAGTTCTTCGATTGACATTCCCCCGGCAGCACTTCCAATTACCACGTATTTCCGTTCATTTCTGTCAATGGTGATTCCTGCATAAATCTCCTGTTCGATATCGAGTTTTTCTTCAATCAGAACAGCCTCAACTGGGAGATTGTTGATTTGCATCTTCAAAATCTCTTCAGCACACTTCTCTGCTTCATTAGGAGTATCAGCGAATTTTACACCGCCCGCCTTGCCTCTCTTTCCTGCAAGTACCATTGCCTTGACAACAACGGGCTTTCCGACCTCTACAGCTCTTTCCTTTGCCTCTTTCGGAGTCTTAGCTAATCCACCAAGAGGAGTTGGCATCTTGAAGGCTCGGAAAATATCCTTTGCCTCGTGTTCAAACAATTTCATAGAATTCACCCTTGAGGTCTGAGCCGCCACACGGTTACTGACGTAAAAATGTTATCTCATGGACTCTAAAAGCATTAGGAGATTGTTATGGAGTTTCTTGCTCTCTTTTCTTGCACCATGCTTTGAAGTCATTAATTTTTGAAGGATTGAGTTGATGTATTCTAATTCCTCTAAACAGTTCTCAATAATTCCAGGCATGTCCTCTTCACAGACAATTTCTTCAATGGTCTTTGCTGGAAGTCTATCTAAGACGCGTTTCACAACATCTTTTGGCAATGTAGTTCGCGATAGAACCACACTCTTCAGAATGGTTTTCAAATCACTTTTTTCATCAGCAATTGCTCGCATCACTTTCTTGGTATCTCTTACTGGGACACCAAGGACTGATACACTCTTTCCGAGGTCAGTACAACGTGCGGTGTCCTTGTCACGAATTATCAGTCTATCCGTTTCAAGTTCATCATACACCTCAAGCCCGCGTAAGGCTTGAAGAATCACTCCCGCAGCATATGGTTTTGAATCTTCGTTGTCCAGAGCGTATCGCGCAAACTTCACAAGATGCTTGCATAGTCGATGCTTTCTAATTCCTTGATATTTCCACGATTCACAAGAACATGAAACACCATCCTTTGATCGTAAAGTCGCATAATGCCATATCTCTCGACTACCACTATGTACGAGCCCCTCAATCTTATTGGGCCTCACTGATACGAGCTTAATACTGCTATCTGGAATTTCCTTTGCCCTTGAAAATGTTGACCTCGTGGAACGCATTGCAAGACGACTATCTACAGCCGCTTCGGTCTGAATATCCGTCTGACTCAACTCGGTCACACGGCTACTACTCCCCCAAAATGTGCGATCTATAATTGAGAACGGATCTTCCCCATCTTCAGTTTTTCCACAGAGTTGTCTGAGGACTAGGTCTTGAATATTCTCAGTTTCATCCATTACACTATCTACTTCTCCCAATCTGGGTTGCAAATTGCCTTCCGAATCGATTTCGAAGTACTTCTCAATCACCCTAGTCTTCTCTGATTCATTATCAACAACAACTACACCAAATGCTTCGTTGTCTATTCCTCTCCTTCCTGCAGCTTCAAGAACATCACTGAGCTGCCACTCAGATAACATAGTGACAGCGTCATCTTGTGAGATCTCTTTTCCAAACTCCTGCATGAACACACCCATCAGGAGTATGACAGAGGCTCGAAAACCACTTGCGATGGCAAAACGAGTTGGCATGATGATGACAGGAAGTAATCCCTCTTCCCACGCGGAAGAGAGAATCCTTCTATGGGTCATTCCAACTCCTTCATGAAAGAATGCAACACCTCTAGACACAGTCTTTCCTAAGTCTTCTGTAGTTTTACACTGAGGATATTTTTCTCTAATGTCTTGGGCTAGATATCTGAGGTCATCTTTGTGCTCAGGAGAGAGTTTTAGATCAAGAACTGCTGAACCATTTTTCATTTCAATACCTGCTAATTCCAGGGCTAACTCTTCAGAAGTACTGGTGTTTGCACAAAGAATCATCACTTGACCCTTACGATAATGTACGAATTGAGTTAGATCTGCAATAGCATCTCTGGAATCTTCAACAGCTTTCACACTGAATATCACTTTCACGTCAGTTTTAGGGTCATGAACAAGCTCTGCATTCAGCCATTTATTGAGTTCATCGATATCTTCTAGAGGTGGACAAATTGCGACATATTGGATATCGGGATTTCCCAAGAGCGTCACGAGAATAGTTTCAAGACTTGCTCCAATGCCCTGTTGACCAATCAAATCCAAGCGGTCTATCAGGACGTATACCAATCCATTGATGATATCTGGATTGACTCGTGTTGCAATGTCAAAGGAAGTAAAGGTTGTGACAATCACTCTACCCGACACAGCATCTTTAGTGGCATCCCTTCGTCGAATAATCTGAGAGGCTTCAATACCAAGACGACTGCATTGGTGACTAATGGACTTGAATCTCTTTTCTGCTTGATATGGGTTCGGGCAAAGAACAACTGCCCGAGCTCTATGATCGGAGGCCACTCGATTCAGTAATGCTATTTCACCAACAAGATACGCTTCGTTATAATCGTAAGTTACAAGGAGCTGACTATTTCCTCTCATGATCCTCTGTTCAACTGCAAGAGCCTGGAAATTACTAAGTGTAGCAAGTCCTTGCCTTCTGAGCAACTCCAACAAACGGGGGGCGACCTGTTGGAGTTCCAGTTTTCTTAGTGTACTCAATAAAGCCCGCTCCGGCATTCAAATGCGCATAAGGTAGAATGAGGACAAATCATGAAATCCTATTAGTTTTATGTGTACTTGAATAACATACTGTTAAACCAGTCTATGAGTACATAACACACAAGACCTTCTCTTATACACCAAAAGCGTGTGTAACCGACTCGTCCATACCAATCTTACGTAGACACATATAAAGCCTCAAAAGCATCCGCCAAATTTCTATACAGTGAGAGGCTTCTTTATGTCAGCACTCTCTATTGAGGATTGAATGAGTATGGCTTTCGTTGCTACCAGTGATTCATCTTTCAGAATCATTCTGAGGAAGAACTACAAGGTAAAACCAGGTTCAACGTTCATATGTGGCTTTCATGGTCTAGGTGAAGTTGGCTTCCTGAGCACAGCTCATCTGACAAGGACCCTTAAGGCAGAACGAGTAGGTTTCATCAAGAGTGATATGCTTCCCCTTTTCGTTTCGATGGAGAATAAACGACTCGTACTTCCGTTTGAACTCTACGCTTATGAACCGAAGAAAATGATATTTCTTGTTCCACGTTTTCAACCACATCAATCTGAACAGTGGGGTTTCATTGACCGTTTAGCTGGTTGGGTAGCTGAGAACAAATTCGCAGAAACATTGCTCCTTGGTGGACTTGATGCGAGTTTCAAGGAAGATGGTGAAGACATGCGAAGCGTTCCAACAACTGCATATGGAGATTTGCTTGAGAAGTGGTCCGTTCCGCTCCTCGAGGAAGGTCTCTTTGTTGCTGGTCCATTGGCTCTATTCTTGGCTGAACTGGAAATGCATGATGCTCCCGCCATTGGTCTACTTACCTATGCAACCAGAGGAAGACCTGATCCTCGATCAGCAGCTACAATGTTGGAGAAGATTAATGAGGTCTACGGCGTTGGAGCTAATGTAGAGCAGCTACTTGAGGAGTCACGTGAAATCGAAAGGCTTGAGAAGATGCGTAAGTCTATTGAGTCCTCAGATCGGACAAATGACATGTTTGTCTAGCCGAGACGTCGGATGAACCAACCAATGTCTACAAGGTTCTTTCCAACGAGTTTCTCTCTACTAAGACGGTTTAATATTGATGCATCGATTGAGAGTGAAGCGATACCCAGACATTCACGGTCCCTGTTCAAAACAAGTACCCTCTGACCTCTTTTCAGGTCTGGATTCAATTCTTCAACAGATTCCTTGAGGATACTTCTACCATAGGTGAATGCCTCAGCACTGTGTTTTGATACAATAATGAAGGCGTTGGTTAATTCCTTCAATTCACCAATAATTTGTAGACTCATTCTAAACCGGCCCTTGGCTATAGAGCCAAGCTCCTTACCAATGAATTGAATGTCAAGCCTTTCACCCTCCTCCTCTGTCACAAAGGACATCCATCTAGTTGGTATGAGGAAAAATGTCTTAGAGCCCCCTCGCGACAAAACGACAGGCACACGGTCTCCCAATAGACTTTTTGTTACTCCATCTCCGAACTCGCCATCAATCTGCTCAATTACAGAAGTCCACTCAACAGGATCGACCAGTTCTATAGTCATTCAACCTTCCCCTCCTTCTTCACCATCTTACAAATGAAGAATCCCTCTGTTCCGTGTAAATGTGGGAGAAAGCGTCTTGAATATTTTAACGATTCATTTAATCTAACACCGAAGGGTTCAGAATATCCCGGTATTCCAAAATCAATGGGTATCCCGACAACTTCCATCTCGGGATATCTATTCAATATATCATCTACAATGTACTCGTTTTCTTCTGGAGCAATTGAGCATGTCGTATATACAATTGTTCCTCCATCTGAGAGAACATTGACCGCAGCATCTAACAGCACCTCTTCTCGTGTGGCACAATATCTGACGTCCGCCATTGTCTTACTGGTCTTTCTAGTTGGGTCTAAGGGGATCAACCCTTCTCCTGAACAAGGTGCATCTAGAAGTATTCTATCAGGTTCGAAACCGAGAGTGTCAAGTTTTCTTGCGTCACCGCGAAGAATTAACGAGTTGGTCACCCCACATCGGATGATGTTACTCTTGAGACTGGCCATTCGTAATCTGTCTTGTTCAACTGCGATGACCATCCCGGTGTTCTGCATTATTTGTCCAATGTGAGTTGTCTTGCCCCCAGGTGCAGCAGCCAGATCAAGGACTATTTCACCCGGTTGAGGGTCCAGTACCTTCGTAGCAGTCATCGATGGTACTCCCTGCACATAATAGAATCCAAGCATGTGTTCCAACAATGCTCCGGGAGATGAATCATTGAAATCTGCGTAGAAACCATTCTCTAACCATGGAATCTCTTCAAAAACTACCGATTTATTTCGGAGGCGGCTAAGAACTTCGTCATTTGTGGTTTTTAGAGTGTTGATTCTGATTGACGACCTGATAGGTAGTTCACAGGCTTGGAGGTACTTCAGGGTTTCATCCTCACCCCACAGAGCGAGGTAGCGTTCAATCATATATTGGAGATATTCGTACTTCTTGGCCAGTTCTTTGGCCCTACTACGTATCTCCTTCGTTGACATTGTCATTATCTCCACGAATAAACTCTGCTTACTCTCCGATGTCTTCGTTCCATAGAGTCGGATTTTCTTCGATAAATTTCTCCATGATCTCAATGCATTCAACATTGTTGAGAACAGTTATGTCAACACCTCGCTGACGTAAGTACTCCTCTGGTCCCTGGAAAGTTGTATTCTCTCCAACAATGACTTCAGGTATGCCATACAAGAGCACGGCTCCACTGCACATGTCACAGGGTGAGAGGGTGGAAAAAAGAACTGATCTTCTGTATTCCTTTGCTGTCAATCTTCCTGCGTTTTCCAAACAGTCCATTTCTGCATGGAGTATCGCACTACCTTTCTGTATTCGTCTGTTGTGACCTCGTCCTACGATCTTTCCATCGAATACAAGGACAGAGCCTATTGGTATTCCGCCCTCTGAGAGTCCTTTTTTGGCCTCGTCGATTGCTTCTTTCATATACTCTGTTACATTCTCCATCATTCTCACCAAATTAATAATTTTCAAGAGCTTTCTTGAGTGCAGATGTTTCAGGCTGAATCAGTTTCACCTCTGGTGTGAGTCGATCTGGTGTAGCCAAGTCCTTGAAACCCGAACCTGTTATTGGCACTACTACTTGGTCAGATTTGTCAATAGTGCCTTGGTCAACTAAGATTTTCAATCCTGCTAAGGCGGCAACCCCACTGGGTTCAGCAAACACTCCCTCTAACTTCCCTAAAAGCACTAGAGACTCCTCAATCGCTCTATCTGATACCGCAATTACCTCTCCCTTCGCAAGTTTGAGATACTTCAGAGCAGCATCACCATCCCACGGGAAGGGGTCAGCGAGACCTCCTGCAACGGTTTCATTAGAATTCCAGGGGGTGATCTTTAGAGGCTCTTGGTCCTCTTTGAATGCTCTTACAATCGGTGCACATCCCTCAGGTTGAACAACAACAGGTCGAGGAAGATTGTCTATCAACCCCATCTGTTGAAACTCCCAAAATCCTTTCATGGTACCTGCCATAAGCCCTCCGCTACCTGTGGGAAAGAGAATCCAATCTGGTGGATTCCATCCTGTCTGCTCTGCAATCTCAAAACCTAAGGATTTTGTGCCCTCAAACTGGAAGCAATTGAATGGTCCAAAGGATGGTGAAGGGGTCCACCCAAATTCTTCACAGGCTGCTAGAAGTAAGGTAGTAGTAGGATCTACACCATCCTGCACCTTCTTCACTCTGAATACTTTCGCTCCGAGCGTCCTCAGATGTATCAGCTTTCCTTTTGGAGCGTCTTCTGGGACAAAGACCACCGCTTGAAGTCCTGCTCTTGCCGCATACGTAGACATGGAAGCTGCTGCGTTCCCCGAGGATGCTGCGGAAACCGTCTTCACACCGTCCTCTAGCGCCTTGCTGACTCCCACACAAATTGGTCTGTCCTTGAAAGAACCTGATGGATTGACAGTTTCAATCTTGAAGGAGATGTTCTTCATCATCCATTCTTTACCCAGTCGTTTGCTCTCTATGAGGGGTGTTCCGCCTTCTCCAGCCGTCACTATATTCTTCCTATCATTGAGTGGCATCAACTCGAAGTATTTCCAGAGTCCAGGAGTCCTCTTTGATAGACTTTCTCTTGTGATAGTTTCCCTAATGATATCAAGATCATACTCGAAATCAATTCTACCTCCACATCCATCGTTTGGAGGTACACTGGACATATCATAGGATTTGCCACACTTCGCACACTTGATGCTCATCATTTTCGACAAAGTGATACCAACTGTTCCCTTGAGGATTCATCGCAGTTATTTGACTTATGGCTTAACCATCTAAGGGAAACATCTAACAGTCTAATGACCAAGTCAGGAACTATTAACAGAAGTTGATCAGATGGGAGATACATACGAGGTTGAGGTCAAGATTTCAATTGATAATTTTGACGAAATAGAACATCGAATTTTGGATGTTGGAGCAAAGAAGATCAACCAAGAAGTTCAGATTGATTCGTATTTTGAACATCCATGTAGAACCTTTTCAGAAACTGATGAGGCTCTGAGGGTGAGATTAAGACGACCCTTTGGAAAGGTAGAACTTGAATCCCCCACTGATTTAGTGGAGCTCACATACAAGGGTCCGAAAATAGATAGTACTACAAAGACACGAATTGAAACTTCTGTTAAACTCAATGATGCCGAGGAAATCACATCCATTCTTGAGAGTCTCGGATTCAAGCTAGTAGCAACAATCACGAAGAAGCGTCAATTCTTTAGCCTACCAGCGATAACAATCAGTATTGACGATGTAGAGGATGTTGGATTATTCTTGGAACTTGAGAGTATTTCGAACTATGATGAGATCACCAAAGCACGAGAAAACATCTTTGCGATGGTGAAAAAACTTGGTCTAGAACCAACCCAATCTATTCGCGAGTCTTACCTTGAACTCTTTCTGAGTCGCAGGTCTTCATCCTAACTCACTTCTTAGCTGGTTAACAAATGCTTCTAGCGTTTGATGCCGATGCCCTGCTTCAATTCGTGCATTATCCGTATACATTAACTCTCGAAGTTTCAGCAATTTTTCATCCGCATGATACAGGAATCCCTCAATCCCCGATCCAGTGCTAGCAGCTTGTGCCACAGCGCGAAACACACCAATAGCCCCCATCGCATCAAGTTTGTCAACATCACTCAGTATCTTCCCTTCTAGTGAGTTTGGTTCAAGACCCTCACTGAATCTGTGAGTTCTTATTACGTCCACAACATGGTCTATCTCTGAATCTGTGAACTCGCTCTCACTGAGTACGCCTCTCCCCATCTCACCTGACAGAATAGAGTGGGAAACTGCTGTTTCTTCTTCCCGAGGTCGACCCACATCATGAAGAAGCGCAGCAGCTCCCAGCACTTTGAGATTCGCCTCCAGGTCCGTGCCTAACTTCATACACAACGAATACACCCTCAATGTGTGGTCCAATGTGTGAGCTCCTCGACTACTCTTTACAAGTTCCTGCTTTACGAATTGCTCGATTTTCTTCTCTAACGGTACCATGACATGAATCCCCGTGTAATCTATCTGGTTGTGTGTAACTTGTTCAGTGCTGATTTTCGAGTATAACTACAATCTACCTCAAGATACTTTCGATAAACGAAATCGGGTTCAGCTGAAATACCCTTTAATTGTAAGAAAAGGACATTTGAGAGTAACTTGCGCCCCACGTATGCTACAACCCATGCCAAATCACGAACTTTGTGAACAAGAGGAATAATGTATTGAGCGCCGATACAAAAACCCGCAAACGAATGGGTATAACCACAATCATTAGTTCCCTCATTATAGTGTCAAGTCTCGTGTGGGCTACATACAGTTTTGGTATGATTCAATTCGGCGTTGTTAGGGATTATGAACCACATTTTCCATACGACGATATCGATTACTGGCCGTATAACAATAACTTCACTGGAGGAACCACTGATTGGAATGAACCCGTAAATTATTCAGACATTCTATTGGAACTACCTCTTCCTAATAATACACTGGGCAACCTGGATGAAGTTGTGTTCGTTGTAGCGCCTGGAAATCCAGGACAATTATGGCGTACGGGGTCGTATGATGACTATGATGGCGATACAAACATTTGGAGCAAGTCCGACTTAACACCATTTGCGCTCTCAACAGAGCAGTTGATAACTTATGGAGAGGCAATCAATACTATTTACTCGATATTCTTCTATGCAACCGCAGGTGCAACAGTGGGATCTATTGAGATCCCAGTCATTTTTCCGAACATCCGTTTTATAGAAGATTCCTTTCAGACATACAGTATGGTAGATGACGCACCCGTGATGGATGTTCCAAGTCGTATTGAGAGCTACACATTAGAAACTGATGCATACGGAAGTCTACTCTTTACGCCTTTCATTCTAGGTGGAACCGGCGAGGAAGTCTTGGTCAGTTATGATATCTCCTATGTAAATCAGGATATTCCCAATGTCATCTTCAATGCACGTAATGGTCCATTTCCTTGGTACACTGATCCATACATATCCAACTCATTCACCCCAACTACGCGTGTGGTGAACAATTACACACAATTCTCTCTGGTTGGCAATAACGTATACGAGAGGGCCATGGCTGTTCAAGTGTATTTCCAAAGTACTTTTGACTTAATCATCAATCAGGCTGCGTTGTCAGACCGCCCATCAGGTCAGGAAACAACAGACTGGTTCCTCGAACGTGGTGGTGGTCTTCCCATGGATTTTGCCACAGCATATTGTGTGTTTATGCGAGGGTTAGGTATTCCTGCACGGATGGTGAAAGGGTACGCTTTGGGCGAACTAGACCCATTGAATAACCTGAGGTATGTTCAGGTCCGACATATGCAGTTCTGGGCTGAAGTGTTCGTTCCTATGGCTGGCGGTGATGGTGAATGGATTCAGGTGATTCCAACTCCTTTACCAGATGAATTTGGCGGAGGCGAAATTCCAGGAAATACACCAATCCCAAATATTGAGCTTCTAATTTGGCCCACGAGTGGTCAACCCTGGGCACAAATTGGAGACCCCTTCAATCTAAGTACCTCTCTTACAGTAGAAGGAATTCCAGTAACCACACCAGAGATATTGACTATTTATGATGAGCTTGACTCCGTGGATATGGGAGTACATAACCTGGGAGATCAAATTCTCTATGCATTCCCTTCAGGTGCCTCTATTGACTACCACATCATTTCTGCGCTATGGCAGACTTCGACATTTTCTGTGATGAATGCGACGTCAATCTTTGCTGTAGGAACTCCTAGTCCAATGAGTGACCCTGAATTTACCGGTGAGTTTGTCTTGAGTGAGACGAGAGACCTCAATGTAAGTCAGGGAGTTGACACTCATATAACGTACTGGGAGGATACGATTCATGTCTACGGAACTATGACTGTTGGAGGAGTCCCTGTCAATGGCTCGAACTATGACAACAAATGGATTCAGATAATGTGGGACAATACAGTAATGGGTAATGCTTTCATTAACGAATACGGATACTACGAGCTCGATATCTATGCTGATCCACTGAATCTCGTTGAAATGACAGTCGGTTTGCACGAAGTATGGTCTTGGTATTCTGGGGATTGGGATGGTCCAATTCCAAGACTCAATGAAGCACGGTCAGCTGATAATTCAACAGTGACCGTCTGGGGTCGAGTTGGATTCACATTATATGTGTCACCAACAGATGCTTTCAGAGGAGCTGACGTTTACTACGATGGCATGATCCAGTTTCTCAATGGGTCACACTTGCCCTCTGGTCAAAATGTAGGGGTCTTCTTTGGTTCTCAGGCAAACGCTTCGAGACCACTTAATGCCACTGGAGGATTTACCTGGATGTACACAATTCCACTTGGTCAGGCAGAGGGTACATACTGGGCGCGAGCAAATTGGAGTTCTCCAGGACCATGGCAGTATATTGCTGGAAATTGGAGCGTGTCTATCCCTGTCAACATTGAGTCTGGTGGAACGGTTCTCACAATCAATCAAGTCTTCGACCCCCTTTATGTCAACGAGAATATCACACTCTTCGGGTATTTGACGCATGCCGCAAATGGTACTGGAATCGGAGGTAGATGGGTTGATATCTTCTGGGATAATGGTTCTATCTTCCATCTTGGGTCAGTAGTCACAGCATTTGATGGATATTACGAGTTCAACTACACAATTCTCGAATCCGATGAAGGTCCAATAGAATACTGGTCCTATTACAATGCATCATTAGAACTCACTATTAGTGATTCAGAATCAATCCACAGATTCACAACTGTGAAGAAAATGGATGTTTCCCTGAACCCAATCTTCGTTACTCCTGATCCTGTGTATATTCTTCAACCAGTAGATATTGAGGGAATTCTACAGCTCTCTGAGTTTGCATTCCCATTAGCCAATGAGTGGGTAGATTTCTGGATAGAGAATAGTACGGGCATTTTCTTTATTGGAAATGCGATGACAAACTCTACTGGAGGTTATCTCTACCAATATACGATTCCTATTGGACAAGCAACTGAACTGGTCTATATCTGGGCAAATTATACTTCACCATACATCATGGTCTATGATGGCGAATCCTTACACGAGGACCTGTTAGTTGAAGCGACGGGCACCCTCATATCGATTCAGGATGATTTTACTTTCTATTATGTCAACGAAACCATTCTTCTATACGGCAATCTTCAATTCTCAAATGGAACTCCAATCCAGTTTGAGAAGGTCTACATACACTGGGTTAACGCATCTGGAACTTTTGTCTACGAGAAGTTTACTAATGCACTTGGTAATTACCAGATGTTATACAACTGCACTCCAACCAAAGATGATATCGGGACACTCACCGTCTATGTCAATTGGACTTCCTATTCTGTAGAGTTTGATGATGCCTTCAGTTCATTAGCACCAAATATTCAATTACAACGTTATGATCTAGAGATAACAGTAACAGCACCAGTCCAATTATACGTTGACGAGTTGGACTTCGACGTCCAGGGCGTGCTCACATATCTTGGAGGTACTCCACCACTTGCGGGTGAAACTGTTTACATATACATTTGGAATGGAACTGCTTGGAATGCCATCGATAATCCAATAACTAACTCTACCGGAGGTACACTTTCATCGTTTACGTTCTTGACATATGATGAAGGCACGGTCAATTTTGCTGCTCAATACATAAGTTCGGATCTTCTCCATAACAGTGTAGTTACATACTTTGATATCATTCGAGTAAAATACACTGTAAATCTTGAAGTTACCCTCGATTTCAATCCAATCAAACAGAATGAAACTCTGACAATCCATGCATATCTATACTTCCCGCACAACGGTTCTGCCATTTCAAATACTGATGTGGACATCTATTGGGATAATGGAACGCTTACATTCTTGGGGACAATCACAACCGATGGAACTGGTCAGGGAGACCTACTCTACTCTGGTATGAAATTTGACACAGTTCGAACTGGTATTCACGTGTACGGTGATTATGGTGGCACACTTCTAAGAGGCACAAACGAATCAATTCACAATATCTTGACCCTTGAACAATGGCTCACAACAATATCAAGAGTTGATGTGCCATTAGGTGTATACAGGTTGACAGAAACAGTGATTGTCACTGGCACGTTGGAATATGGTCCATCAAACGATCCCTATAGTGGAGTCACGGTCGAACTGACCCTGTTCGGAATTACACAGGAGGTTAATGTTACAGATGGATCTGGAGACTTTTCCATCAGTTGGACTATTCCAGGATCAACAACTCCCGCGCTCTATATTTTAGTCGTCGAATTCAACTCTCCATTTCCATGGATAGCTAGTTCATCAACATCTGCTCCTCCGATTGTGATCGTAGCCCCTGGGTACCTGTGGCCTGCATTCAATGTAGCCCCTGCAACGGTATACTTGAATTACACCTTAACAATCTGGGGAACGGTGACCTGGGACAATGGTACACCCTATGCAAACTCACCAGTTGACTTCTTTTGGGGTGACCCATTTGGAGTCTGGGATACAATTCAACTTAATGAGCTTACAAATGGCTCTGGTGACTTCTACTTTGAATATTCAGTCCCAGGATACATACCTCTTGGCGATAGACAGGTCTGGGCTTACATTGACCCCGCTGGGTATGCCGCAGCTGGAATGTCGCCCACTCCAACAATCACTGTGGCCATCATCACCATCGACCTCACAACTTCAGTAGATCCTGTATTAGTCTACCTGAACCAAGACGTCACATTCTCAGGGACTTTGCAGTTCACAAATACCACTCCGATGTTCGGATATGATGTCGAAATTTGGTGGGATGGAGAACATCTCACTACAATTACAATTAGCGATCCTGTGTTCGGTGCTTACAATTACGTACACACGATTCCATGGACCCTCACTCCTGGTATCATTTCTGGTTACGCTCTGTTCAGAGTTCCCAACATATCATTTGGTACGCTCGACATACTTGTATTCTTCAACGATGTCATGGTTATGGAGCGAGTGGATGTCTTCCTCGACCCAGAACCAGTTGATAACACAGTCAGTCGTGGTGACACACTGGTCGTGACAGGTATTGTACTAAATGATGGTGGTTTTGCAGTAGAATCCACAACAGTTGAAGTCCTCTCTGATGGCAATCCGACAGGGTTTACTGGACTCACAAGTGTTACCGGTGCTTTTTCCCTCTCACTTAACGTACCCCTTAATGCACTCGGTGGTACTTACAATATCTCTGTTCGAGTTGTGTCAACTTATCACGATTTGAGGAATGGACCAACTCCCTGGTTCATTGATGTCTATGTCGTTTCCGAGATTGATGTTATTCTCAATCAAGGGTCTTTCTTGCCTGGTGAAAGTTTCTCAATAGATGTACAACTTCACGATGACGACGGAGTTGCTTTGGATGGGGAATTTGTCGATATATTTCTGGGCTCGACGTTTTTGTATAATATCCAGCTTACAAACGCTGCAGGAATGACATTCGTGGTGGTTCTACCTCTCAGCTGGACCGAAAGCGGCTTATTCACAGTCACTGCAGAATTTGCTGGTGGCTCCTTCCTTGATCCGGACTCATTCGTGTCAAATAATACAATTCATGTATTCACAGAAGTTAACTTCCAATCATTAACACCAAGTAGAATAGATCCTGGGCAAACTTTCGCGATACAAGTTGCCCTCGTCGATCCAAATGCTAATCCGATACTGAATCGGAATGTCCGACTAACCGTGGATGGTGATAACTATCCATTATCCACTGGTTCAGATGGTCTCATCTCCTACCAAATGGGTTCTTATCCAGATGGAACTTCAGTCATATTCACACTCACTGTCCTTTCATCAGAAGTCACACCAGTACGTTCTGATGAATTCACAATAAATATTCAAACAACAACAGGTGGTAATCCATTGCAAGGAACAGATTTACTCATAGCAGGTATCTTACTTGTAGGTGCAGCTGTCGCCGTTCTGGCGTATCTGTATATCGTAAGAGGAATGTTCCGCAGTACAGCAGTATCGAGAGGATTTGATGTACCCACCAAGTTACGAAACATCAAGAAGCTTGCAGATGCAGGAAAGTACGGTGCATCAATTACTTTGGCGTACCGAACCTTTGAGCAAATGTGCGGCACAAAGATGGGTTCAGAGCGGAGTCACAACGAAACCGCTCGCGAGTACTTGGACCGGGTGCTTCAAGCAATTCCGCTTGACCTTGCGACTGTTGAACAATTCGTGCAGACATACGAAGAAGCTCGCTTCTCGCATCACGAGATGACTCGCGAGAGGTATGAAGAAGCAGTCCGAATATTCACCGATCTATATCCCAGGATTGATACAACAACACCAATAGATTAAAAAAACGGAGAGATACTGATGGGCTGGAAAGAGTATGGTCAAGTCATTCTATTCTTCTTATCGTGGCTTCCAGTCACCATACTAGCTGTGGGTCCGGTAATTGGGATGACATCTTCTTACGAACATGACTTTTCCATCTACAATGACCAGGAATTTGGGCTCAGCCAGTTCGCATCAAGTATTTCTGACACAGGTCGTGAGGTCTTGTCAATTCAAGCAAGCATGAGCGTTGCTTCACGATATAATGGCTCAGCTGTGATTGCAATCATGGGGCCAGTGAGAGACTTTAGCTTAGATGCTATGTTAGTACTCTATACGCATTTACTAGCTGGCGGTGGTGTAATAATAGCTGATGATTTTGGGTCTGCGAATGCATCGATGGCGCTCCTGAATTTATTCCTTGGAGGGATCACGGGGGACAACAGAAGCGCTGGTCTACTCTCATTCACTGGAGGTGTCCTTTTTGACCTAGATTCTTTTGATTTAGCAAAGGATCCAAGATTACCAATCATAAGGGACTTCAGAGCCGGTGTTGATGGAGGAGCATTGACCGCGGGAGTAACTGAGCTTCATTTAAACTGGGCCTCAGCCTTAAACCCCTATAGCGTGATGGGACAAGCAGGTATAGCTTGGACAACAGCTCGGTCTTGGTGTGAGAAGAATATCACTGACCCATCTCCTGACCCTGATCCTGATGAGTGGAGTGGTAGTCTTCCTGTGGCTGGTGCTTTAGACCTGGCTGGTGGAGCTGGATCAATTGGCGGGAGGATAGTCGCAATCAGTGACCCTAGTATCTTCAATAATGACATGTGGGGCCGATTCTCTGGAAATCAGAGGTTTGGTTCGAATATCATTGAGTGGCTAACTCATGGTGATACAACACAACCAGTGCTGTTTAGTGAACAACTTCTTGAAGTTCCTTTCGCAGCTAGTGAGTTCTTTTTTGGATTATACTTGGGACGAGTTCTCTGGTTATCATCATTGCCAGTTTTATCTGCAATCTATCCTCTCTTCACTACATTAGGTATCAGGAGGTACTTGCCCGATATCAAAAAACCAGAGGTCAAAAGTGTGTCAGATGTATTCCTCAGACGCGGACAGACATATTTCAGCGAGCGAATGACATACTATAGGACGGAAGGTAACTATGCTCGTGTAATAAAGATGCTATATAGAAGGATGAGACGAGGTCTGCGGAAAACTCAGCAATGGACCGAGTATGACCCCCAGAAAGTATGGGATATCATGCGTTACAAAGATTCTACACTGAAGCAGGATGATTTCTTCATGATGATAAAACGGATTGAGGAGATTTCTGCTAATCAGAATATCAAAATAAAGGAGAGCGAGATGATGGATCTCTTCTTCTTCATGGGTAACATCCAATCACATATGATAGACACAACAAGAAAATAGAGGTAGAATAAATTGACAACAGAAGAAACGAACGACACTGTGACCGTCGATACCTCGGCGACTATGTCAATAGATGAGGTACACAAGGGCACGAGTGATATTATTCGAGAGTGCGGCCGTATAATCGTTGGAAAAGATGATGCTCTTCGAGACGTACTAATCGCTTTTCTCTCCAACGGTCATGTTGTGCTTGAGGGTGTGCCGGGTCTTGCAAAGACCTACATGGCTCGAACTTTTGCATCAATCCTTGGCTGTGCATTCAAACGAATACAGCTTACTGTGGATACCCTTCCAGCAGACTTGTTGGGAAGTAATGTATTCAACCAGCGAACAGGTGAGTTCTGGTACCGCAAGGGCCCTGTGTTCTCGAATCTGGTGCTGGCTGATGAGATCAACAGATGTCCTCCAAAATCACAGAGCGCATTGCTTGAAGTGATGGAAGAACGTCAAGTATCAATAGAAGGTGTGACGAGAAAACTCCCCAACCCATTCCTGATTATTGCCACACAGAACCCTGTGGAACAGGAAGGAACCTACCCGCTTCCAGAGGCCCAGCTTGACAGATTCATGTTCAGGTTGATTCTAGATTATCCTACTGACGAGGAAGAGGCAGAGGTCATTCGTCGAAAACACTTGGGTGAAGCAACAGACCTCGATGTTCTAGCTGACCCATCCACATTGTTGAGAATGCAGAACACATGTAGGACTGTATTCTTAGAAGAGGACATTATAAACTACATTCGAGATATTGTGATTCGTACACGAAACGACCCACAGATTTTGCTTGGAGGTTCTCCAAGAGCATCTCTAGTCCTCATGAATGCCTCAAAGACACGGGCAGCCATGGATGGACGAGACTACGTAGTGCCTGAGGATGTTCGTCGTCTCTCAGTCCAAGCTCTGAATCATAGGCTTATCCTTAAACCGGAGGCTGAGCTGGAAGGACTGACGGTGGAACGAATAGTTTCAAAGATTCTGGGTGAAGTGGACTGTCCAAAGTGATAATCGTGCTTGGGTTAGATGGAGACGGTATGTAGTGATAACACAGAGAGGCTTCGTTGTAGTCTTCGCAGGAGTTCTACTATTAACTAGTGGATTCTCCTTTGTGAACTTCTACCTCGTCCTCCTAGGAGTCTATCTTGTGATTGGTCTTGTCGTCACGTTGCCTCTCTTTGCACTGACCGCCAATCTAGCCGGCATCGAAGTAGATCGTCAAATTGACAAGGTAAAATTATTTTCGGGCGATTTCATCCGTGTGCGAGTAACAATACGCAATGCTTCTCGACGTCATTTTGACTTCATTGAGGTTCATGATCAATATCCTGAAACTTGGATTTTAGCAATTGGAGAGAACTTCATTGCCTCTAGGATTGAACCTGGAAGCAGTATGACTTTCTCATACATTTTACAAGCGAGGATGCGTGGACGCTATTATCTTGGTCCAACAGAGGTCATTATGCGTGACCGCCTCGGACTCCATTACTACAAACGGATTCTCAAGGAACAGACCGAGGTCTTGGTCTACCCCACTTGGAAGGATGTTCGTCGCATGGATGCTCTGGGTAAACAGAGACAGCTTGGTCTTATGTTCGGTGCACATCGTACAAGGACGATTGGAATGGGCTCTGACTTCGCAGGGTTTAGGGAATATGTACCCGGTGATGAATTCAGACTCATCGATTGGAAAGTAAGTGCTAAACGCGGAGATATGGTCATTCGTCAATATGAAATGGAGCGGAACGTCCAACTTGTGGTTATGGTGGACAATAGTGGAAGCATGGGAAACGGTTACCCAGAAAACACGAAGCTCGAATACGCGATTAGAGCCGCTGTGTTGTTGACTCACATGGGGTTGGAAAGGCAAGACCTCGTTGGAGTCTGTACTTTCAGTGACATAGTACACGCCTACGTGCCACCAGCAAAATCCCCCAATCATATGTATAATGTACTCGAGGCTCTTGCCCATGCAGAGCCTAGAGGTTGGAGTGATTATGAGTCAGCGATAAGCCATGTTATAACCCATACAAAAAAACGCAGTTACATCATCTGGATAACTGATCTAGAAGAAAGCCCTGCACCTCTCCTAAATGCCATGAAAACTCTAGTTGCTAATGGACATAAAACAACAATAATTAGTCCCTTCGGGCCTTGGTTCGAAGCTCCTATGGGACAGTTCGGACCTGTTGAAAAGGTACTTGCCGAAGCGGTATCTGAGGAGCTATGGGAAAGACGTAATAAAATTGCACGTGCGTTATCAAGATTCAACATCGGAGTCATCAATGTTGGACCGGAGGACTTCCTACCTACAATTATCAAAACATATGAAGAGGCAAAAAGAAGAGGTGTTGCCACCTTCTAACTATCTGTCTAGTTTAACTCCGTTCTATGCAGAAATGTACTACTCCCCTCTGAATGAACTTTGTAACCATACTCGCCCCAATGTTATCAGCAAAGACACATAGGAGCCTGTCACTCAACTCCTTGCTATCTTTCCATGGATAGAACACTGAGGTCTGACCTTCATACACACCTCTTCTAACGGTAACAGGAGAAGTTCCAGAAGCCTTTGGTTCCAGTAACATGATCCGAACCATATTCTCGACCAGAGCGTTCCTCTCTTCTTCCTTCACAAACACAGGATTTGAACCGCGTACCATTCTTGCTTGAGCCATGTTGAAATCACCAAACAGAGTACAGACTCTGATTCTAATAACCTTTCCGATATACTATACCGCGTTATAGAAAGAGGGAAATTAAACGAAAAATAGCATGGGGATTCATGACACTTGGGGTAAAATCCAACTGGAATTAACAATGAGAAAGAAATGGGACACAAAAAAATACAAGGGCCGCACCATAGAGCGGAAAAAAAGTCGTACCAAGTGGAATTAACAATGAAAAAGAAGGAGAGGGGAAAGCCCCCTCACTTGTAACTGATCTCGACGTCCCAATTCCTGGCCTTGGCGTTCTCGAACTGTTCCTTGTCAATCACTGCAAGGACAGTCGAACGGTGAACGTCACCTAGCTCGCCCATAGGACAGGCGACACTGTAATGAGCACCAAAGACAAAGCCCTGCATGTTCGGCTCTTTGTAGTCGTGCTCTATCTCGGAGAAGATGGCCAGACCGTGAGCGACACGCACCACATAACAACCGGGTACGATGTCCTCCCACTGCCACTTTTTGGTCTCTTGGTCTGAAGCTCTCCTTGAACGGTCGATTATCTCAAGTGCCTCGTCCCAGTTATCCACAGGAGTGAAGTCCATTATGAGACCGCCCTCCCTCTCTCATCAAACCCACCTCTTTCTCTCCAGAATTGAAGACAGGAATCACAAGCAATCTTTCTTGAACATAATTGGCATGGGTGCTTACCCTGCAATCTCTTTATTCTGTCTTGTATTCTATGAATCAGTTTCATTCTTCTCTCCCTTCCTGTATCTTCGTGGTACTCTGCCCCACTCATGACAGATACCTCCATGTCCTCCCCAGTAGCTCGTGAACACTGGGGTCCCGACATTCCGGATGACTGTCGCTCACTAACCACTTCTCTATCCAGACGAATGTAATCTCAGGGTTGTCTACGTCTGCAAGTGCAGCCTCCAACTGCTTAGGAGTAATGTCGCTCTTGGACACGCTGAACTTGTAGTCCTCTTCTGCAACTAGCACTTCTACGATTCGTGCGTCCTTAATCATGCCTGAACCCCCTTGAGCGCACGGAAGGCTATGGACAGTTCCTCTACACAGGTGGCATAGATCAACAAGTCCTTTCCCCTGATTGTGAACAGTGGCTTGGGTACAAAACCCTCACAGTACCTCGCGAAGGTCGGGAAGATGTGGGAAGTGTACATGTCATATGCTTCATTCGGCCAGTGAGTCCCCCCTACTGGTTCGTCTTCAAATTCACAGAACCCGTGACGAGTGCCGTCTGTGTCAACACAGCTCATGCAGTCGTAACAGGTGATGTTG
>VAPB011045717.1_pt1 | contig 21262 bp, 20 predicted proteins | sample 3395101 | NCBI WGS metagenome assembly VAPB01 (sample SAMN08290433, study PRJNA428436) | hydrothermal vent metagenome | isolation source: Deep-sea hydrothermal vent chimney | place: Indian Ocean: Southwest Indian Ridge | reverse complement strand
TTTCAGGAGAAAAACAAGGCCATAAAAATGGACGATCAGTCCACAGCCATAATTGAGGCTGTGGGCCTCATGAAGGGTCAGCTGATGGCTAAAGAAGTTGAGCTCCAGACTCTTCTCTCCTTCGCTACATCAAATAATCCTCAGGTAGAAATGCTGAGAGCTGAGATCAAGGCATTGAAAGGGGGATTAAGGGAGCTCGAAGGGACAACATCTGATAAAACAAGCGATATCTTGATACCCACAGCCAAAATTCCGGATCTGGGCCTTAGATATGCGAGGCTTCTGAGGGAATTCAAGATCCAGGAAACGCTATTTGAACTTCTGACTCAACAGTACGAGATGGCCAGGATCCAGGAGGCAAAAGATAGCCCCACTGTGCAAGTGCTTGACCGTGCCCTGGTGCCGGAGAAAAGATCAAAACCGAAGAGAAAACTCATTGTTATATTGTCAGTCATTGTTTCAGGATTCCTATCGGTTTTTCTGGCGTTTTTTTTGGAGTACATAGCGCGGTTAAAAGAGAATGAAGGTTTGCAAGAGCAGGCGATAGGCGATGGGCAATAGGCTATGGGGTAGTTCAAAAACCAAAGAATAGCAGACAATGGGCTTGGGGATATGGGAAAAGGCGGTTTTAAAGACCTGAGGGTGTGGCAGAGGTCGAAAGATCTTGCTGTAGCTATTTACAAGACCACGGAAGAGGGTTCTCTGGCACGGGATTTCGGTCTTCGCAACCAGATGCGGCAGGCTTCGGTAAGTGTATGCAGCAATGTTGCAGAAGGCGATGAGAGGAATACTGATAAAGACGCGGTTCGTTTCTTCTACATGGCGAAGGGGTCTCTGGCAGAACTGATGACGCAACTCGAGATTGCAGGTGAAGTAGGGTACCTGGATTCAGATAACATGGTTCACTTTGAAGGGGAATGCCGGGAGATCGGGAAAATGCTGGGGGCTTTGATCAAGGCGAGGGAAAGAGCAGACGAGAGGCTATAAGCAATGGAAAGGGCAGGTCCTGGACTCTGGACTGGTTTTCCCCATTGCCCATTGCCTCTAGCCAATAGCCAGCATTAAATCAGGGGGAATGTTTAATGCCAAGACAATGGTTCGCCGTCCGAACCAAACCACGACAAGAGCAATATGCCAAGGAGCAATTCAGCCGGCAGGGGTTCGAAGTCTACCTTCCTCAAACGTTGGTACTTATAAGCCATGCCAGAAAAAAAGGTTGGGTTGAGCGTCCTTTTTTCCCTGGTTATATGTTCCTGAACCTGGCGATTGATGAGCAACGCTGGTCAAGCATCGCGAGTACATATGGTGCTGTAGGTGCAGTTAGCTTTGGAACCCAATATCCGTCAATTCCAAATGAAGTAATAAACACCCTGAAAGCACATGAAAATGAGCAGGGAGTGATCCTTTGTGAATCAAGACCCAGTGAGCCATTCCGTCCTGAACAGAAAATCAGGGTTATCTGTGGTCCAATGAGAGATCTAGAAGGTATTTTTCAGGTTATGGGTGGTAAAGATAGAGTACTTATTTTAATGGAGCTTCTAAACCGTACCATAAGTGTCCGGTTACCACTTGAGCAAGTTGCGGCTTCCTGAGTCATAATGTAGTGCACTTATTCGAAAAAACTTTACTGCCATTTCTGATAATCAACTGTTGGAGTGCACACTCAATTTGAAGTTCAATTTTACTTGGGTCTATTATTACACCTAAATGGCGGTAGCGTGTCTGAAAGAAGTTGTGCATATACAGATTACTGTTCAGATCAGCCAAAAACAATTCTCGATGTGAAATAATTATATAACTAAGGGGCTGTCCTAGATAACTGATTTTATCGTAGGATGGCCTTATGCGTAAAAGTCGTTTAAGTAATTCGAAGCAACACAAGCTCATTGAGCATTTTGTATCCGGTTCAACAGCCAGGGACAGCAGCTGCCTTGATTGGCGTACATCGTAACACGGCAGCCTACTATTTCCATCGTCTTCGGCAGCTGATCCATAAGACCGTTGAAAATGAAACACCTCTCTTCGGAGAGATCGAAGTCGACGAGTCCTATTTCGGTGGTCGTCGCAAAGGGAAACGCGGCCGTGGTGCTGGCGGCAAGGTCCCTGTATTTGGCATATTAAAGGGGGGTGGCAGGGTATACACGAAGGTTATCCCTGACACCCGTTCAACCACTTTGATGCGTATCATGGAGGACAAGATCGTCCCAGACAGCATTGTTTATACGGACTCTTATCGCAGTTATAATGTCCTTGATGTGAGCGACTTTCATCATGTACGGGTGAACCACTCCTATCTGTTTGCCAAAGGCCGCAATCACATCAACGGAATTGAAAACTTTTGGAACCAGGCGAAGCGTCATTTACGCAAGTTTAACGGTGTCCCAAAAGAGCATTTTGAGCTTTATTTGAAGGAATGTGAGTGGCGTTTCAATACTTCAGACCCAAAAGCTCAATTAGTTATTTTAAAATAACTAGTTAGAGAATATATGGGCTAGTTATCTAGGACAGCCCCATAACTAATATTCATTGTATCAATTGCCACATGTCTTTCTTGAAAGGTAATGTTAATAAAGGAGGTCAAGAATGTCTATTATTATTATTGCTGAAGTGGGGATCAACCACAATGGAGATGTGGAGATTGCGAAGCAGTTGATCGATGTTGCAAAAATAGCTGGTGCTGATGCCGTCAAATTCCAGAAAAGGACAATAGATCTGGTTTACTCGCAGGAACTGCTGGACTCGCCACGTGAAAGTCCCTGGGGAGCCACTCAACGAGAACAGAAGGAGGGAATTGAGTTTAGCCTCGAGGAATATCAGGAGATTGATTCATATTGTAATGACAAGGGGATCGAGTGGTTTGCATCGGCATGGGACCTTGAAAGCCAGAAGTTTCTACGACAGTTCGACTGCAAATATAACAAAATCGCATCAGCAATGATAGTTTACGAGGACTTGCTCAAGGAAGTCGCATCGGAGAAAAAGCACACGTTTATCTCCACGGGAATGTCTGAATTCGACAAAATTGACCAGGCTGTGGAGATATTCGGAGAAGCAAACTGCCCCTTCGAATTGATGCATTGCGTCTCGATTTACCCGATGAATGATGAAGATGCAAATCTCAACTGTATCAAAACATTACGTGATCGCTATAAATGTAATGTGGGCTATAGTGGGCATGAGGTTGGTCTTGCTGTTTCCTATGCCGCAGCAGCTCTCGGGATCACCTCTCTGGAGCGGCATATCACACTCAATCGGGCGATGTACGGTTCAGACCAGGCAGCATCAGTTGAAACTGCAGGCTTTGTACAATTGGTTGGCGCAATAAGAAAAATTGAGAAAGCTATGGGAAATGGAGAGAAGCGCTTGAGTGGCAAGGAATTAACCATTGCCGAAAAGCTTAGAATGCACATTCCCTTCGAATCTCATGGATAAAGGGATTATTTGATGGCAGATGTCATCGCACTTATTCCCGCACGCGCTGGCTCAAAGGGTGTGGTTGACAAAAATATAAAGCTTTTAGCTGGATATCCACTGATCTCCTATAGCATCGCCGCTGCGAAATTGGTTGACAGCATTGAACGTGTTATAGTTTCAACAGATTCGAATCAATACGCCAATATTGCACTTGAATATGGTGCCGAAATACCTTTTCTGAGGCCAGAAGAGATTTCCTGCGATAGCAGTTCCGATTACGATTTCATCATACATGCACTCGAATGGATAAGGGATAATGAAAATTTCCTGCCAAAATATCTGGTTCATTTAAGGCCCACCACCCCACTAAGAGACCCGGTATATATAGAGAAAGCAATAAAGCTAATTTCCCATGATACACATGCTACCTCTCTGCGATCTGTTCACGAGATGTCCGAAACTGCTTATAAAGCAGTGGAAATAGACACAGAATATTTGAAGTGTGTCTGTACGGGATCATTTGATCTGGACTCGACAAATCAACCACGGCAAGAATTCCCTAAAACATATGTTACGAATGGGTATGTGGATATATACAAAACCTCCTACATTATGGAGAACAGGAAAATACTTGGAGACAAAGTAATTGCATACCTAACCAGGCCTACCTTTGAGGTTGATACAATAGAGGACTTTGATTATCTGGAGTATCAGGTGGAAAAAGAGCCAAATTTCCTAAAAGGACTGTTCACCAAAGAGTAACCCCCTGTTATGAAATATAAATTTAGGCAAGATTCTGTGGCTGTACAGCCTGTGTCTACGAAATACCGGAAGATAAAAACAGATATTCCTGCCCCTGAGACAATAGATGTTTTGCTTGACCTGGAAAATTACGAAGCCCGGTCCATGCATGGTCAGCTTCCTGTAGTCTGGGACAGAGCCGAGGATTTCCAGGTATATGACGTCTGCGGTAATTGTTGGATCGACTTTACATCCACTATATTTGTTGTAAATACCGGTCACGCAAATCCCCAAATATCATCAGCTATAAAAAAGATCATAGACCAGCCGCTCCTCCATACATATACATTTGCCCACGAGACCAGAACCCTGTTTTTAAAGAAGTTGATTGAAATAACTCCCCAACAGTTCGAAAAGGCCTTTTTGCTGTCTGCTGGGACCGAGGCAACAGAATGTGCTGTAAAATTAATGAGAATGCATGGTGAAACAATCAAAATGACCAAAAAGGGTATTATTTCATTCCAGGGAGCAATGCATGGACGTACCATGGCAGCGGAAATGCTCAAGGGAGATCCTGTTCAATCAGGCTGGATAGGCTATATGGATCCAAATATATATCATTTACCTTTTCCGTATCCGTGGACAGCTAAAGCAACAACAGGTTCAGATTATGACTGGGGAGAGCACTTTCGGGCAGACATGGAGGGCTTGAGGAGGAAGGGTTTAAATTTTCATGATATTTCAGGATTTATGATCGAATCCTACCTGGGGTGGGGGGCCATATTATATCCCATCGGATATATTAAGGCCCTGGCTGATTTTGCAAAGGAATATAATTGTCTTGTTACATTTGATGAGATCCAGGGGGGATTTGGAAGATGTGGAACCTTATTTGTATATGAACACTACGATGTTGAGCCTGATCTGCTCTGCCTTGGTAAGGCTTTGGGTGGCGGCTTGCCGTTATCTGCTGTAATAGGGAGTAAGGAGATAATGGATATTCCGGAATTTGGCTCAATGAGCAGTACTTATTCTGCAAATCCTCTTTGTTGTGCTGCCGGACTTGCAAATTTGGAAGCACTCGAGTCAGGAGATTTAATTGTCGAGTCGGCAAGAAAAGGGGAGCTATTACATCGACGACTCAACAGGCTTAAGGATAAATATCGAGATAGAATCTCTCATGTGTTTGGAAAAGGCTTGATTGCAGGTATTCTTTTTCAGAATCCGAAGACAGGTGATCCCGATGGATATTTTGCAAGTATGATATGTGAAAGATCCATGCAAAAAGGTTTGCTACTTGTACACACTGGCTGTGAGTCCATAAAAATAGGACCACCGCTTACAATACCTGACGATGCAATGGAAGAGGGAGTGGATGTTTTCGATGAAGCGATAGCAGAGTTAATCATGGAAGTAGAATGATAAAAGATATTCGCCATACTGGTATAGTTGTAACAGATCTGGATGAATCTCTTCACTTTTATCAAAATTTGTTGGGGTTTAGAATAGAAAAGCAGATGGATGAGAAAGGTAATTATATTGATAAGATTTTATCCTTGCAAGGGGTCAGAATTACAACCGTTAAGATGACAGCTCCTTCTGGCCAAATGATCGAATTGCTAAAATATCATTCACATCATATTAAGAGAAAATTGCGTAAGATCAATGATATAGGGATATCACATATTGCATTCACAGTAGATGATCTGGAAAAAGAATATAATAGTCTGAGAGGTAACGGTATTTCATTTAACTCAACACCACAAGTATCAGCTGATGGGTTTGCAAAAGTCGCTTTTTGCAGAGGGCCCGAAGGTACGTTGATCGAACTTGTAGAAGTCATATCCTAGCACTAATCTGTAAATACGATCATGAATCATATTGACAAAAATACTTTAGAGAAAACCGGCTTCGACGATACTTCTTCTGAAGATTACTTGCGAAAGAAAGTCATACTCAGGGATGGGAGGAGTGCAACAGTTTGGACACACAAAGTAAGTGGACACGGCATCCTTGATGTCCAAATTTGGGAGGAGCATGACTATTATAGTGAAAATTATCGTAAAGATTTCAGTGCAAAAATCGAGGAATCGGTCCAGCCTTCTGAGCACATGGAGATTTATGAAGATTTGAATGAAAGGCAATTTCAAACCTTCAAGTCATACCTTACAAACGAGTCGAAATTTCTGGAGGTAGGGTGTTCTTATGGGGGTATTCTTAAAAAGGTTTCAAACTCCGGAGTTGAAATTTGCCATGCTGTAGAACCCAATAAGATCGATGCTGATTTTGTTTCGAGAAACAACAAGAAATCGAAGATATTCAATTCTACACTTGAAGATGCAAAACTGCCTGATACCTACTATGACGTGGTCGTGAGTATAGAGGTGTTAGAGCATGTAGTCTCCCCGAGAATATTCTTAAAGAAGTGCTTCGATGTATTAAGTGATAATGGATTTATACATATTGAAGTACCTAATCATGATGATGTTCTGTTAAGTGTTTACAATAATCCTGGTTATAGAAACTTTTATTATCACAAAGCGCATATTCACAACTTCACAAAAGAATCTCTGTATTCATTATGCCGTGAATGCGGATTTAATGGGGATGTCAGCAGTTTTTTGATGTACCAGTTCTTCAATCACGTCTGGTGGTATCAGAATTCCAGACCACAGTCATCTCCAACAACAGCTTTGTCAACTCCAACTCCTATTAACACTAAACTGGAGGTGGGAGAGAGGATAAATAGTTTTTATAAACAAGTGGAAAAAGATTATGAGTCACTGATAAATGAAAATATGCTGGGAGATTGTTTAATATTTCAAGGGAGAAAAAAGGGATGAGCGCGCGCTTTAACGGCTTATATTGCGTTCACCTGGAATTGACAAGCAGGTGTAACAAGGATTGTTGGATGTGCGGCAGAAGGAAAATTGACAGAGAACATCCAGAAATAGCCCTTAATTATGGTGATATGGATTTTGAACTCCTCCAAAATATCGCAATTCAGGTGCCCAAGGGTATTGTTATCCAATTTCATAACAATGGAGAACCTCTTCTTTATCCTAGGTTTGGAGATGCAATAAGTCTCTTTTCTAATCAGATAAAGTGCATGAATACTAATGCCAAACTTCTTGTTGAAAAGGCTGATGAAATTATAGATAACTTGGATACTTTAACTATATCCATTATTGAAAGCGATCCTGAAGCTGATGACCAATATAAGATAGTTAAGGAATTTTTGAGGGTAAAGGGTGATAGAAAGCCAAATGTAATATATAGGTGTTTAGGCGATGTAGATTTAAGCTCTTGGCAAAAGTTGGACGGAATCATAGCCAGTAGGGTTTTACATAGTCCACTTGGAAGTTTCGAGTACAGCAAAAAACCAACTATACCTGAGATTGGAATTTGTTTGGAAATTTTAACCCATATGGCTATCAATAGGTTTGGAAAAGTCTCAATGTGTGTGAGATTTGATCCAAATGGTATTGGTATTATCGGGGACGCAACAGCTGAATCTCTAAAGAACATATGGAATGGAGTAAAAAGAAATGAATGGTTACTTCATCATTTTAAAGGTAGGAGAGATAAAATACCTCTGTGCTCTTATTGCGATTATTGGGGAGTCCCGACGGGCTGAGGTGAAGAAAACGGATACTCTAGGGTGGATGACAAGAGAGTTCTTCACAGAGAAGAGAGGTGAGAAGTATCAAGGACAATATGGCGTTGAGTAATATTCAATATAATGATTATCATTATGTAACGATTATGAAAACGGCTGTGAATAGTATAATAATTTTCAAGACAGATTTTATTAATGCGATTAAACATAATATATGAATTACTGCCCTCATTTTGGAAAAACGCTATGTTATTTGTAGGAATTGCCGGAGCAACGTGCTCAGGTAAGGGATATTTGAGTCAGCACCTACAAGAAAGGCTTTCCAAGCAGGCCTGTACTATTATTTCTATGGATGCGTACTATAAAGATTTGTCCCAAATTGATGAAGATTTGCGTGATGCCAACAATTTCGATATTCCCGAAGCACTAGATTTTGATCTATTACAGAAGCATTTGAAGGCTCTGGTCGCCGGCGAAGCCGTTAACCTGCCTTCATATGATTTCCGCACTCATACGCGCAAACAAACTGTTACGAGAATATGGCCCACAAAAGGTAGTACGATTATTATTGAAGGACTTTTCGCACTATACTGGACAGAAATACGTCAGATACTTTCAACAAAGGTTTTCATCGATGTAGACCATAGAACCTGCTTAAGACGTCGCATAGAGAGGGATATTCATAATAGAGAGCGAACAATAAATAGCGTAATGGAACAATTCGAAAAAATTGTTTTGCCAATGTATGAACGCCATATTGTACAAACTAGAATTTATGCGGATGTAATTATCCAAGGCACTGATCCTATAGAAAAGTCAATAGAAATCGTTTGCCGAACGATGAGAGAAAACTCAAGCAAGACTCAGACACACCAGAGTATTAATATTACAGAATCGGACTTTTAGTAATCATTAATGGCTTGAATATTCTTAATGCCGGTGGAACCGATTCATTCGACAAGAAATATAAAGAAGCAATCAATGAAGAACATTTATCAAGTCACTTTTGAGGGAGGGTTCATTGATCAAATCTCTGTTCATCCTTTCTAACTCCATGAGATCGCGAGATTGGGTTCGTGCCAGAAGGATCGTTCATGAGACAGACACTCAAGCTTTTATTCTTTCCTATGATTGGGCTGTTTGTCAGGAGTCTCGCTATATGGACAAACAGCCGACGCTGCTCGATAAGTACCTTCCCCGGTCCGAATGGAGCAAAATAAATGATCTGTCAGCGGAATGGGGAATGAAGTGGTACCTGCAGCCCGGCTTGCAAGATAAGATGATGTGGTCGGATATCAATCTCGCCTCAGTAGTTCAATATTCTTTTCATTATACCTTGAATACAATTTTACGCTTGAATAGCATAATGACGCGCTTGATCGATGATCAAAAGCCTGATCGCCTGGAGTTATTTCTGAGAGATTGGGTACCGAGATCGATTGTTCCGAATGAAAATGAACCTTTGTTGGAACTGGTTGCAATACATGTTGCCAGCCAACAAGGTGTGGAGGTTGTGAATTATGCTAAAGACGAAATTTTTACAAATACAGTTTGTTGGGGTTTTGCCAAAGCAAAAAATATGTCTCGCTCAATCCTGCGAGAGGCGCAGAAGATAGCCAGTCGTCTTAGTGTTTCAGTTAACGCTTCCCCACCCGCAAGCAAAACGGACATATCTCAACATGCCCTCTTCGTGGAAAGCGCACGGTCGATTGCGGAAATTACACAAGCTTTTCAAGAAGGCGACAGTTGGGATAGTTTATGCGTTGCCTTCGGTCGGCAGTCCAATTCAACAACGGTTCGGTACAAGGATATGATGGGGAGTACTTCTCTGAAGATGTCCAGCGTGTATCAACGCGCTAACCGGTTCTTTGCCGGTCAACACGCAGCTATTCGGTCGTCCCTTGCCGAGAGTCGATTCTTTACATCATACGGTGTCGATCTTCTTCCGGTCCTCGAACATTGGATCGAGTATCTTATACACACCGAGTACCCTAGATTGGCATTGAACATCGAAGCTGCGGAAAAGATATTGCGGGATTATCAACCAGATGTGGTTCTCGCTGATAATAGTCTGCTCGAGCTAGGAAGGATGTTTCTCCTGCTTGCCCGCAAGCACGATGTTCTTACCATCGAATTACAACATGGTCTTTTGTTTGATATTATTGTTCTTGCTTTTCCAGAACATTATATTACTGAGCGGAATATCTTTTGGGGAGAACTCGACAGGGACAAACAGATTGCTCGTAATGGTGAACCTTCGCGTTTCACTTTGGGGGGAAGTGCTCGTTTCGATACTTATTTTAGTTACTTGAACGTTTTGAATACTACTGACCATTCAAACAAGCAACCCTTACGTATCGGTGTGACATGCGAAAGACAGTACAAGTTTTATGGTTTGATTGGCGTTCATAATACTATGGAAGCCATATACAGCAAGTATTATCAGTATATTATCGAGGCGGCGCGGAAAATGCCGGAAGTCATCTTCAGTTTTAAAACCAAGAATCGTAGTATTCTCCCCTTGCTCAGGGATCATATCGTCGCATATGGAATCGAGAACTACGAAATCGTCGAGACAGTAAGGTTTGAAGAATGGTTTTCCTCTCTAAGTGCTTTGATAACGGACTACTCCACCATGGGCCTCGAGGCGATGATCTTTGATGTTCCCGTCCTCATTTTGAATCTGACTGGATGGGACGATCCGGTCGGATTTGAATCCTCTATGGCGGTCGATGTGGTTCAAACCGCCGAAGAACTCTACCAAGCCTTATCGGATAATATGGAAAACCCAGATCGGTTAGCCAGGCAGCGTGCGGAGTTTTTGCGCTATGCCCTTGCCGACACCGAAGGCACAGCGGCAAAAAAGACTGCGGGATTAATTGCCGAACTTATCAGTAAACGTAAGTCAATCAAGAACCGACATGTTTAAAGATATCGTTAGCTTGATCAAACAATCCATCGCCTACGGCACAGGACAAGTGCTGATAAAGGCGGTGGGAATTATGCTCATCCCTGTTTACACTCGCGTCCTGACCGTTTCCGACTACGGTGTCATCAGCACGCTTGCACCACTTGCGGCCATGTTGATGTATTTCTATAATTTGGGTCTGAGCGGTGCGGTCATGCGCTACGATGCGGAATTATCTAACGTCGAAGAACGCAAGATCGCGCACGGGACGGCTTGGGTGTTTCTTATTCTAATGGCGATAGGCACTTCCGCTTTTTTCTCAGTTATCGGTCCTTTTATATGGAAATTAATTTTTCCAGAAATTCCAATGTATCCATTTGCTTACCTCGTACTCGGCATTGTTGCTATAGGGTCAACTAATGTCGTTCCCATGGCCCTTTTACGCATTCGAGGAAAAGCCATCGCGTTTTCAACTATTCAATTCCTTCAGTTCTTGACAGTCACCTCGCTGATCATTTATTTCGTTGTGGTTTTACGCCTCGGCGCAAAGGGACAATTAATCGCACTGCTATTGAACGCATTGATTTTCGCGGTTGTATACATTGCCATTACCATGCGTGAAATCAAGATCAACCTGAACGCTCATTACTTGAAGAAATATCTCTCTTTCGGACTCCCGCTGATTCCAAGCGGGCTTTCGATTTGGGTTATTTCCTTGTCGAACCTACTGATTCTACAACGACTGAGATCACTTGAAGAAGTTGGACTGTTTGCCTTAGGCTATAAGTTTGGTCTTATCATGGATGTCCTCATCGTCGCCATGCTGACCGCCTGGCAACCTTTTTTTTACAACAAAGCTGAAGAAGGAAAAGGCACCGAACTGTTTTCGCAAGTCGGCACGTATTACATGTTCGTGGTTCTGGGAACTGGAGCGGCCATATTGCTTGGAACACAACAGGTGCTTCATATAGCCACAACACCTAAGTTCTTCGCAGCCGGACGCGTAGTGGGTCTCGTAGTCGTTGGCATTGTTTTCAGGGCGATGTATCTGTTCAATGTCCAGGGGATTTCGTTTAGAAAGAAAACCCACTATCTTCCCTTTATCGACGGCACCGCCGCGATCCTGAACGTGATATTGAGTTTGTGGTTGATACCAAGACATGGAATGATGGGTGCGGCATTTTCTACAATGATAGCATACTCGGTACAATTCGCATGCGGATTCATTGTGTCAAAGAGCCTATACCCCATACCTTATCAGTATAGCCGCCTGATAAGGATCGCGCTCATCTACGTCCTTTCTTTTGTCGGTTTATCACGCATAGGATTCAACTCGGATGTATGGACACTTCTGGTGCGCTTGGGATTGCTACCAGTCCTTGTATTGGCGGGTTTGCTACTATTTCGCGTTCCGGAAGATCGGGAAATCAGAAAGATTACCGACATATTACGTCAAATACGAAAGCAATTCTCTACCAATCCCAAAAGAAAAAGCGAGAACTATGGTTCTACAGATTCGACGAGGATGTGAAGCGTGCCCTACAGAACGGTTCTTCAACAACACTTGAATCTTATTGTGAAGAATTGCATAGAGGTTGAGCCCAATCTGCATGCCATCATTCTCTACGGAGGCTATAGTCGGAATGAGGGAAGTTGGATTATTGAACAAGATGGTAACTACCGGCCATATAATGATTATGACATATTACTAATTTTAGAGAAAAAAATTCCAGTAGAACGAATCGAACTCCTTCGCAAGAATTTGGCAAAGAAAATAGGAATCCGCTGGGTTGATATTAGCCAGAAAACACCTGAAGAACTGAAAAAGCTACGACCCTCTATTTACAATTTTGATCTGAAATATGCGAGTAACGTTATTAGAGGTGATTCTAGTGTTTTGAAGCTTATCCCAGAGATAGAAGTAAAAAAACTTCCATTAAAAGAAGGTGAAGTATTATTTTTTACTCGTCTTTGGACATTTCTTGGATCACTTGACGAAAAAGGAATGAATGTAGATAGGGAAGGTGAAGAGTCCAGATTTTTTCGCAACCAAATGGCAAAGGCCATTCTTGCCATTGTAGACGTACTATTATTGCAAAGATGCGCCTACCATCCTAGCTATAGGGAGAGGGTGAATCGCTTCATTAAACTATATCCAGAGAAAATTGACCTACTCATTTTATGCCAATGGGCGCTTGAAGAGAAATTATTCCCAACTGCACCAGATATGACAACTGAGGAAGTTGAAAATCTTTACTGCAAAGTCCATCGGTATTACTTCAGTGAGATGTATCAACTTCTATCTAAATATTATGGACGTAAAGTAAATACTCCAGAAGATATTGAATCTTATGTTAAGTGGGCCCCTTCAAGCTTGGTTAGACGAATTGCTGTACTTGTTGCTAGAAGGAATATGATATTTGAGAGGAAGATAACCATAAACTTGGCGCAGGTGTATGTGGCAAGTGCTTATGAAGATAATAATATTAATAACCGTCTTCTCAAAAAAGGTTTGGAGTTAATGCGGTTAGTTAACAAAACACTGCCTGAGAAGATGACTTGGGATGATGCACGTGTTCGTATATCACAAATTAGGGTTGGACTATAGTGGCTTGCGTACTCTTTCTTTTAGACGCGATGCGCCATGACTATATTGAAAGAGATAATACACCTTTTTTGTGGAGCTGCGCTCAAAACGGTGAATATTATAAGAGAGTTATCCCTAACTTGGGCTTTTGCGAACGTACCGAAATATTAACTGGTCGAACTCCTAGTGAATCTGGTTATTTTACTGCAATTGGATATGAACCGGGGAATAGCCCGTTTGTAGACAAAAATTATCTTTTTTATCTTGAGTTGATGGAGTCTTTTATTCCGAGAAATATACGACGGTACTATCGAAGCTTAGTGAATAGAATGCTTCGCAAAAATATAGGAGGAATGAATCCTTATAGCATACCATTCACATTACTCCCATATTTTACCCTTACAGAGGATAATATGGATCATGGGAGTGTTGAGGCTTTTTCAAAGGAATCTATACTGTCACTTCTTACTCAGGCTGGGGGCAGCTATTTTTGCAATTCATTCACTGCATTGAATCTGGCGTCCAATGCAACGGACAAAGATCGAATGAAATTAGCTTTGGACGCAGCTCGAAGTGGTAAATATGATCTATACCTCATTTTTGTATCAATACCAGATAAATATGGGCATAAATATGGACCTAATTCACATGAACTGAGTGTTGCTCTGAAAAAAATGGATCATGAATTGAAAAATTTTGTAAATGTATTTGACAATATAATACCTGATAGTCAATTTGTATTTTTAGGTGATCATGGCATGGTACCTGTTTACGAATCCTTTGATGCTGGCAAATACCTCTTATCTATAGCAAAAGCACTTGGAATAAAGGAGAGGCGAGATTTCATTTATTTTTTGGACTCTACGTTTGTTCGGGTTTGGTTATTTTCTGATAGAGCTAGAAAATTACTACCCAATGCTCTAAAAACATTAGATATATTTAATGAACATGGGGCATTTATTGATGAGCAAATTGCTTGTAAGCAAAATATACCTTGGGGTGATCGAAGGTATGGTGACCTGATGTGGTGGGCAAATCCAGGTATTTTAGTATTCCCGGACTTTTTCCACTGTAGCGGAGCCTATAAAGGTATGCATGGGTACGATCCTGAATTGCTTGAGAGTCAAGGTTGCTGTATCCTTTATGGCGGTTGCACTGAAAACAAAGTAGTGGAAACTATAAAGCTAATTGAGATAAATCAAATTTTAAGAAATAATTTATCATTATAAACCCCTGTGTATAAATTATCGTGTCTGCAAACAATCCCTTAGAAAATACAAAAGATAGTATATGTTTCAAAATACCTAAGTGGATCACAATAGCTTCGTTTGGACCATATATTGTAATGTCATATGGAATAAGAACTGAGCATGTTATTATTTATCTTCTGCTTCCAATTGTCTTAATTGTATATATGATGAGATCTGAAAGAATTGTATTGCCACAATCTTTGATGATTATTTTATCTACGATGATGTTCATTACTTTAGTAACCACAATTGTAACTGTTTTTGGTGAAAATAATTATGTATCATTGATAAAGGTAATCGCGTCAATTGAAAATTATATGCAACCGATTACCATTATCTTAATAATGCTTGTACTAGTTAAGCCTCGAACTGCTGGCTCAGCAATAACACTTTTAGATAGTGTATGCAGAACATTTATTATTTTTCTGGTTCTAAATACATTTTTTATTGTGGCATCGTACCTTTATGACCTAACACATATAATAAAATATTTTGCAGCTCCAAGTGAAGAAGGAATATCAGTAGCTCAATTAGCTTTGAAGGGTTTTCGTTATTCGGGAATTTTCAATCAGCCCTTTGAAAGTGGTATCAGTTACACGCTTGGGATATTTTCGTGGGTATATCTTAAATGCAAGAAAAATGAAAATATATCGATAGATTATATTATTTTAATTCTGTTAATTGTAGGAGGCACATTTTCTATTTCTAAGGCATTCCTTATTGGCGGTATACCCTTATTTATAATTTATTGGATATTAGCAAGCAAAAAGCAGTTGAAAATTGATTGGCGTTTTATGGTATTTGGAATCGTTGGCATTAGTACAATGATATGGATCTTTGCGGAGTGGCGTGGTTTGCAATCTTTATCTAGGCTATATATTTTAAATTCTAATACAAACCTTATACAACTATATACAGGTAACCGATTTGGTGTCGCTGATACAGATGTAAAAGCCTTATTCACTACCGTTTGGAATATTTCACCTATTTATGGCCTTGGGTTTGCTTCAAAAAGAACGCTAGATAATGCATATTTAGAAATATTTGTTCAGGGTGGATTAATATCCTTAATCGGATATTTAGCTATACTATTAAACATGGGTTTGCAAAGTGTAACTAGGAAGCATAGAAAAAGTAATGAGGGGAAATTACTATTAATACTATTTGTATATATTGTAGGTGCAGGAGTAGGTGCACCTGTCCTGACAATAAATCGCTTTTCTACAGTATGTTGGGTTATGATAATATTAATTTATAAAGTTTTCGAATTACAGAGCGTTGGGGAATATAATATAATTAGAAATAATCCATAGTGATGAAATGCAGATATAATTCGTCTAAAAGCAACAATTAATCAAAATTGGAATAAATATGCTAAGAATAGTAACAACAAATAAGGTGTATGAGGATTTATTATTATGATTATTAACCAGGATACGAGAATACTTATCACAGGTTGTGGTGGGATGCTCGGTGATGCATTTTATGATTATTATCAGCAACGTGTAAATTTATATGCAACTGATATAGATGTTAATGAAATATGGCTAGATTATTTAGATGTCAGAGACTTCAAAGATTACAGGGATAAAGCTATCGAATTCAAAGCAAATATTATTGTACACCTGGCTGCCATAACAGATCTAGAGTATTGTCAGAGTAACCCTGATGAGGCATATTTAACTAATACGATAGGTGTTGAAAATGCTGTTTATATTGCTAAAGAAATTAATGCTACGCTCGTTTATATAAGTACAGCAGGCATATTTGATGGGACTAAAGACACTTATGATGATTGGAGTGTTGCAAACCCAATAAATATATATGGAAGATCAAAATATTTAGGAGAAGTGTTTGTTGAGAATAACTTAGATAAATACTTTATCTTTCGTGCTGGATGGATGATGGGCGGTGGCCCCAAAAAAGACAAAAAATTTGTAAATAAAATAATGAAACAGATTGAGGAGGATATAAGAAATTTATATGCTGTTAATGATAAACTAGGAACACCTACATATACAGTGGATTTCTCAAAGAATGTTTACAAAATGTTAAATACTAAATACTATGGGTTATATAATATGGTATGTGAAGGTAATTGCTCACGCTATGATGTAGCCAAAGAAATAGTAACAATATTGAACAAGTCTGACGTAATTAACGTTAACATAGTCGACTCAGGACATTTTTCCGAAAGTTATTATGCCCCAAGACCATACTCTGAAAGATTGACGAACACAAAACTGAACCTTAGAGGATTAAATCAGATGGGGAACTGGAAGACACGATTAAAACAATATATCAATATATCGTACGATTATTTAATTAAATAAAATATGAATAATTATTAAATAATAATATCATACAAAATATGCTCAATGAAATTACAACCTTACATATCTATTGTTATATGCGTATATAATGGTGATAAAACACTAAAATCCGCTATTGAATCTTTGTTAAGACAGAGGTATCCAAAAAATAAATACGAAATATTACTTATTGATGATGGTTCGAGTGATTTATCCAAAATAATATGTCTTGAAACTCTTAACAAGTGCCAAGAAAATTCACCTCTAATTAAATATGCCTATCAAAAAAATAGAGGCTTAGGTAGCGCTAGAAATATAGGAATACATTTATCAGAAGGGGATTATATAGCGTTTATGGATCAGGACGCAGTAGCAAATGAAGATTGGTTATCGCATCTTGTAACAGGATTCAATGGTAACGAAAAGATAGGCGTAGTTGGGGGTAAGATCAAAATACTAAACAAAAATAGTTGGTTCGCCAATTTTATACATTGGACTCACTATTATATGGAAGACAAAAGTGGTAATGAAATTATTCCTATTGTAGGTACTAACATGGCTTTTAGAAAAAGTGTATTTAAAAAGGTAGGAGGATTTTTTGAAAACTTCAGGGCTTTTGGAGATGAAACAAGTTTTATTAACGTTAAATTAAAATCTTATTTTAAAAAAAGCACAAGTAATAATGCGATTGTTCTCCACGAGAGACCATGGGATTTAAAACAATGGTGTAGGGAACGCATATTCAATGGTCAAGAATACGCTCTAGAGAAGAGTATTGCAAAGAGATATCACAGTATAGCAAAATATAACTGCATATATAACCTATATAGAATATGCTCCGTTACATTGCCTATATTTATAATATTAGGACTATTATTTGAACTTAAAACGTTGCTTGTAATTTCAATTAGTATTGGTATTATTATATTATATCGCTGCTTCATACGTGACAATATATACGTAAGAACCAAAATATTAGTTAGAAATTACGGAAATATTATGGGTATATGTTTGATACCTCTTTACATAATAATCAGTATCGCAGGAAAATTATTTGACGATTACGGATTTATTAAGGGATTATATAAATATAAATCAGTAGCTATTAAAGATACGATATCTATTGATAAAGTAGAAACCATAATTACTAATATCTAAAATATAATGAGAATAGCAATAGTCAATTTAACTGGTGGAGGGATAAGCGGGGGTTATAGGAAATATATAACTAATGTAATCCCACTAATAGCGACAAACCCTTGTGTACAAGCAATACTCTGTGCCTCACCTATAGCGTTAGATGTCCAAACTTGGTTAGGTCATTATACCAAGATTGAGTATGTTCAATGCAAGGCATTCAAATTTCTTTCTCTTACAAATGACTCAGAATTGTATTGGAGCTTAGAAAAATTTTCACCAGATATAGTTTTTGTACCGGTTGAACGTACCTTCAAGTTTGCTAATGTACCAGTTGTAAATATGGTTCAAAATATGGAGCCCTTTTCAACTAATATTAATGGTAATCCTATTAATGAGAAATTTAGACGGTGGATACAAGGTCTGGATGGGAAAAGAGCTATTAGAAGGGCCGATAGGGTAATCGCTCTTTCCAAATATGTTTCAGAATTTCTAGTTGAGCATTGTGGTATTTCAAATGAGCATATTGGCCTAGTTTATCATGGAATTGATTTTGAAAAAGATGAAGTGGGCCGAAAACCTGACATTATTCCGGAAAATTGGAAAGATAATTTTATTTTCACTGCAGGTTCAATCCGACCGGCAAGAGGACTTGAAGATCTATTATCGGCCATGAATCATCTCAATTCACACGAGTCCAATAGAGTGAAATTAGTAATAGCGGGAGAATCAGGACATAGGATGGCACGCTTTCAGAAAAGATTGAGCGATTGGATACAGACACATGATCTTTCATCCGATATTTGTTGGGCTGGAGATTTAAACGAGAATGAAATGATGTGGTGCTATCAAAACTGCAGTGCATTCGTAATGACCAGCCGCGTGGAATCTTTTGGTATGATCGGAGGAGAGGCAATGTCGTATGGTTGTATCTGCATATCTGCAGATAATCCTTGTTTGCCTGAATTATTTGGCGATGCTGCAATCTATTACACACCGTATGATGGAGAAGGCCTAGCAGGGGTTCTTAAGCGTGCGCTTATATTAGACGACAACCAACGGAAAGCCATGTCTGAAAAGGCAAAAGAGCGGGCAGTTCAATTTTCATGGGATGTTTGTGCGGAAAGAACCGTGGCTGAGTTGGCTAAAGCAGCAAACAAATAAAATGGACAAAAAGAAAAAGCATATATTTATTTTAGAGTGTACGTTCAATAATCCGTGAACGATAGAAGTGCAAAACGATAAAGTAGTAAAGCCTTCTAAATTACTTGTCTGGCAAATGACGACTTCGTTTATGTGGTGTGTTATCAATGGGCTTTACAATAATAAGAAAGTAACCTCCGAGTGAATATTCTCATCGTGACACAATACTTCTGGCCTGAGCAGTTTGGGATCAACGATCTTGCCAAGAGCTTAAAGTCTAGAGGGTATAATGTATCGGTTCTAACAGGATTTCCCAATTATCCTGGTGGTAAGTTGTATGACGGGTACCGACTTGCTTGGAAAAAGATTGAATACTATGAGGGAATAAAGGTTACTCGTGTACCTCTTTTGCCAAGGGGACTGTCAGGTGCACTGAGGTTGTCCTTGAACTACATCTCCTTCATGGTAGTTGGCTCAATTATGATCAGCACTCTCTGTCGTGATCGTTACGATGCTATCTTCGTATATCAGCCGTCACCTATTACGGCTGCTGTACCTGCTATAGTGCTGAAAAAAAAGAGAAATATTCCTATCCTGCTGTGGGTCCAGGATCTATGGCCGGAATCATTAACAGCAGCTGGATCAATTCGCTCAAGATGGATACTTAACGTAGTGGAAAAACTGGTGAAATGGATTTACCGAAACACTGACAAGATTCTTATCCAGTCTGAGTCTTTCCGAAGGTCCATTACAGAGAAGGGAGGGGAGAAAGGGAAGATAAAGTTTTTTCCCAATACGGTTGAGGATGTATATTTCTCGGAAAACAACAATATGCAGGTCGATACCTCAAACTTACCCGAGGGATTCAAGATTCTCTTTGCTGGCAATATTGGAGAAGCTCAAGATTTTGAGACTATCCTCAATGCTGCAGAAAGACTAAAACATATTGCAGACTTGCACTGGATAATTCTCGGCGATGGCAGGAAGGCAGAATGGGTCAGGACAAGGATCAAGAGTGTCGGTCTTGAAAAAAACGTTCACATGCTGGGCCGCCGGCCAATGGAGGAGATGCCAGCATTTTATAAAAAGGCCGACGTACTTTTGGTAACACTAAAGAATGAGTACATTTTTTCATTAACGATCCCTGGTAAAGTGCAGTCGTACCTGGCATCAGGTAGGCCCATCTTGGCTGCTCTTGACGGAGAAGGCGCGAAGACTATTGTTGAGGCAGGAGCGGGAATTGCGGGTCCGGCGGGAGACCATGAAGCTTTAGCTGAAAATGCTAAAATACTCTCAAGACTATCCAAAGAAAAAAGAGAAGCTTTCGGTATTAATGCAAGAAAATATTTTATGGAAAATTTCGATAAAGATATGCTTGTTGATAAGTTAGAAAAATGGCTCCATGATATTTCAGAAACTGAGACTGCGAAAAGTGGTTTTAAATGAAGACCCACGGTTTTAAATTAAGGCCTACATAATACCCTTATAAAACTATAATTCTATAAAACTATTTATAGATAGAGTACGTAGTTTATAATAGATGAAAAAAGCAGGATGTCGGTTACTGTTAAGCTTGCTTGAAGAACGAGAGATGGAATCGAAAATGAAAATTGCAGTTCTCGGTGTTACAGGAATGATTGGCCACAAGATATTTGCTCATTTGTCCAAATTTGCTGAATACCAGGTTTTTGGTTTCGCTAAAGATAGTACCTTCAACAAATACGAAGTTTTTGAAAGAAAAAGCGAAAAAATAATAGAAGACTTCGATGCGGAAAATTATCAATCCATATCCAGGCACCTCTCTAATCTAAAGCCAGACATAGTCATTAATTGCATTGGGATTGTAAAACAATCGCCAGAAATAGCTAATGAAATTAAAACTATTAGCGTAAACTCCCTTTTCCCACATATGCTTGAAAAAACTTGCAGAACACTTGGAATTCGAATGATCCATATCAGCACAGACTGTGTATTCAAGGGCACAAAGGGGGACTATGTTGAAGAGGACGACCCAGATGCGACTGACTTGTATGGCAGGACGAAGATCCTTGGCGAAGTGGTAAAAAGTGGATGTTTAACAATCAGGACATCCACAATAGGCCATGAGCTAAAGCAGAAGCACGGATTATTAGAGTGGTTCCTGGCTCAGGA